>Ga0114953_1001668_pt1 | contig 15696 bp, 7 predicted proteins | sample SidtaG_FD_87298 | JGI IMG/M metagenome (GOLD analysis project Ga0114953, IMG submission 87298) | Marine algal microbial communities from Sidmouth, United Kingdom - Sidmouth_Male2 metaG | ecosystem: Host-associated > Algae > Red algae > Unclassified | place: Sidmouth, United Kingdom | collected...
CGGGCGCCATGAGCAAGCCGCTAAACGGCGCAACGGTGGTCAGGGCCGTCACCGACGCGCCGCCGCTGCCGAGCTGCGCGCGGAGCGTCTGGCCCGCCGAGTTTTGGCCCGAAAACTTGGAGAAGAGCAGATCGTGCTTGAGCGCCCCGCACCAGTGGTTGCCGAGGTACGCGACGACCCCGTTCATCGACGACAGTTTAAGGTCGGCGAGCGTCGGGGTGTAGCCAGGTGACGCCGGCGCCGACGGCTTGAAGTAGTTGCACTGGCGCGGGTCGGTGCGCGCCCGATTGCGGTTGGGATGACCGTGGTACGAGCCGGGAGTCAGCAGCAGCAACTCATCTTTGGTGCCCTGCGCCGGCGCCGACGCGTCGCAGCCCACAGCTTTAAACCCAAAGCCGCCTAAAATGCGCTCGTGTGAGACGAAAATGCGCGCGTGTCACGCAACGCTCGTGTGAGACGAAAATGCGCTTGTCTGAGACGAAAATGCGCTCGTGTGAGACGAAAATGCGCTCCTGTGAGACGGAAATACGCTCGTGTGAGACGAAAATGCGCTCGTGTGAGACGAAAATGCGCGCATGTGAGACGGAAATGCGCGCATGTGAGACGGAAATACGCGCATGTGAGACGAGAAGGCGCTCGTGTGAGACGGAAATACGCGCATGTGAGACGGAAATGCGCGCATGTGAGACGAAACGATGTGCGGTTCGAACCCAAACCACACACTCTTCTCATTGCGATGGCGGACATCTACCTGCTATCGTGCAACCAGACCAAGAAAGCCCTACTACGAGGCCGCCGTGGGGATACGCTTGTGGTCATGTGATGCTTGAAGTTCCCTAAGGAGAATTCCACGTCCTCGTCCTCGTTTGTTTCTGACGACTACTCGCTAATCACAATTGTTGATTCCCCTTTTTCTTTGAAGCCTGCTGACGAGCTGAAGAGTCCGTGTGACCCAGAGAGAAACGACAAGCAGAGCATCGCTAACACAACGTTTCCAATGCTGTGGTTGCTCGCCCGCAATTGAAGCACACGGTAGGTTGTGGGAGTCACATGCGACCACAAACAGGCCCGCTCTGCATTGGAGCAAGGTAGGTAACCCATCATGGGTGGCCATGATGGCTCGGCCGGGCAGTGGATGTTTGGACGAGGTGCATTGTACTCAAGTCGAGTGTGCGGCGCACCATAATGCACAGCTGATAGCGCGCGTGGGTGCTGCCCCTCCTCGTCTCGATGCGCAGTAGATCCTGTCGCATGGCCCAAATCGCTGTGGTCGTTTCGCTGCTGTCCAGTCTGCAGTCTTCGATGTGAATGCTATGCGAGACTGCATGCGAAGTAGTCCCGCCATGACACTGACCTGATCGTGAAATCAGCCTGTTGCTACGCACTCGAGACGCACCGTGTCGTAGTCGTAGATTTTCACTGGCAGTAGTCACGTCACGGCACCGCTGGCCGCTTGGACGGCAGTGCTCGTCTCGACGCCAAGCCTGTTCTTTCTCCCCTCCTCCTGCACCCCACCCTCTCCCTCTCTTTCCTCTCTCCTCATCGAGTGCTCACTGGGTCCTCATCGCTGCGGCCATCATGCGACTCCCGCCGTCTGCTGCCTACCGCCTCTCCGAGGTCCAACGGTGGGTCCGCCACACTCGTCGGCGGCTGCGGCGGCTCCAAAACGAGCGGAGTACTCTCGCCACGCTGGTATCAGTCGCTGCTGCCTGCATCCTCCTCTTCCTCCTCTTCCCTTCCGGAGGAGATGAGCCCGCCGCCGCCGTCGATGGGGATGCGCCGCCCCGCGCCGGTCGCGACATCCCCGCCGACGACGCGGTGACGCTGCCGCACGTGTACGCCCCACGGCGACCGGTAGTGGACGAGCCCCGAGTGCCCGATGCAGAGGAGCCAGAAGTGCAGTTGCCGCTGCACCACGGTGACGCAGAGGCGGAGGGGGCGGAGTCGCTGCGAGGGGAACCGTCGGCGCTGCGGCTCGGGGGGGCGGACCCCCCGCCGCCTTCAGGGGCCACCGTCATTAACGGGCAACGCGCCGTCTTAGAGGACCTCCCGCCGCCCCTGAGTGCCGCCGGCATTGACGAGCTGGGCGCCGCGCTGCCGTTGCCTCTCGACGACCCGGATGTGCCTCTCGCGGAAGCGCGCAGGTCGCAGGAGACGCTCGAGTCTCGCCTTCGGGCGGGTCTCCCCATCGGCATTGACGCGGGTGCCGACGGCAGCGTCGCTGGCGAGGCCACCCCTGCGCCTTTTGTTGGCGCCTGGGAGCACATCATGCACGACGTGGCGGTCGCCGTCAAAACTGGCAGAGAGGTTGCCGGCGCCCGCCTCGGCCAACAAACCACGGAAGGGTGGCTGTCCCTCCGCCGGCGCATCCCCAACCTCCTCCTCCTGTCGGACGAGATCGACCCCGCGCTCGGGACGGTCGATATTCGAGCCTACGCGCGGGGGCTGTCGCGCGACGGGGGGGAGGGGGGCGACGCCAGTGGTGGCCTTGCGGCCTACTTTGCGCGCGGCGGCTGGAAAGGGGACAAAGACAAGAACCTACCGGGCTTCCACTTGCTCGTTCGCCGCTTTCCGGCAGCCCGCTTCTACGTCATGGTCGACGACGACACCTACCTGTTGCTCGACAACTTTGCGCGGTGGTTGCACCGCAAGAAGAACATGCCGCCAGAGACATCCCCAACGGTGGGCGGCGGCGGGGGCCCGCACGCGTGGATGCCGGGCGTGCCGCCGCCGCCGCCGGCGCGTGCAGCCGACGCGGAGGTGCCCCTCTTCACTGGTAAGGCCTTCCTCGTCAGCCGGTGTGGTGAGTTTGGGCGCGGCAAAGTCACGTCGGGCGTGCGCCATCCGACCTTCTTCCACGGCGGCTCAGGTATTGTTCTCAATGCGGCGGCGGCGCGCGTGCTCGTCGCCGCCGCCCCCGGCTGCATCCGTCGCTTCCACGCGTGCTGGGCCGGGGACATGCAAGTTGCCATGTGCCTCCGCTCTGCGGGCGTGGCGGGCACCTCCTACCCCATCACCAACGCCGCGGGCGCCCCGACCGGCGGGCGGACGTTTGAGCGTGGCTTCTTCCCTTATTCGTTGTCCGTTGCATTTGGCGACAAGCGGTACAAGTGGCGGTGGCAGTCACACGAGGAACCACTGACGTTCCACAAAATGCCCGCCTCTCAGCTACGGTTGATGCGGGAATACGAAGCGTCGCGGCTGGCGGCGGCGGGCAATGGGAGCACAGGAGCGGTCGTGCAGTACGCTCCGCTGCGGGAGTTTTTGACCTCCCGGGGGGTGCGGCCAGAAGCCAACAAGCCGGGACGGGGGCGTTGAGTGGGCCGGATATCGGTGCCGCTCGGGCGGGGCAATCATGGCGGTTGAGCAAGCAAACTCATGAGCGATGCACAGCGCAGCGCCGTCGATTGGTATGAACTGCGGAGGGGGGGAGGAAGGTCGGTGCGGTGCGGCTCAACAGGGGATCTGGTGGGAGTCAAGCTGACCGGCCGCGACGGGTGGTGGCTGCCTGCGGCCATGTATGCCGGCCGAGTCCATGAGCGCCTGCAGCCTGGGGCGGCACCGGACGTCCGGCACTGAAAGGTCGCCAGGCGTCAGGCGTGTCTGCGTGAGTACCTTGCTCCTCAGGCGCCCGCCACAGCCGCCTGGCAGTGGCTGGCTTGATCTCGCTTCGTGTGGTGGGCCTTGACTTTTCGCCGCAGCAACGCTATGGTACCGGTCTCGCACACCATGGATAACGAAGGACAGAGGGCACACGATGAGACTATGAAAAAGAGCAGCCAAAAGGTGAGCTACAGAAAAGACGGACACCTGTGCACGCCCGAGATAGAGAACCACGAGCCCAGCCTCAGCAGAACCAATAATGTCCCCTGCGAGTGGCAACATCGACGGAGACGAGCACAACCGCCTCTTCCAAATGCTACCATTCGTGACCGAACTTAGACGACCTTGGCCTCTTCCACAGCCGGCGGAGTGCCCTTGTCGTACTTGATGCTCACACTATAGCGCACAGGCAAGAAACCACATAAGCATTGACGGTCAGTGCGCTGGCTCTTCGCGGACCCACAGCCCGGGACAGCTTCACTTCGATCGACTCTCAAAGACTCCATCAGCCCACCATACCTCCGTGCGCAAGACGTCACTGTCAGGTCTCCAATGCAGCAGCCCAGTCGCTGACCAGCTCTCTCCCAAGACTACCATCAAAACATACGAATTGACCTGCGGGAGGAGAAGGAGGAGCACGGCGAAGGCGTACAAACACAGGAGCCGTCACAGCCACAACGTACACGAGGAACAAAACAGGGAAAACGAGCATGGATGCGTCAGAGGCCGGCCAGACACATACATTAGGCGAAAAAGGTCTAAACAGTTCGGATGCCCCGACTTCGTGGCAGCACTGGCACTCACGAGAGGCACGGAACAACGTACGCAGTGACGCTCATTCGTCGCAGTGAAGCGCTCGCCCTCGAAAACGTGGCCGAGGTGACCGCCGCACGCGTTGCACATGATTTCGACGCGCTTCATGCCAAATGACATGTCGGTCTTGGTTGTAACTGCGTCCTTGTAGCACTTGTCAAATCTGTGAGACAGAACGCAGTGAAGAGACAACAATTGTACAGCAGCAGCCACAATGCCACCAAGGGAGTAGCCCGGTATGTTAGCGGGGTGCTCGCAGAACCACCGGGACAACAAGGACCCAGCACGGGCACACTCAAAGCACAACAGTATCGGCGTTTCGCAGAAACGCAGAACAACGTACGCAGGCCAGCCACAGCCAGAATTGAACTTGGACTCGGCAGAATAAAGGGGGTTCTCACAGGCCGCGCACTAGACGAAGAAACGACGGAACGAAAACAACACCAGAAAGTAGGAGAAGAGAGATGCACACCACAATGCAGTGCGCAAAAGGTCAGCATGCGTACTCAAATGCATAACTTTGGTACCACCCTACGCCGTCCACCGACGGGCTGCCCGACTCGCTCCTGGCCGGCATTGTAGAGCGCTCCTCGGCTGACTCCACAGGCGCACTCAGCTCATGCAAGAAAACTTCTGCCTGCCAAAGGTGCCGCTCTCATCTTCCACAGACCAGTCCCCATCGGCACATACCTTGAAGAAGCCCGCCGGCGGCTGGAATTTGTTGTACTCCCCGGTCCCGCCCATCTCTGTTCCCTTTTGCCGCAGGATGTGAAACTGCTCCGGGCTCAGCTTGGTCCGCCACTCCTCATCGCTCAGCGTCACTGACGCGGGGGCTTTGATGCTTTCCGCCATGGCGCGGACAGTGGTGGCACCCCAAGAGGCAGGGGCGCTGGAGCGCCGGCGCACAGAGCCGACGGCGCAGGGAGGGAAGGCGCGCACAGAGGTAGTTGCAGGGAGGATGGATGTCCGACGGAAGAGTGTAGCGGTGCTGGCCGTAAGAGCAAAGGCGACCATGGTGGCGGAGCAGGGTGTGAGTGCCGGGTGCATGTGGTCGGATATCGCCAGTCGTCGAGGGGGAGACTGGAGAAATGGCCACGGGAGCCTCTGTCGCGGTGGGGGATGCGTGTGTCGGCTTCTGCGGGATCTGGGCCAGCCATGACTTGCAGAACAAGCTGGAAGGATAGTCTGAAAGAAATGGAACTTGCATAGTTTCTCTGCCACCAACTGCTCGAACAAATACACACCAATTTCTACTCAAGATGCCACGTGTTCGTTTTTTTATATTGAGATCCCATCTATGTGTGTGTGGTTCCTATGATCCCCAGTTCTAGAAACCCTTGATCCTCTTGAAAGAAAGAAAGGCCACTTCCCTCAAAACATGCGGTTCCGTGTGTCTGAGACGACTGCTTGCCCATTGAGCTCATGCCACGAAAACAAAAATGTACACGTGTCATTCTGCGGACCTCTTGAGAGGCTATGCGACGCAATCTCGCTGCCATTGCCCCCGCCGGGACACGAGCGGAGACCACTCGCTTCCGCCCGCCTTCTGGAGATGGCCAGGGTCTGGCCGTCGCAACCACACGAGAGACTGCCCACACCTGCTCAGACGCCGCTGCTGCACCGCCCATGCACCTGAGCGACACCAACCGTCACGCACGCAGCAGGGCCCGCCCAAGAGCTATCCCCCTGCCGTGCGCGTCCTTCCGGTAGACCTCCGTTGTCTCCCCGCCACCCCCCCCCCTCCCCGCCGCATCCCGTTTCTTCCCCCCCGCCCGGCCTCCTTCCCCCCCCCTTGCCCCAGTCCCCGTCGGGCCTGGCCCCGGTCCGGGCCGGCCCCCCCCCCCCCCTCCCCCGCACCCAAGCGACCATGGCCCCGATGGCCTTTGTTGGCGTTTCGGCCTTCCGCGGCGCGCCCATGCAGGCGCGTCAGACCACCCGCGTCTGCCGCGCCCGGCCGGCGGCCGTGCGCACGAGCCCAACGATGGCCGACGATCAGTACGAGGTGCCCCAGACGCGCCGCCTGTCAGATGCCCTGAAGGAGGCGGACGTCGAGTCGCGTAAGGAGGCGGCGGCGGCGGAGAAGCGTCGCCAAAAGCGGGAGGAGGCGCGTGACTACCGGCAGCGGAAGATTGACTTTATGTCCAACATCCCCGACGACACGTCGGTCGGCACTGTCGACGAGTACATGTTCAAGGAGGGTGTTCGCGAGATTCTGCAGAAGCTCGACACGGACCTGGTCGGTCTCAAGCCTGTGAAGCAGCGCGTACGGGAGATTGCGGCGCTGCTCATTGTCGACAAGATGCGCAACAAGCTCGGCCTTGAGACGGCCGTTCCGTCACTGCACATGTCCCTGACGGGCTCCCCAGGGACCGGGAAGACGACTGTTGCGATGCGGATGGGTCAGATCCTGCAGCGCATGGGCTACTCCCGCTCGGGCCATCTGGTCGTCGCCACCCGCGATGACCTCGTCGGCCAGTACGTTGGCCATACGGCGCCTAAGACAAAAGAGATGATCAAGAAGGCACTCGGCGGCTGCCTGCTGGTGGACGAGGCCTACTACTTGTACAACGCGTCCAACGACCGCGATTACGGGCAGGAGGCGGTGGAGATTCTCCTCAACGTCATGGAGAACAACAAGGAGGATCTGGTCGTGCTGCTCGCCGGCTACGAGGACAAGATGAACAACTTCTACAACAGCATCCCGGGTATGAACTCCCGTATTGGCAACCACATTGCCTTCCCCGATTACGAGGCGGACGAGCTCGTCGACATTGCGGGGGTGATGACCAAGGATCTCCAGTACCAGATGACGCCGGAGTGCGAGCCCATCTTTAAGGAGTACATTGAGATGCGGATGTCGATGCCCTACTTCTCCAACGCCCGGACGGTCCGTAACGCCGTCGATCGTGCGCGCATGCGCGCTGCCATCCGCCTCTTCAACTCTGCGATGAGCCGTGAAGGCAACGGCATGGTGTCACGGAAGGACCTCATGTCCATCACGCCTGCCGACATTGTGACGGCAGCGGAATTGGCTGCCCGCGGTGGCGAGACGGCCATCGTCGAGTAGTTCGCATGTCCGCTCGTCTGTGTTTTTGTTGCGTGCCATTCTTCCCCTCTTCATCCCCCGTGTGTCTCTTTGTGTGGCGCTGCCAGCCGGCCCCTCGGGGGTGCGCGCTGCCTAGGTGTGGTTTGTGCGAGGTTTCACTTTGCCCCACTTGCGTCTTTCTTTACACCCTATTTCACTCACCGTCTGACCGGGCCCGAGCCACTGCATCTTTGCTCGCAGCGGGCACCGAGGGTGGGCGCCCCGTTTTGCGCGCCTGCTGCCGTTAATCTTTGTTCATCCGACGGCGTGGTGCACCGAAACAGGAGCGCACCTACCCAACCAGACCAAATTCACAGGTGTCGGGCTCCTGCTCCTCGCGGGGACCGCCGCGCGGCGGGCATCGCGACCACCGTCACGTCCGCCACATTGCTGCCGCCTAGGCCGGTAGCCCCCCCCCTCCCGCGCTGACGGCCTCCGCAAGCTCTGGGTGCCGCGTCAGGATGGCCTCGCAACACGCATCCAGCTCCGCACACACGCCCGCAATTTGGGCGTCCCACTGGAGCACCTCCTCCTTGGCGACGGCGCCCGTGTCAAACTCCAACACGCCGTCGACTTGGTCCATCACGCCCTTCATCCGCCCCTCCTGGATCATCTTGGCGGCCGTCTCCTCGGCGCGCCCCGCCGACACGCCGAGCAGCTCACCGAGCTCTGCAAACCCAATATTGACGTATAGGGCCGCCGCAGCGGCGAGGTTGTGTTCGACAACCGCCCGCGCGAGCACCGTCTCCCCGCCCGCCAGCGTCGCGCACTGGTGTGGGGCGAGCGTCTCGGAAAACGCGGCGACAAGCGACGGCGGTAGCAGCCGCTGGCAGTGCATCGCCTCGAGCATCGCCCAGCTGTCCAACTCCCGCGTCCGCTCGTCCTTCCAGAGCATCGACAGGATGCGGGAGCGTTGCGGGCCGGCCGGCGCCAACACCGCGCAGCGGACGGCAAAGCCGAGCGCCTCGGTCGTTTGGTCGGCGGTCACCTCGGCGGTCGTACCCGGCGGCAGCTGTGAGAGCGAGTAGTACTGCATGGCCGCTTCAGAGAAGCGGCGCTTGGCGTCGAGGATGCGCGCAAATGCCACCCGATATTGGAGGGCGACGGCTTGGTCGTCGGCTTCGTGCAGCAGCGGCGCCGCTCGGTTAAGAAACATCTCTGCCTCGACCGTCTTATCGTCTTCAAGGTACAAGCGCGCAATTTTGACTTGCACCCGCAGCCTAAACGCGTGCGACAGCGTGTGGCTGCCGTCAAAAGGGATGCCCCGCAGCGTCTGCGCCGCCTGTGTCCACTCCTCTTGGGACTCATAGAGGGTGGCGAGCTTCTCCCGGAGGCTGGTCACCTCTGCTTCAAAGGACGGCACCCGCGCGCCGACCGCTGAGAGGATGTGCTCCGACACGGCAATGGCCACCGGCTCGGGGAGCGTCGGCACCGCTTGGACGAGCTTGGACAGCAGCGGCACAGAGGTGGAGAGAGCCAGCGCCCCGTCGACGAGCGTCGTGGCCACCTGCTGCAACGCTGCAGCGTCAGACGCAGCGAGCGCAGCGTCGAGCGCCGCTTCCAACTGCGCCGTCCGCTCCCGCGGAGACGTCGCCATTATTGAGGCGTGGTGACCGTGCCGCCGCCGCCGGGCCGCGCGTCGCGGCGTGCAACTGGCCGACAGCCGCACGACAGCCGCACGGCCCCACCGGCCGCGCTGCACGTGCGACGCGGCGGTGGTGTGTGAGACGGGTCCCCGCCAGAAACAATATCGGGAGACGACACGGAGAAAGAGCGAGCCGACAAGGTCAGGAAGGGACTGTCGTGGCGTGCAAGCCCCGCCCTTGTTGTGATGGCAGCAACTGACGCCCGTGGACGCGACCAGCGGTGACTGGTTTGGCAACAGCAGGGTGCGACCACGGCGGTGGTTGGTGGATACGACCAAGTGAGTTAATTGCGACACAAGGTTTGGAATCCAAACTTTGGATGACAATGCGACTTACGCAGAGTACGACGCTCCCAATCCAACGGGTGGACCAGGGGTCTCCAAGCGTAATCTTTCACGTCAAGCGTGTATGCGCGTGTATCCAGCAGGGCTTGCTACCAATCGCTGCGTGGACCTCGTTGTAGACGACGTCCAGGCTGGTGCGGGATGCTGTGGCCTCGATATCCCCCAAAAATCCGGATCAACAAGGATCACTGTTTAAGCTTCCGTTGTGCGGGGCACCGACGTGGCGTGTGACGCACACCCCCCCCTGGGCTCAGGGGGGAGCGTGCGTCACACGCCGCGTCGGCCCCATGGGGCGCACCCCCCCCTTCCGTCCCGGCCCCTCGGCACCACCCGCCGGCCGCTCTTTTGCCGCGACGCGGCGCACGGCGCCCGCCCCCACACCCCGCCGGCGGTGGCACCCGCCACCGTCGCGGTGCCGCTGACCCCCCCACGCACCGTGCCGCGCGGCCGCCGCCGCGCCTCGGTCGACGCGCTCCCCGACCGACGGCCTCGCGGCCGGGTGTGCCGCCCACCGCCGCCCCCGCCGCCGCCGCTGCTGCCGCCGCCGCCGCCGCCGCCGGTCCTCGGTGGCCGACGCGCCGCCGCGGCTGCGGGCGGGGGCCGACGCACGCCACCGCGGGCGGCTGCTGTGGCGGTGGGGCGGGGACGCGGTGGGTGGTGCCGCCGCGCGCGGCGGGGACGGGCGGTTGGTCGGCGCCCGCTGCGGGCGGCGGCCGCACCATGGCGGACGGCGCGCCGGGCGGTCGGGCGGGGGCGGCGGTGGTTGGGGAGGACTTTATGGGTTTGGCAGAGCGGGGGGAAGTGGTCGCGATGGAGGCGGCGCTCGCCGACACGCCGAGCCTGGCGTCGTTTGCAAATGCCGCAGGCCAAACGGCGCTGCACGGCGCGGCGTTTTCCGGCAGGACGGAGGCTGTGGCGGTGCTGCTGCACGCCCACGCGGACACGGAAGTAAGAATCAAGAGCGGGTGGACGCCGCTGCACATGGCGGCGTATTGGGACTATGCAGAGGTGGCAACGGCGTTGCTGCGCGCGGGCGCCAACGTCGACCCAACTACCGACCTCGGATGGACGCCGCTGCAAATGGCGATGGACGAAAAGGCGTCGGACGTGGTGTCCGTCCTCGTCGCGTGGGGCGCGTCCCGCTCAAGTATTCGCCGTCCCAAGATGTTGCGTGATCGCCTGTCTGGCCAAGACAGGCTGCTCCTGAAGGCGCTCGACAAGACAGTTCCCATGACCGAGCAGGAGCGCCAGGCCGCCAAGAACGTGAGGTGGAAGGGGGCCGGCTCGGTTGCGACGGCCACCACCGCCGTGGCCGTAGCCGACCCGGTCGACCGCAGCCTCGCCATCCTCCAAGCCGCGTACGACGGCTTTGTGGCAGACCCGACCACGCTGACGGCCGGCACCCTGGAGGCGGCGCTGAAGACGCCCAGCGACCGCGACATGCGGTGGCACGTGCGGGCGCACCACGTGCTGTTGTTTGCCGACAGCGTCGGCCTGTTTGCTTGCGAGACGCCCGCTGAAAGGGGTCCGCGGCAGGTCAAGTTGTTCGCATGGGTCTACCAGCCGATAGTGACCGTGTTGACGCCATCAGACCGGCGCGTGGCTGTCACGCTCGTACGCCAAGCCACCACGAGGGGGCTCCTCGACCCCATGCACGTCAACATTTTTGGTTTTGGGCTGGAGCTGCACGCCGTCTTTTTCACTGAGATTGTCGACTTGCACCAGCGCCTCACGCACGTGGAGCAGCACGTCACACGCAATGGGGAGCTCCTGTTTGAGGCCATGAACGATCTCGAGTCCTTGCGGCAATCCCTCGTCGACAAGGCTGCGCGCGACCGCAAAGTCGCGCTCATCAAGTCGGCGATCAAGATTGGGGCGAGCCTCACGCCCGTCGTCGGTGGCGTCCTCGCCGTCACCGTCGATGTGATAGCGATGCTCTTTGGCGACCTCCCGGGTGCAGAGGCGGTGGCGCTCCACTTGGCGGACCCCACCGACTTGGAGGCGGCGTGCAGCGTGCTGGCGCTCGTCCGCGACGCAGAGGCGGGCCTTACCCCGGCAAAGGTGAAAGAGCTGCAGGCGGTAGTGCACCCCTTCAAGTCGATCCCCGAGATGAGGGAGCGCCTCGCATGGGCCGCGTCGGCGCTAGAGCTTCCGTACAACGCGGAGGAGGACGGCGTGGCAGGCGCTGTTGGGGACACGAAGAGCGACGATGTGGCGACCGAGGCCGCGTCGGACGCCGACAGCGACCCGTTGAAGGATTTCACGGATGCCGTCCAGGATGCGGCCATTGAGTGTGGCGTGGACGAGGCTGACGCGCGGCTCGGCGGACCAGCCTCGTCGACCGCAGCCCCGCCGGTGTCCCCCTCGCTCACGTTCGTGGCGGGCGCGGCTGATTCCTCTTGCGACACGGCGGTCGCCTCGCATGTGCCCGACACCACCTTCTTCGCGGGCGCCCTCGACTGGACGGCCCGCCAGGTGGCCGACCGCCTAGTTACGTACGCCGTGCGTGGCGACGACGCGACGGAGCGGGCGGCGCTGCGCGCTGTCGTCACGCGTGCGGCGGTCGAGCTCGGCGTGACGGGCGTGTGTTTGGTCGAGTGCCGGACGCCGCGCGACGTGGCCCTCTGGTTGCTGGGCGACGCGGAGCGTCTCGGGGTGCTCGTAACCGTCGAGAGTTTTATTGTCAAGGCGCAGCGCTTCGCCGTGCGGCCGTGAGGGCGGTCCCGCCATTTTTCTCCTGTTTGATTACGTTTGAGCGATGCCGGTCCCGTCGCGGCCGCAGGTGTCGCCATTGATTCATGCTTGATTATGGTGCGTCGCCAAAGAATGATCGGATCCGAGAAAAGTTCACAGTAAGTCACAGCATGCTGTGACCCTGCTGTGAAATAAAATTGACTGCTTGGGGGCCCGTGAATGGCTCTCTGGGAGGGAACGACGGTCACAGCAATTTGGGATTCTCTGTTGCAACGTGCCAAGAGATTGGAGGATTTCCTATGCCGTTGCGTTCCCTTCAGCATGACGGCCCCGGATATTTGATCCAGGAATGGACTTATGGGGAGAAATTCATAATTAAGCCGACGGATGATCTTGGCACTTTGGGTCCAATTCGGCAGCCCTGACAGTCGGAGCACGAGCCCGAACGCTCCCCATTCCACGTTGATGACGTGGCAAGAACTAACCAATGAAGTGAGCGTCCACCATCGGGCTTCGGGCAAACGCGTGTGGTGCGGAACGACCCTCACTCGTGGCTTCGCCGCGCCGTCGTGCTGCTGCGGTGAGGGCGATTTTTCGCTGACGCTGGCGCATAACAGCGTCCTCGCGATAACCCCTGCGGGGGCCGAGCGCACGCGCGGGCCCCCGGGCCAGTGCGGGGGGCACCAGAGGCCTCTACAAGAGGGCGTCACCTGTTTGTTCCCGTGCTCGCCTGGCGCTTGCGGTGGGGGGGTAGGTCCCTCCTCCGAGTGGGGGCCGACCTACTTGCGGACGGCCCTTCTCTTGCCACCAATCCCCCTCCGTCGCGACACGCAGCCGACGACCCGTAGCTGGAGGCTTGGGTGGGTCGACTGGATCCCGACCGCCCCTCCGAGGGCGTCGGCTGGGGCACGTCATGTCGGACCCGGACGTCGGCACGCCCGGCCCCGTGTGCTCCCCAACCGCCCCATGCATGGATGAGAGGTACGTCGTTCCTCCCTTTCACGGGCACGGCGGCATGGTCGGCCCGAGCTCTTTCTCCCTGCCTTTTGTTTTTATGCGGGCACCCCTTTGGTGGCCTGCAACGAGCTTCGCTTGCTGCGCACGTCTGACTCGCCGCTGTTGGATGCGTGCACGTCGCTCGGTGCTCTGCTCGTTTGGTGCGGGGGCGACGGCCGATGTGTATGCTGCGCGTCTGGTTTGGTTACCCCCACGGGCCCCACTCTCCGAGGCGCCCCCCCACAGGAACGCCCACGTCTGCGCCACCAAGCCGTCGAATTTTCCCTATCAGTGTCCCTACTGCACAGGCTTATTCGATGACCCGGACGAGCGCGCGGCGCACATGCGGGAGTCCCACCCGGACAAGCCCGCCTGTTGACATTCGAATGGGCACACCCGACGCCTCCAGCGACCGTCACCGCGGGTGGGCCGTCCCTGCAGGAGCGGGCTTGGGCGCACGACCCCCCAGGGGGTGGTCGTAGCGGGCTCTGCGCGTCTGCGTCTCCCCGTCGTCCCCCGCTCTCGGTACGCGCGGGCGGTTACCGCCCTGCACGGCCGCCGTCATCCCTTGTGTTCTACCTCCTTGCGGCGGGTCGACTGGGTGTGGGCTCTAGCATTGTGCTTCTTTGTTGAGCTCCCGTGTATAAAGCTTGCGCTGTCGTTGGGCCTGTGGTCTCTGCTGCACCTAATTGTTCCGCCCGCAGCCGTCGACGTGCGCGGCACGGTCGTCTCTCCGTCCTTGGCGGGTAGCGGGTGATTGGCCGGGTCCACGTCCCCCTGTCAACGGGACGCCCGCGCGGTGGGTGTGGCGGGCCGCGGTGCGCCTCGTCGCCACGCGCGCCGGGGTGTCCCGGGCGGCGTCGCCCCACGTGTCAACGCAGCGTCGGAAATGGGGGGGAGACGGAAATCTTGTCAGTCGCACGCGCCCCACTGGGTGACGGGTGCGTCGGGACGGGCCGGCACGGCCCAGCGCGCGGGGCGTGCCGCACGCGTCGAGGCGCGGGGGCCGGCACCTCGGTTGCCTCTGTCTTGTCGTCCACCCGCCCCGTCGGCCGTCCTCAAGGAGAAGGAGGGCGAGCGGTGACCGCGGCGACGGGTGCCAGCCGCGGCGCTGGGTGCCATCGACCCGTGCCACCCCGTGCCCCTGCCAGGCTCCCTCGCACGCACGCAGACGGGCGCGGTAGCCTCTGGCGCCAGCAAACGGCGGGGGCCCGCCACGCGACACCCCGCTGCCCGCCCGTCGCCCAGGGCCCTCCCGACGGTACGAGCCACGGGGATGCCACGACCGCAAGCGGCACGACCACCCGCCCGTGGGCGCGCACGCCCTCCCCCCGCCGCCCGTGGCGCGTCTGGTGGTACCGTGCATCGCGGCGGGGGGCGCGGTGCCCGCGGCCACCGCCGCTGCCGCCGCCGGGCACCTCCCCATGCGGCCCCGCCGCCCAGCCAAGTCCCGTTCCAGCTCCACCCCGCCGCGCTGTGCTCGTTAAATGGGTTAGTGCCACAAAGGCCGTTTTCGGTGTTGTGGACGCCGCATTTTTTTGTGGAACCCCCCTGGTGAGCAATCAGATGATGGTTTTCCCCGCAATATTTTGTGCAGGATTTTCGGGCGCCCGTTGGCGGGAGCCCTTTACACCGTTGTAACCGCCATGACATCAAGAGTATGGATACGGTGTGTCGAGATGCCAACGAGCGCCCCAAGTGCGCTTCACAAAGCGTTGCGCGATAGCCGCATTGTGGGTCCGGCGAGAGACGCACGACGTGTAATCTTTTGTGGCGTACACGGCCAGGGGCGGGGAAAATCTCCCGCAGTAAGCAGTGCGGAAGAAGCTGTTGGCAACGACCAATGACCCAAGCTTTGGACCAAGTTTAAGGCACGGGGTGCATGTGCCGATGCCCTGTAAGTCCTATGCATCACGCCAAAGCGCCCTACACCAGACCCTTCACCAGCACGCTTCACATATGCCCATGTGCCCATCATCTTTGCTACTACCAGAATCAAAGTTGTGACAGACATTCCATGCCGAGGGCTACCCGTCGTCGCCCCGTGAGAGGGCGACTAACGTAGTCAGAAAGGCGTGACGCAAGTGCTCGGCGGCAGTGGCAACATTTCTCAAGGGCACCCCACTCTTCCTCGCCCACGTCACAAACGCATCCCCGCGCAAGCAGACATCAGCTCCATCATCGTGAGCTCTTGCTCGAGCATCGCACGCAATATCAAGCAGTCAGAAGAGCCCGATGCGGGCGCCGCTGAGCCCAACACAGCATCCACAACTTCCGTGGATGGCATCACGGCGGCGAGGTCGGGGTCTCCCGCCGCCGCCTGCATCAAGAAAGCGCCGCGGCCGTGAGACTCTTCGGCTAAACCATCGACCGGCGCGTCGCCGACAGCAGTCGATATGGTCGTTGCGCCAAAAGCTGGACAGTCCCAGACAGGCGGATCGACGTTTGGGCCAATCAAACGCACAAAAGCGCCTCTTTGACAGGCCTGGACTCTCCACTTTTTGGCGGAACGACA
>Ga0114953_1001670_pt1 | contig 15686 bp, 14 predicted proteins | sample SidtaG_FD_87298 | JGI IMG/M metagenome (GOLD analysis project Ga0114953, IMG submission 87298) | Marine algal microbial communities from Sidmouth, United Kingdom - Sidmouth_Male2 metaG | ecosystem: Host-associated > Algae > Red algae > Unclassified | place: Sidmouth, United Kingdom | collected...
ACCCCTTATCAATAATTGAATGCGGATATTATCAAACACTGTGTTTTACTTAGGTTTTGAATAAATCCTTATTTGGAAAAGTAGCAAAGTCGAACTAAGTGAAAGAAAATAAATAACTTGTGCCATTATACTCGTTCTTTTTCTTTCTATAACTAAAATATTTTTTATATTAAAAAAATATTTGTAATTAAATGAGATTTCAATTGATGCAAAATAATAATAAATTGGATTGAATTTTGTATATTTGCATTTTCCTGTTGAATAGAATGCTAAAAGTTTGCGCCACGATGTCTGCAAATAAGTTTTCTTTCAAGAGAACTTTTTAACTAAAATAATTATATGGCAAAATCACAGCAATCGTTTAACAAAAAAGAAAAAGAAAAAAAACGCCGAAAAAAGAAACAAGAAAAAATAGAACGTCGTCAACAACGTAAAATAGAAAAAGCCGAACAAGGTAAATTGTCTTTTGAAGACATGCTCGCCTATGTAGATGAAAACGGCAATCTCACCTCCACACCACCCGATCCATCTAAAAAGAAGGTAATCAAAGCGGAAGATATTGACTTGAGTGTACCCTCAAGAAGTCACATGCCTATGGACCCGATTCGTAGAGGCAAGGTCAAATTTTTTAACCAAGAAAAAGGCTACGGCTTTATTGTAGATAGCGAGACTAGACAAAGTATTTTTGTCCACGCTAATAATACGACCATCGAATTGAGAGAAAATGCGAGAGTGATGTTTGAAATCGAAATGGGGCAAAAAGGTCCTAATGCTGTTAATGTAAGACCTTCCGATACGTAATTAGAAAAGATATTAAAAGGGGGCAAAGCCTATATAAGATTTGCCCCATTGTTGGATTGAATTGAATTGAAATTGATTGTACTTATAACGCATCAAAATAATATTTATTTTGCTCATTGGTACTTTCTTCATTTTCAATAGAAATACAATCTAAAAAGCAAGATAAAATTAAAGTAACTTGATCTTGTACTTACCTTCCATTTACTGTTCTAAAAAATCCTTAACCAAACCTGTCAACTGCACACTTTCCGTGAGGAAGCCGTCATGTCCATACAAAGAGTCGATATTTATATAAATGACATTGGGTAAATGCTCGGCGATAAAATCTTGCTCGGAGGTAGGGTAGAGTATATCTGAGTTAATACCTATCAACAGCGAAGGTGTTTTTATCACTGACAAAGCTGCTATACTACCTCCTCTTCCACGCCCCAAATTGTGAGTATCCAATGCATCGAGAAGGTGATAATAACAATGAACATCGAATCTGTCCACCAGTTTTTTACCTTGATATCTTAAATAGCTATCTATACTAAATTGATGTGTCCTGTCATCATTATCAGACTGTTGCATTTCAAAACATTCAAAAGTACGATACCAATTCATTGCCATGGCGCGCGCGACGGCGAGTCCTTTTTGTCCGGCATCGGGGCTGCGGTCTTGCCAAGTCGGGTCGGCTTCTATTGCCATGCGTTGTGCCGTATGAATACCGATAGCCCAGGCAGATTCTTGCGCGGTGTAAGCAATAAGAACGAGCTTCTCCAATAAGTCAGGACGAACGTATGCCCACTCCAACAACTGCCCTGCACCCATCGAGCCACCCACACCAATATGTATTTTTTTGATACCCAGATGTTCACGCAAAACCTCATGTACCTGCGTCATATCGCGTATCGTGAATTGAGGAAAATCGTGATAATAAGCATCGCCCGTAAGTGGATTCGTATGGATAGGCGAAGTCGTACCATAAGGAGAACCGAGTATATTTGGGCAGATAATAAAATAATCCTTCGGATTAAAAAAATCATCTTCTCCAAACAAGCCTTTCCACCATTCAAAGACATTTGAATTGGCGGTCAAGGCATGACAAACCCAAACCACCTTAGCATCTGGCGAGTACTCACCATAAGTATGATAAGCTATGGTCAACTCAGGCAATTGTCCACCCAATTCCAAGTCAAAAGGCTGTTCGTATTTAAAATATTTTACTGCTCTCATAATGTGTTTTTTTATTGCTTCTCGTTATGGCTTGTTCAATGTCATTAACAATATCTTCGATGTGTTCGAGTCCCGTAGAGATGCGAATCAGTCCGTCCGAAATTCCTGCAATTGCGCGTTCTTCGGGCTTCAATCGGGAGTGCGTGGTAGAAGCAGGATGAGTTGCGATGGAGCGCGTATCGCCTAAATTGGCACTAAGCGAAAGCATATTTAAATGATTCAAAAACTGCCGACCTTGTTCGAGTCCGCCTTTCAATTCAAAGGTGACGATGCCACCACCTTGTTTCATTTGCTGTCGTGCAATATCGACTTGAGGATGCGAGTCAAGAAATGGATAACGCACCCAATTCACCGATTGATGAGCTTCGAGATACTCTGCCAATGCAAGCGCGTTGGAGCAGTGTCTATCCATCCTAACTCCCAGTGTTTCAAGGCTTTTTGAAAGAATCCACGCATTGAAGGGAGCCATACTCGCGCCTGTACGTCGTACAAATTGACGAGCTGCATCCACATACTCCGTCTTACCTGCGATTGCTCCGCCGAGTACCCGCCCTTGTCCATCGATGAACTTAGTGGCAGAGTGTGTGACGATATGTGCGCCATACTGAGCGGGATTTTGCAAATAAGGCGTTGCAAAGCAATTATCGACATTTAAAATGAGGTCGTAAGCTGCGGCAAAACGTCCGGCTACTTTCAAGTCGATAATCTGAAGACCGGGATTCGTGGGCGTTTCGAGAAAGAACATTTTTGTGTTGGGGCGGAGGTGTTTTTCCCATGTTTCGGGCTGATTAGGTTCTACAAAAGTCGTTTGAATATTCCACTTCGGTAGCGTATTATTCAGTATTTGGTAAGTCGAACCGAAAAGGGCATTTGATGCTAAAATATGATCACCCGCCTCCAACAATGCTGCAAAACTCGTAAATATCGCCGCCATACCCGAAGCCGTTGCAAAAGCATCTTCGCACTGCTCCAATGCCGCTATTTTTTCCTCAAACTCTCTGGTGTTAGGGTTAGTATAGCGACTATATATATTGGCTGAAACATCTCCGGCAAAAGCCGCTCGCATGTGTTCAGCATTATCGAATCGGTAACTCGATGTATTGTATAAAGGCGTGGAATGTTCCTTATGCTTCGTACCTGGCATCTGCAACCTTATAGCTTTTGTTTCAAACTGCATATTATGTGATTGTGAGATGGTGGAATTGAAAAAATTGTGTAATAGCGTGATTGTAGAAATGTAAAAAGGTATTTATTAAATTTATGTTTAAAATATAAATACACATATTTTTTATTATCAATAAATTAAACACTATTTCTACATACAAATATCGCAATCACACCATTTCTCACTCCTCCAATATTTCATACGAATAATTAATTTCTACTGCTTTTTGGAGCATGATAGAAACGGAGCAATATTTAGTAAAAGTCAACTCCAAAGCGCGTTCGGCTTTAGCGGCAGGGATGTCTCCGTATAGTTTGTAGTGTACATCTATTTTCGTAAAAACGGCTGCTGTTTGATCAGTTGCGCGTTCTCCATTGACTTCTACTTGGATGTCTTTGAGGTCGAGTTTCATTTTTTTCAAAATAGAAACCACATCAATGCCGCTGCATCCGGCGAGTGCCATAAGCACGGATTCCATCGGACCGACAGCTTTGCCACCTCCAGCAAGTTTGATAGTATGACCTGCACTATTAGATGCTTCAAAGTGCATGTGATCGTCAAGTCGTTTTAGATTTATTTTCATGTGTAAAAATGTTGTTGTGTTATCGTGTTGAGGTGTCAATGTATTGGCGTTATAGTATTTTCGCAAACACGAAGTTGTGACACAACAAGACCATTATGATAACACTAAAATAAAAGGGAAAGTAAAAGAAGGTAAGTCCTGCTGCTATCTATCCCAATCTTGGGTTGGATGTAGCACCTTTGTCTCAAATGAATAGTGAGACCGGTTGCTAAGGCTTCAAAGGGCCAATTCCCTCCACCTTTCTTGATAAAATTTTATAATGTTTAAAAAAACTTGGGCAAAGATATAATAATTTTACAGAATGAAAACGAAAAGTGAAAATTTGATTAGTAACGAGAAGAAAATAACTCAGACCTGTTCCAGACCCGTTTTGGAAATTTCCTCAAAACAAACTACTGTATATGCCAATGGATTCAATAGATTATGTGTCAGGCTAATATAAGTACATAATCGACCCAAAATATCTCAATCCGATCAAGCAATTCATAGCAGAATACCGTATCTTCGCGTTTCTTTTTCAAAAGGTGGACGATGGGCGGTCGATGTCAGACAGCTTTTATTAAAATACTCGTTCACTGAGATTAACAATTATGGCACAATCAATTCGTAATATAGCGATTATTGCACACGTCGATCACGGTAAAACGACGCTTGTAGATAAACTTCTTCACGCAGGTGAGGTTTTTGGTCAGCACGAAAAACCCGGCGAACTCATTATGGACAATAATGATTTGGAACGCGAAAGAGGAATCACCATCGTTTCCAAAAACGCCTCAATGACTTATAATGGTGTGAAAGTTAATATCATTGATACGCCGGGTCACAGCGATTTTGGTGGTGAAGTGGAGCGCGTACTCAATATGGCAGACGGCGTGCTGCTACTCGTCGATGCCTTTGAAGGACCGATGCCGCAAACCCGTTTTGTCTTACAAAAGGCATTAGAGTTGGGTTTGAAACCGATTGTTGTCATTAATAAGGTTGATAAAGAAAATTGCAAACCAGAGGAGGTGCAAGAAGCTGTATTTGAGTTGATGTTCAATTTGGATGCTACTGAAGACCAGCTTGATTTTCCTACGGTATATGGTTCTGCCAAATACGGTTGGATGAATACCGATTGGCGCGAACAAACCGATAATATCACCCCTTTGTTGGATGCGATTATTGAGCATATTCCCGAACCGAAGACAGAAGAAGGCACGCTACAAATGTTGGTGACTTCATTGGACTTTTCATCTTTCGTTGGACGTATTGCTATCGGCAGACTGCATCGCGGTTCGCTCAAAGCCAAACAACGGGTGGCACTTGTCAAAAAAGATGGTACAATCAAACGTAGCAATATTAGAGGTTTGTATTCATTTGACGGTCTCAATAAAATAGAAGCGGAACAGGTAGAAGCAGGTGATATATGTGCTTTATATGGTATTGAAGGTTTTGAAATTGGCGATACGATAGCCGATGCAGAAGCTCCGGAAGCCCTGCCTTCTATTGCCATTGACGAACCGACGATGAGTATGTTGTTTACGATTAATAACTCTCCTTTCTTCGGAAAAGAAGGTAAATTCGTGACTTCACGCCACATCAGAGAACGCCTTGCAAAAGAATTGGAAAAAAATCTCGCCTTGCGCGTAGAAACAACCGATTCGGCAGATTCGTTTCGTGTATATGGACGTGGCGTTTTGCACCTTTCCGTGCTAATCGAGACGATGAGACGTGAAGGTTATGAATTGCAAATCGGACAACCGCAGGTTATCATCAAAGAAATCAACGGTGCTAAACACGAGCCTGTCGAAGAACTGACTTTTGATTTGCCGGAAGCCGTATCGGGTAAGGTCATTGAAATGGTGACGAAACGAAAAGGTGTGATGCTTTCTATGGAGCCGAAGGGTGATAGAATGTTATTACAATTTGAAATTCCTTCGCGCGGTATCATCGGTTTGCGTACACAAGTTATCACTGCAACGGCTGGCGAAGCCATTATGACGCACCGCTTTTTAGAATACCAGCTACACAAAGGCGTGATTCCTGCTCGCCTGAATGGTTCGTTGATTTCGCTCGAAACAGGTAAGTCCATTCCTTTCAGTATCAATAATTTGCAAGATAGAGGTAAGTTTTTCATTCCTGCAAATGTAGAAATCTACGAAGGGCAAGTGATTGGTGAAAACAGTCGTCCAAATGATTTGGTCATCAATGTCACCAAGACAAAAAAATTGAGCAATATGCGCTCTTCCGGTGCAGACGATAAAGTGAAACTTGTACCGCCGATTGTTTTTACATTAGAAGAAGCCTTAGAGTATATTCAGGCAGATGAATATGTAGAGGTCACGCCCGATTCGATACGTCTTCGTAAAATTCTATTGAAAGAACATGAGCGAAAACGCGCAAAAAATAAAGCCGTAGCCGTTTGATATTTGAACAAATAGAGGTTTAAATATATTCAGACATACTCTTATTTTCCCTTCCCAGCCCGGCTTTACATGTTCATTTTAGGACATTTAAAGTCGGGTTTTAGTGATAGTGTATTTATGTAGATAAAATTAGTTATCCACATACTTATCCACACTAATCTTTTATTTTGTAGTAAATTTTATTCTTTTATTTTGATTATTTAATTGGTATAACTATATTTGTGTGAGATTTATTTAAAAATGTTCTCTTTACTTAAATCAAAGAGAATAGAAACCGAATTGAAGTAAACACAATAATCATTTGAATTGGTATTGTTTACAAAACCTAAGATACTCAAGATGAAAAAATTATTATTCCTTCCAATCCTGTTTTTATTAGGATTCTCTATTACAAATCTTCAAGCTCAAGGTGAGATATGTGATGTTGAAGCTGGCGAACCAACTACCGATGTGGCAAGTCTATGTGGCGAAGATCTGGCTAATTTAGATTTTTCTGATTTATTTGGACCTTCCTCTGGTGGCTATACAGATTCATCTGGTAATTTTGACCCGGCAGCTACTGACTTCATATCTATTGCGGTTGACGGTACTGGAAATATAGTTGCTATCTCTTTGGGTGGCATACTTGATCTGAGTATGTTGGCTGCAGGACAAACTGTGGATATTTATGCTATAGCATACTCTTCCGTTACTATTGGGCAAGCTGCTGAAGATATTTGTAGCATCGCATTTCTAAACGTCTTATTCGACTGTGCATCATTACCGATTACAGATATTGGAGTGTTTTTAGATTTTATAAGACCTGCATTCAATTCTATGACTCTTCAAGATGTTTTAGATATTTTGATGAATCAATCTATAACCATAATTGTAGGTGAGGCGGAAGTAGAAGTACCCCTCCCACTCTGTGCAGATGTGAGCATAGGTTCGATTTCAGTTACCATTATAGATGCATTTGCAGGAACTTTGACATTAGACCCACTACCGGATCCAAGTTGTGTACCAAGTTCAGGAAGTTATGTTATATCAGCTACACCGAATGGTGACGCTTCTACTCCTGCTGATTTTGAGACATTATATGTGCTTACTGATGGTAATGGTGATATTGTAGCTACAAGTGCTTCACCATCATTTGATTTAGTGGCTTTAGGACTTGCCGGAGGCAGTTATACTATACACACACTTATTGCAGAAACTACTGATACTGCTTCTCCCGATTATATTGACCTTTCAGGACTTATTATTCCAAGTCCGGTTGCAGACTTCATCGCTGCTGCCGATGCTTCTGGTGCATGTTATGCCTTAGATGTAGCTGGCGCAAATACAGGCGATTTGGAGACTTGTTGTGAGGCTGACGCAGGTTCGCTTACATTAGATGACCTTCCCGGCTTAGGCTGCATACCTCCAGGTGAAGCATACCAAATATGTGCTACACCTAATGGAGATAGCAATGTTCCAGCAGGTTATTCTACACTATATGTATTGACTTCTGGTGGAGCAGTATTAGGTACTGACGTAGGTTCTTGCTTCGATGTAACCGATGCTGGTTCATATACTATACATACTTTAGTTTACGACCCAAGTACACTTGACTTGACTGGTGTAGCTACTGTTGCTGACCTTCTCGCTGCTGGTGCTGGTGTATGCTACGCTTTATCAGACGCGGGTACAGGTGCGGTTTCTGTAGATTTAGAAGAATGTATCCCATGTACAATTACAGCGACTGGTCCATGTAATGACCAAGGTACAGAAGATACTGATGATGATACTTACGAAATTGTTATAGACGTTAGTGGTACAGGTGTTGCTTCTTATCAAGTAAGCGGTGATGTAACCACATCTGCTCCGGCAGGTATGACAAGTGTACTCGGACCATTCCCTACCATTATGATTATTGATATTACGGTAACAGCTCTTGATGCAGACGGTAATGAAATATGTTCAGATGCGATTAGTAGCCTCGAGATTTGTGAGTGTGAAAATAAAGTTGTACCGACTTTATCGCAATGGGGTTTGATTATCTTAGCCTTGTTATTATTAAATCTTGGTGTACTCTACATTCGTCAGACCGACCCGAAATTGGCTATTGTAAAGGCATAATAAGTTTTGAAAAATATAGAAAAAAGGAGTTCTGTTAATTCAGAACTCCTTTTTTGTTTTAAGTAACGAGTAAACAATAAATCACGATTTGGACGGATTCTTTTGCCCTTATTTTCCTCCTCGAAAACAGTCATTTATCCAGATAAACTCCGGCTTTCAAGAAGAAAACTAAGAACAAAATAACCTCGTCGAAATCGAGAACTTATTATTTGCTCGCTACTAAAGCATGTTTATTTTTTCAAACTAACAGATAATGAATTACCTCGCGCATTTATATCTTTCTTTTGGCAATGAAGAACATGCCGTAGGCAATCTCTCCGCCGATTTTTTTAAAGGCAATAAAGGTATAAAAGAATTGCCAGAGGGTATTCAGGCAGGAATACGGACACACAGACGCATAGATGCGTTTACGGATACCCACGAGGTGGTCAAAGAAAGTAAAAGGCGTTTGTATCCACACTATTCAAAGTATTCGTCTGCCATTGTCGATATATATTACGACCATTTACTTGCCAATAATTGGGCGAAATACTCTGAGGAGTCATTAGAAGACTTTGCGGAAAAGCAATATAAAATACTTAAAAAATACGAGGCACACCTTCCAGAACGATTACGACAACGTCTTCCTTCCATGATGCAACACAATTGGCTCATCGGATACCGTGATATGGAGGGGATAACTACGACTTTTAAATACTTCGCCAAACGAATTAAAAGCGACTTAGACATCTCGCAGGCTCATCTTCAATTGCAGACAGATTATGACTTGTATAATGATGAATTTAATCGATTTTTTCCTGAATTAATTGAGATGGTGACTGGTGATTCGTGATTGATTTTGGTATAAATACCTTTTTCAATTTTTTGATTGTCAATTGATTGCAATTTAAATCGCTAATTTAGATTATTTTGTTATATTTGTTTAAAAATTATTCAAAATAAACTATTTATCACAATTTAAAATACTCAAAATGAAAAAACGAGTACTCCTTTCCATTGCTTTCATATCTGGATTATGTACATGCCTTTCGGCACAAACTTCATGTAACGCTAATGCAGGCGAACCTATTACAATGACTTTCGATGTCTGCCCAGATGATCTCGCTGTTTTATCTTTTGACGGTATATTCAATAATCCTTCCGGCATTTATACCGACGCAGACGGTAACTCCGAAAATGTCGCTACGATTAATGCCTTGATTGCCGTCAATGAGATGACGATGTTATTCTTGTCTCAGAAGGTCCTACAATTGATTTGAGTTCGGTTCAAATCGGAGAGACTGTATGTATATATACTGTGGCTTACGCGCCATCTACGGTTGCTATCAGTGCCAATACCATTTGTAGTATTCCCGGTCTTAATACGTTATTCAGTTTCTGTTCTCTTCCAATCCTTGATGACATCTCCTTGTCTGATTATCTAAATGAGATAATATACGCTGCCGGATCAATCAGTATAGATGAAATGGATGAGTTTCTTACAGAAGGAATTGTTATTGATCAGATTATCACTATTCCTACCGGATTTTGTGGAGATGTGTCTGATGAGCCTTCATGTATAACAGTCACCAATAATGCCTGTGTAGTGATACCGCCAGACGAAGTTCCTACACTTGGTCAATGGAGTTTGATTATCTTAGCCCTATTGCTCATTAATGTTTGTGTGCTGGGTATCCGACAAAAGAATACAGATAAAATTACCCTTCAAAATGGAAAGAGACAGTAAATGTCCGTGAAAACAACTTATCCAAAACAGATGAATAAATCAACTCATCGTCATAAATGAGGATATTACTTAAGCCATGTGAGACTTTAATTTCAGGAGAGAAAATAAAATAAGGAAAGAATATCTGAACCCCCGCGCCAAATTCGACCGAGAAGTCCGAAGGTGCGACTTTCAAGAGCGAATCCTTTTGTCGTGTCCGAGAATTACTCGCTACATCAAAGGAGTATTTGACCCCTGCAATGACAAAAGCCCGAATATCTTTATACGGATCAGATTTGTAACGGACCAAAAAAGGTGCTTCTATAAAAACACCTTCTATTTTTTCGGTCTTTTTCAAATCACTACCGACAAAATCATACGCAAGTTCGCGGTCAGAAAATGATAGCGTCGGTAAGAAGCGGAAATCGAAGTATTTACCGACTTTCAAGTTACCTACAATACCGAGATTAAAGCCCGGTCCACGAGGTGAAAGCACCGTTTTGACACTATCGTTACGAATGAAGCGGTCACTCGGCGATACGCGAAAATCCGAAGAATTATAGGAAAGTGTAATACCGAAATAGTAGGGCTTATTGGCAAAATCAAGATAATTATATGTGCCTTTGATTTGAGCGTCGGCATTCATTGCCATAAGCAGCCCAAAGAGGGGCAATATCATTTTTTTCCATGATAAATGGAGCATATTCCAAGACTGAGTGGTGTGCATTGATTCGATTTAAACCCCGTTTTTTCTAAAACATCAATAAAGTGCTGACCGTCGGGAAAAGCCTGCACCGATTCATACAAATACTTATACGCCTTTGGGTCTTTGGATGTTACGCGCCCAATCGTCGGCAGAATGTATTTGAAATAAAAATTAAACAACTGTTTGAAAGGAAACATTCGTGGCTGTGAAAATTCCAAGACGACGAGTTCGCCTTCGGGCTTTAAGACACGTCGCATCTCACTCAAGCCTTGTTCTAAGTTTCCAAAATTTCTTACCCCATAAGCAACGGTAATCGCATCAAAAGTATTGTCTTCAAAGGGTAAATTTTCCGAATCGCCTTGCTGTAAACTGATACATTTGTCCCATCCGCCTTTTTCAATCTTCTTTTGCCCTACTGATAGCATTTCGGCAGAAATATCCAAACCGATAATTTTATCCGGTTGGAGTCTTTTCGCCATTTCTATCGCCACATCAGCCGTACCCGTAGCCACATCAAGGATGACTTTGGGCTGCGTAGCTTCGAGTTGCTGAATAGCTTTTTTGCGCCAACTACGGTCAATGCCTAAGGAAAGGAAGCGGTTGAGAAAATCGTAATACGGCGCAATGTTGTCAAACATTCCGGTTACTTGTTTTTTCTTTTCGGTCGTATCGTCATAAGGGTTGACTTTATCGTGTGAATAGGACATAATTATAAGTTCAAGTTTATATTAAAATTAAACGGTATTATCAATACAAAAGCAATCTTGTTCTTATTGTTAAATACTTTTTTGAGGGAAATGGTTGTCTTGCTTCATTTTTATTTGTGAACATCCCACAATAAAGATAGCAAGCACCCGAAGGATGCTTGCTATTAGTTGTTTGATTTAAAAAGTCAGGGGGAACGAAAAGTCGTTTTTATAATATGTTTTTAAAGTTGAAGGGGAAGCGTGAGTCGGCGGACATTTTGAAAATGTCAGGCGACAGTATTTGTTCACTATTTAATGACAATCAATTATTTACAAAGTAAAAATTACTTAATTTATTTAAAACAATTTAAAAATGTAAATATATCTCGCCTGACATTTTGAAAATGTCCGCCGAGTAGGCTTTCTTAAAAACCTAAAAATCAATATATTACACATTGTGAAAACGAATTTTCGTTCGCCCTATTTAAAAAGTAGTTATGACTGTTTTATTTAATAATATCTAACTTTTTCGTTGTACGCCCTTGAGATGACACAACTTCCAAGATATATACGCCACTTAATAAATGGCTGACATCTATTTGTTTTTGACTATTCGTGTTGGTATATGCCCATGTATAGCTGTTGATTTGTTGCCCTTGCAGGTTATAAATATTAACCATTACGGTTTCGTCTAAGGCTAATTGAAGGTCTAAGGCTACGGTGTTTTGTGCCGGATTGGGCGATACAGCAATATCCGGTTTGATAGTTCTCAACTTCAATGAGCGGACATCCGAATATTCAAAACTACCGTCTTTATCCACCATTTTGAGGCGATAATAAACGTAATTGCCATTGATTTTTGAAATGTCATCTTCGTAAGTGTAGTCAATTTCCTCTTGAGATTCACCTGCGGCAGAGACTGTATTTACACGCATAAAGTCACCATCATCCACTTTACTTTGTATTTCGTAGTGAAGGCTGTTTTTTTCCGTTTGGCTCGTCCATTGGAGCAAGGCGGTTTTATTATCGACAGACTTTACGGTGAATTCGGCGAGTTCGACGGGTAAGAGAATAATTCTCTGCAAACTAAAGGTTTTATGTGCCGAAAAACCTCCATCACAATCATTACGCGATGAGGGATTACTTGCCATCGTCACTATATTGAAATTACCGCCATAATAAGTCACATCGTTGAACCGTGTTGAAGCCGAGACTGTTCCGTCCACACTGAAGTTGTAATTAGGATTTGCATAAGATACCCCGCCTTCATAGCCGTGCATACCCAAAACTTGATTATCGGTACTGAAAACTAAGTGATTAATATAATTATTAGTATAGTACAGCATCTGGTCCGGTATAGGTTTGTAGAAAATTCCATTTGTTCTGCCTATTTGAGGAATCTGCAAGGTGCTGCCGTCCCGAAGATACCATAATTGCCATTGTCTGAGCGTATCTGAGGGATAGTACCACTTATTCCAACGATAGGCACACAAGCTGTCTGCACTTATCAATAAAGCAGTTTCATAAACTTCCAGATGATCTACCGAAGTCATACTGCCGTGTGTGGGCAGCAATTCTACGGTCAGGTCATTTAAGAAAATCAAACCTTCCACAGGTGTATCATTGGCTTGTGAAAATGCACCGCCAATAGCGAGTTTGTCGTAATAAATTTCAAAAGTATTCACCGAGGCATTGACCTGTAAGGCTTGGGCAGCACTTTGCTCGTCGCAATTTTGAGGTGTTGTTGACCAATCCGTACCATCCCAAATAGCAAGATTAGCAATAGGACTGCCATTGACCATTGTAAAATCACCACCTACATATAATTGACATTTATAAGTAGCTATATCTCTGATGATTCCAGTCATATTACCAGTCTGGATACCGACCCAATCTGAGCCATCCCAGTAAGCGATATTGTAAGTGTTCGTTCCCGAAAGCACAAAATCACCTGCTGCATATATTTTTCCATCGTAATATTCAATATCATATACTCTTCCTTGAATGGCATCACCGAAGCTGACGTAGCTGCTACCGTCATATCCAAAAATAGAAGCTGTCTGTGTTCCTGTATTCGCATCGTAGTGCAAAAAACTACCGCCGACTATCATCATACTTTCGTCTGGCAGGGTCATCATTACCTCTATTTCTTGTTGACTTAAAGGCTGATTGATATCACTGTACGCCGGGATATTCAAAGAGAAGGTGGAATAACAATAATTTCCTGCATCATATCCGGGCTGAATCCAAGCCAATTCATCTTCCGTAAAGCCATTTTCGTTAGCCCATTCATTTAATTCAGGATAATTCATTTCATGGATATAAGCATAATTTTGAACATTAGAAATGTGATTTGCCAAATCCTCTTCGCCATTTGTTAGCAGCAAATGTCCGACTGCACAAGCAGTTCCAAAATTGTCAATAAAATAAGGCTGACGATGCGAATGACGTGTATTAATCGGAAATTGACCTTCTTGCCAATAGCTCATCAATGATTTGAGATTTTTCTTTCGATTAACAAATTGTTGAACTGTCAAATGGTCGGAAGAACGTTTGTTGAGGATAGACTCTACCAATTTAAGGTGTAGTTGAATGCGCTCATCATCAGTGTTAAATTTCATGGGGATGGTCAGTAAATCCGTCGGTACGTCTTTTTGTTTGTTCCATTCTTTATTAATGGAAACTAAGTGGTCGATTAATGGGGCTTCGTCGTAATGGGATACGGTATTTCCATTGCCAAATATGGCAATGGAAATAAGCTGGAGGAGGATAGTAGAAAATAAACGGTTGAATTTCATAACAATAAATCGTTTGTTGTGTGAATAAAAGATATTTATAAAAAATTGGCTTAGAATTAATTATAAAAATCCAGTTGTATTGTAGGTGCAATTAAATTCATATAATGAATTTAATTGCTTTGATTGTCGGAGAATTACGATTTAAAGTATGGTTTGCTTAGGCAATTATTGGTTTTGTACGGTTTCAAAATAGACGATAAGTTATGCACATATAGCAACTATCGCATTTTATAATAGAGATGTGCTAATGCAAAAATACGTTGCATCCAAGTTGAAATTATATTTAACACCGAAGAGTAGGAGAGGAGTTTATATCACTTTAAGCAGCAGAAAATCTTGTCCGTTAATCTAATCGAAAACGAACGTATTTGATGGTCTTTTTATTTTCGAGGTGCATGGCTTCGTAGAAGGTTTGGATGCCAAGTTCGGGGCGAGGAAGTTCGCCCGAATAGATGTCGTCATTGTGATATTCAAGAATAAGTTTTTCGGATTCGATGATTTCTAAAGTATATTCGTAAAGCGTTGGGTCATCTGTCTTTAGGTTAATATTTGAACCGGCTTGAAGTACCTCGCGATAGCGTGGAATAAACATGGGCGAGGTCAATCGACGACGCTCTTTTTTGAGGAATGGGTCGGGAAAAGTAATCCAAATTTCTGCGACTTCACCGGGTGCAAAGAACTTGATAATATGGTCGATACGCATCCGACAAAAAGCTGCATTGGGGAGTGATTCGGCTACGGCTACCCGCGCACCTTTCCAGATACGCGCCCCCTTAATGTCGATGCCAATAAAATTTCTATCGGGATACATACGGGCAAGTCCAAGCGTATATTCGCCACCGCCACAGGCGAGTTCGAGTGTGATAGGATTGCCGTTTTGGAAATGATGGGTATCCCATTTGCCCTTAATATCAATAGCTTCGCCACGGTAGTCGGTGACAAAGTCATCGTCGGTACGATGGTTTTGATAAACATTGGGGAAGGTGGCAAGTTGCCCGAATTTGTATAGTTTGTTTTTGCTCACGTAGTAGAGAATTTGAGGGCGAATTTAAGAGGTTTTTCACTTCTTCCACCAAAATATCCGAATCTTTCTATCATTACAGTGACTTTTTAGTCTTTATTTTCATCAACTCCTTTTCTAATCTCTACAATTCTATCTTTCAAATTAGGTAAATCAGATGTTGCCACTCGCCAAACCAAAGCTACTGTCACACCAAAATATTGATGAATAACAATGTCTCGCATCCCTGCGATTTGTCGCCACGGGATGTCCGAATTTTCATCACGTAAATCCATAGGAAGGTTTTTTACAGCTTCTCCTATGATTTCAATGCGACGAATAACAGCATCTTGTTTTTCAGTATTTTGCTCAAACTCTTGCTCACTGATACCTTTCACGTAAGATTCTATTTTATCAAGACATTCCAAAATATCATCCAAAAATACCCGTTCATCTCGTTTTTTCTTAGCCATAAATACGGATTTCTTCGTTCAAAATATTTTCCTTTAATCCTACTTTTAA
>Ga0114953_1001685_pt1 | contig 15619 bp, 10 predicted proteins | sample SidtaG_FD_87298 | JGI IMG/M metagenome (GOLD analysis project Ga0114953, IMG submission 87298) | Marine algal microbial communities from Sidmouth, United Kingdom - Sidmouth_Male2 metaG | ecosystem: Host-associated > Algae > Red algae > Unclassified | place: Sidmouth, United Kingdom | collected...
AGTCCAAACAGCTTTGTGGTGGGATCTGCACCGGATCAGCGCTTACAGCAGGGCAGCCGGAAATGCGATCCCACAACCATCCCACAAACATCCCACAATCGATCCGGCTAAAACTCTCTAATGGGCCGCCCCGAACCGTCAGACGTGGCTGCTCCCCGTCCCCAGCCGTGTTGCTCCCTTCCTTCTCCCTGATCCCCTTGGCGTCTGTGGACGCTCTGGTTCTTCACCATGGAGTGGCGTCGAGGCGATGTGGCGAGCGTGACAGAGCGGCGGTCCAACTACCGAGACGATGGGGAGGGCGGCGGTGGCCGCCGCAACCGCGGCGACCGTGACCGTGATGGCGGCGGCGGCGGCGGCGGGGGTGGTGGCGGCCGGCGGGATGGCCCGTCCATGTCTCCCGCCCTGCTCCTGGTCGACGATGACGGCGCCGACGACGCGGAGGGCTTCTCCAACGTGCCGTCCAAGGTCGTCATGTATGTGACGATGCTCCGCACCGCGGTGCTGGCCGGCAAGGTCGATGACGTGCACTCGTTGTACGAGCAGACTTTCCGGGCGCTGTCGGATCGCTACTTTAGCGGCGGCTCCTGGCCCGAGTGGCCGCTGATCGTGGAAGCCGTCGACTCAATTGAGTCGGAGGAGGACACTTTTGGTGTGCTCTACAAAGAGCTCTACTACCGCCACCTGTATGGCAGTGGCTCGCCGACCCTCTCCCAGCAGGTGCACTCGTGGAACAACTACTGCGACCTGTTTGGCCTCTTCCTCCACGACGGGCTCGTCGAGGTGTCCCTGCCCCCATCGTGGCTCTGGGATATGATCGATGAGTTTGTGTACCAGACGGAAGCGTGGTGCGCCTTCCGCACCAAGCTGTCCAAGCTCGCCCCGGAAGAGGTGGAGTACCTCCGCAACAATGAGGACGTGTGGTCCATCAACGCGGTGCTGCGCTACCTGCACGCCCTCGTCTCCAAGTCCAACGTGTGCCCGTGGATGCTCAACGGAGGGCTCCCGTCGGGGTCGGCCGACGCGGCGGCGGAGGATTTTGACCTGTCGACCCGCCCGACGTACCGCTACATTGGCTACTACTCGATCGTCGGCCTGCTGCGCGTGCACACGCTCGTCGGTGACTACCGGCTGGCGCTGATGGTCCTCCAGCCGCTGCACCTCGTGGACGGCGCGGTGACGTCCCTGTACACCCACGTGACGGCGTGCCACATCTCCCTGTTTTACTACATGGGTTTTTGCCAGTGCATGCTCCGCCGCTACGAGGACGCGGTGCGGATCCTGTCGACGACGCTCTCTCGCGTCGGCCGCCTCAAGCAATTCCACACGCGCAGCTACCAGTACGAGCAGATCAATAAGCGGCACGACCAGATGGCGGCGCTCCTTGCACTGTGCCTCGCGCTCCACCCTCAACACGTTGACGAGTCGCTGATGGTCATTGTGCGGGATAAGGCCGGGGAGCGGCTGGCGCGCATGCGCGTCGGTGAGATTGCGGCGTACGAGGACACGTTTGGGTACACGAGCCCCAAGTTCATTTCTCCGGCGCCGCCGGTGTGGGACGCGGGCGGCGACATGTCGGCGGCGGCCCTCAGCCAGCAGTCTTCCATCTTTCTGCGGGACGTGCGCCAGCAGCTGCAGCTTCCAGAGCTTCGCTCCTACCTCAAGCTGTACACGACCATTGGGCTCGACAAGCTCGCCCGCTTCATGAACGCCGACGAGTCGGCGCTGCGGGCGCACCTGCTCGGCCTCAAGCACAAGGCGGGGGGCTCCCGCTCCGCAGCGGCCGACGGACCGACTGTTGCCGCTGTCACCACGGCGGCGGCGTCGACGGCCGCTGTCGGTGCGGCGGTCGGCGCGGAAGGGCCCGCGGTGGCCGATGACGGCGCGCCGCCGTCGGCGGCGGACCTTGCCTTTTACGTCGACGGCAACGATGTGCACGTGTCGGGGACGGTTGTGGAGACGCGCTACGGGGAGTACTTTATGGAGCAGGTTGGCAAGTCGGCAGAACTGCTGACTGCCGTCAAGCGGCGGTCGGCGGCGGCGTTGGGGCCCCCGGCGAGTGCGTCGGGGGCGCCCTCGGGGGGGGCGCCGGGCCGGCTGGCCGCCGCCCGTGCTACGCGAGTAGCCTGAGGTGGGTCACGGTGGGTGCTGTGTGAGCGTTCTCTTGGTGTGCTCGTAGCGGTTGCTGCCACCAAGTGGCTGTTCTGTGCGACAAAACAAAACAATGGTAGATCTTTGCCTTGTCGGCGCGTCATTGCCCACCAGCGCAACGAGTCCGCTGGGGGTCGGGCAGGCGAACCTGGCGCACGTCCGCCAATGGGGACCTCCCCCAACGATGAACTGTGAGGTTTGGTCGTAATATGTTTCTTCCAGTTCTCGCCTACACACAAAACAGCGACCCACATGCACACCGCCCCCCGCCCAGGATGGCCCGCAACCAGAGCGCCCTCTACATAACCACCCCAACTACAGTACACACGCATGGTCACCCTGTACCTCTCGGTGTCTAAAAGCAAAAGCGGCGAGGTTCCACCGTGGGGCACTACCCGCCGCCGTGGCACGACCGACTGCCGCGTCACACCTTGGCGGGGCGCCTGTTCCGGTTGGACCGCTTTCGCCTGGCGTTGCCCCGCCTGCTCGGCGCGGCAGCGCCGTCTGGTGCGCCCGACGCCGCCTCGTCGGCTCCGCCAAAGGTCAGTTCGACCTCGTCCTCAGTGGGCTCCCCGTCGCCGCCGTCGCCCTCACGTTGACCCATCGGCGGACCGGCTGTGGGGGACTTGCCACCGGGCGGAACTGCCGCGGCGTTGCTATCGACTCCCTTGGTCGAGACAAGCAGGGACGACGGTGAGGAGCGCTCCCCGTTCGACGCGTCGTTCCCTGCAGCACCACCGGGGGAAGCCTTGGCGCCGTCGGCAGCCTTGGCGCCGTCGGCAGCCTTGGCGCCGTCGGCAGCCTTGGCACCGTCCGCATCCTTGGTGCCGTCCGCAGCCTTGGCACCATCCGCAACCTTGGCGCCGTCCGCAGCCTTGGCACCATCCGCATCCTTGCCAGTCGTCGCCTCCTCCATGGCTTTGCGCGAGGCGGCGAGACGCTCCTTCTGAGCCTTGGTCTTCTGGCGCACTTCGTTCTCCTTAGCGCACCGCTCAATATCCGTCACGAGGGTGTGGATGGTAGAAAAGAGCTCATCGGTCTTGGAGCGGGTGTCTTCGCCCAGGTAGGTGGCCATGTCCTCAAACTCCCGCACAACCGTGTTGAGAAGCACCTGCAGCTCAGCCGCGGTGGATTCCGTTTCAGCATAGACGCGACGCGCGGTGGCAAGCGGCGTCTCGTCGGCGTCACCGCCTTTGGCGTCGTCACCGGCAGCGTCGCCATCGCCAACCACTTTCGCCGACGCCTTGGCCTTGTCGCCGGCCTTATCGCCGGCCTTGTCGCCAGCCTTGTCGCCGTCGGTCGCGTCATCGCCCGCCGCCGTCTCATCCTTTCGGTCGGCGACCAAGGGCGCCGTCGGAGCGACTGGCAGCGAGTCGCCACTCGCCGAAGACCCCGCCCGCCGCACCGCACTGGAGGCTGTCCCGTTGGACGACGCCCCTCGACCGACCGCCGACAGCAGCTGCTGCGGTGGCCGCGGGGCGCCCCGCAGTCCCGCTGCGGCTGGGGGCTTGGCGGCTACAGGCAGCGAGCCGCCGGCCGCGCCGGCCGCCCCCTCTGGCATGTCCTGAAGCATCTGCGTAATCTCAGAGCCAAGGATGGAGACGGCCCGCTGCAGCTGCGTCAACTCAACGGACAGGTCGTCCTTGTTGATACGCTGCGCCTTGGCCACATGCGCCAGCTGCTCTTGCAGTTGCAGCACCTCCGGCGCCTTGTCCGCCACCAGCTGTGCAATGTAGTGGAGCAACGACACATCGCGGTCCAGGGAGCGCGTCTCGTTGAACTTGAGGAGGCTCTCAACGCGCACGCCTCGCGCTGCGCCCTTGTTCGTCCCAGCGTTGAGGAAGTTGCCAGTCATGAGCGCGACGGCAAGAAAGTTTTGGAGGCGGTCGGATGTCTTGACCTCCCGGCATGCAACCAGCAGCGTGTCGAGCGACGCCTTGATCTCCGCCGCCGCTCCGCTCGCCGACCGGATGGTCAGCATTGCCGACAATTTCTGGCCAAAGCGGGGCACGCGCGACGCGTGAACCACAAACGACTCGGCAGGGTTGAGCCTGTCCAGGTTTTCCTCGCCCTCGGGGGTGCCCGCAAACAGCTTGGCGGCCATAAACTCTTCAGGGGTCGGGATGGCGCTCCTCAGCGCAATAACGTTCTCGTCCGACAGCACCGCCCCGGTCGGGTCGAGGGTGTTGATCGCCTGGGCGATGGCCGGCGGCTTGGCCGTGAACCGTCGCAGCGTAATCTCAATATTCTGCGTGCGGCGGGCCTCGAGCACCCCAGCGGCAAAGGGCTTGTTCTTCTCCGCCTCAGCGGCGGCGGCCGTCTCCTCTGGTGTCGGCTCCCGCTTGGGCGGCGGCTTGGAGGAAAAGGCGGCTTGGATTTGCTTTTGGACGCCCTCGTCCACCAGCTTGGCCATATCCGCCGCTGCGTTGTTGCGAAACGCCTCCGACTCAAAGAGGGACTTTTGAACCTTTTGCTTGGAGAGCGGCGTCCAGTGCACCATCTTGGTCTCATTGCGCTTGGCTTTGGCCGCCTTCGCCACGGCGAGCGCTTGAGCCGCTGCCGCCGCCGCCGTCGAGTCCGCCTCGCTGCCGCTGCCGCCGCCGCCCCCGCGGGGTGGCAGGCCGCCTGCAGGAGGCTTTGGCGGCCCAGATGCGCGGGGAGGCCGCAGGCCTGCGGGTGGTGGCGGCACGGGCGGACCAGGCAGCCTCAGGCCACCGGGTGGTGGCGGCACGGGCGGGCCAGGCGGCCTCAGGCCACCGGGTGGGGGTGGAACCGGCGGACCCGGCGGCCGCAGGCCCCCGGGTGGGGGCGGCACAGGAGGGCCCGGCGGCCGTAGGCCACCGGGTGGGGGAGGAACCGGCGGGCCCGGCGGCCGCAACCCGCCGGGCGGGGGGGGTGGCGGCGGTGGCCGAGGGCCTCCGCCGCCAGTGCCGGGCGTGGGTGGCCGCAGCCCCCCAGGTGGGGGCGGCGGCGGCGGTGGCTTGAGGGGCGGTCCGGCGCCAGCACCAGAAACCGGCGGCCGCAAGCCACCCGGTGGTGGTGGTGGCGGTGGCGGAGCTGCGCCACCCGCACCGCCGCCGGTGGGCGGCCGCAGACCGCCGGGTGGAGGTGGCGGCGGCGGTGGAGCGCCGCCGCCGCCGCCGCTGCCGGTCGGCGGCCGCAAGCCCCCAGGCGGTGGGGGCGGGGGCGGTGGTGCGCCGCCACCGCCGCCGCCGCCAGTGGGCGGCCGCAAGCCCCCAGGTGGTGGGGGCGGGGGGGGTGGTGCGCCGCCGCCGCCGCCTCCGGTCGGGGGGCGCAAGCCGCCAGGCGGTGGGGGCGGGGGTGGGAGGCCCCCACCCAAGCCCCCGGGCGGAGGTGCCGGCGGTGCAGGCGCCCCGCCCGGCGGTGGTGGGGGCACTGGCCCTGGCGCGCCATCCGCCAGTACTGGCGGCGGGGGCAGGACACGACCACCAGGGGGCATGCCCGGGCTGCCGCCGGTGGATGTCGGGGACACCACCGCGCCAATTGCGTTTTGCTCGTCTTCCGCCGACGGCGCGGGAGCTCCGCCGTCTTGTTCGTCCACATCCCCATCCGCATCGCCCCCGTCGCCCTGTCGCCGCCGCCGTCCGCCGCCACCCGAAGCCGGCCCCGCCGGCGGTCTCGACGGCGCGCCGCCCTTGCGCCGCCGTCGCACGTACGACGCGGTCGTCGAGGACGACGACGAGTGGGCGCCCGACGACAGTGGCTCCTCCTCGACAAACCGCACGTTACTCTGGTCCATGAGGTACTCCTCGAGGCTGTCATTGCCGGCCGACGTGAAGCTATCGCCGCTGTGTCGCCGGCTGTGCCGACGCCGACGCCGCCGGTCGTCGTCTCCGCCGCGACCGCGACCGCTGCCCTTGGCGCGGAAGGTGCGGTTGAGGGACTGCCGCGCCCGCCGCCGCCCGTCGTCCTCGTCGCCCGAGCCACCGCTGCTGTCGGATCCGCCACCCTCGCGGAAGGATTGGAAGGCCTGCGCAAAGTGGGCCAAGTCGTTTTCGGGCACCTGCCGCAGCATGTCTTGGATGAGCTTCATCTTGCGGCCGGCATCCGCGTCGTCCCCGCCGCCGCCGTCGCCGAGCGCACCGGCAGCGGAAATGGCGTCCGCCGCCGCCGTCGCGTTGCGCGCGCCGACTGTCGCGGTCAGTTCCGAGAGGAAGTCTTGCCCAGCCGACGACTCCATAACGGCCGACTGCTGGGGGGTGAGCGTCGGGTTGTACCGCGACGACGCGCCACCAGGACCCGCACCCGAGCCCGTCCCAACCGCGCCCGACCCCGACACATGGGCGGGGTGGATGAGGGGCGCCGTCGGCGCCGTCGCCGCGAGGCTGTTGATCCCAGACGCCTCCTCCCGCACCCGATCCAAGTAGTGGAGCACGCCCGCCCCGTACTTCTTCTCAAACGCCGCGTTGCCCTCCGTGTCGTCCACCTCTGGCTCATCGTCCATGTCGTCTGGGAAAAAAACGTCGACAGCCAGGTGGCTGTCGACGCGCAGCTCCCCAACGTCTGGCGCCAAGTCCAACTCCCCAATCCCGATCCGGTGACACGGCGCGGTGACAAAGGCGGTGTGGAGGACAGTGGAGAAGAGTGGCCGCGTCTGGTCCACAAGCGGCAGCCAGTGCTCAAACACCAGCACCGCGTCCCCACAGACGACCTCGTCGAGGTCAAACGATGCAAAGTCAGTGCCGACGGCGGCGGCTTCCCCCTCACGGCGCACGAGCGTCACGCACTCGTGGGCGTCCTCAAACTTGGACGGCGTGTAGAGGCGCACGATGGGGTTCCACGCGTCCCCACCGTGGAGCGTCACGCTCCCCTGCACGAGCACCTTGAGGAGGCGCACGGGCTTGCGTACTGGCAACGACGCGGTGCGGCGGACGGCGGAGAACCAGTTCATCAGGGCGGTCAAGTTTGGCCGCCGCGTCCCGTCCGCCTCCTCCAGCAGCTGCCGGTCCGTAGTCAGCCGCGCCGACCGCGCCCGGGCGAGGAAGAGGGAGAGCGCGTCGGCCCCATTCTCCGCCACCCGCGTGTACACCCAGTAGGCAGCGGAGAGCAGCGCGACGGGCGCGAGCGCCGGATAGCCAGGGAAGAGGTTGGTGCCGACGAGGAGCACCACCCGGCTGTGGCCGGTCGCCGCCCCCGCCGCCAGGTAGTCATACATGTCGGCCACAACCTCCCACACGCTGTGCAGCGACGGGGCGCCCGCCCAGGGCCCCAGGTAGACGACATGGGAGGTGAGCACATCCGCACACACCGAGGTGAGAAAGGGAGCAGGGGAGGTGTCGACGAGCAGGATTTCCCCGAGCTCCCCGTACCGCTTGCGCGATTTGACGAGCGACTGCCGGAGGTCCGTCTCAAACACCCCATCGTCCGAGTGGACGCCCGCCCACAGGCCGTCAGACAGCTCGACGACGCAGCGCTTGACGGGCTTCTTGTAAAAGGTCTGCAGCAACCCGAGGCCCTTCATGGTGGCGCCCCCTGCGCCGGCTGCTGCCGCACCGCAACCAGGCAGCCGAGGCGGTTAGACGTGCAGACAGCGCATGGGGGGGGGGCGCGCGGCTGCCACCGCCAGGCCCCACACGCCCCAACAAAGCGGCGCCCGCGGGGGGGCGCGGGGGGGGGGCACCAGCAACGCACCCTCGGACGGCGTGGACGCACCCAGCCAGACGGCGAGTGAACCACGCTGGCGCCGGCCAGCGCTCGGCGTCCCCCCACCCTCCGTCCGTCGGCCCCAGTCACGCACCGCCGCCAGTGGCGCTGGCGCGGCCGTGTGCAAGCGCTCGCTGGCGCCCGCGCCGTCACCGGCACCGCCACACCACTACCACCACCACCGCCGTGCGCCGGCGTCGTTGCTCCGCTGCTGGCGGTCTGCTGCGCCACTGCGCCCGCTGGGGGCCGCGTCACTCGCCCGTCTCGCGCTGCGGGTGCCGCCGCGGGGGCGCCGCCTCCTCCGGAAGGCCGGCCACGGCGCGAGCCGGGGGGGTGCGGCGCGGCCGTCGGTCTGGAGGGGGCCGTGGCGAGCCCTCTCTCCGCGAGCCGCCACCCCTTGTGCGAGGCACGGTGGCCGCTTGAGGGGAGGGGAATCGGGTTGCCCCCCCACGGATGCCACACGTGGCGCGGCCTGCGATGGCTGTCCACTCCAGGGCCGCGTGCAGGGGCCACGGCCGGGCCATGCGCAGCACGGCACCCGGCCAATCCCTCCGTTGTGATTGGTCAAAGTGCTCAAGCCCGGACTTGAAAGCCAGTGCCCTAGAGCTTGAACCGTGAACATTTCGTAATCAATCGGCGAGTGCTGCGACCGTTCCAACCGAACGGAGCGATGACGTTGGAGCCACCACAGATTGACAAGCTCCACGTGGCTGGCGCCAGCTGTACAGCATGGCGACGCACCGTGCGTCGCGACGGTACATTGTCGTGTACTGTACTCTTGATTGTGCCACGTCTCCCTCAAGATGCAGAAGAAACAATGATATGCCGCAGAGTCCCCAACCCAGTGCCAACCTACAGGTAAGGAGGTGTCTCTCAGCTCCAGTGTGTTTGCTGAGCGCAAAGTCTCTTTTCCTGTGTACCCATCCCAGACCTGTTCTGCAGCTGTGCAAAGGTCAGCGACCCAGAGAGCAGCAGGGAAAACGCATCCTTCATGCGCCTACATGCACGGAATCGACATGTAGTCCACACCAACACAACCACACACACCCTACGGCCTCTGCAGCCTCCTTTGCGCCTGGGCCCCTCCCCGCGCCTCCCCACCGCCTCCCCACCGCCTCCCCCCCGCCGCCTTTGCGACAGAGCCCCACGCGCCGCCGGCCTCGCCCGCACCCCCCTCACCACCGCCGCCGCCGTGCGCGCTCCGATGTGGCCGGCACCCGCCGGGACGACCCAAACGTCCGCCGCAAAAACCGCTGCGCCGCCGCCGCCGACGGGTCGACCCCACGCCGCGCCGCCGCCGCCACGGCGGCCGGGTCTGGTCCGCCGCCGCTGCCGCCACCGCCGCCACCGCCGACGCCCGCAGCCGCCGCGGGTGTCAGGGCCACCACCTCCACCCCCGGCCCCGCCTCGGGCAGCGGCCGGCGGCGGCGGCGGGCGCCGCCGCCGCCGCCCGCCGTCCGCAGCACCGCCGCCTGGCGGGCCGCAACGGCGGCGGCCGTGGCGTCGGCGGCCGCCGCCGCGCCGTCGGCGGCGGCGGTGCCGGCCGCAGCCGCGGCGGCGGCGCGCGCGAGCAGCGCCGCCGGCAGGTGGCGCTCGCCACCACCGCCGCCGTCTGCGTTGACATTGGCGGCGGTGGCGACGCGGGCGCCGGCGGCGGTGGGGGGCCGTCCCCCCCCCGCCGGCGACGCGCCGCTGCCGCCGCCGCCGCCGTCCCCGCCACCGTCGGCGGCCGCCGCCGTCGCCGCCGTCTTGGCCAGCCGTCGCTTTTTGCGCGCCGCGCGGGAGGCAGAGGCGCCGCGGCGGGTGCCCGCCGACGCTGCCCGCTCCGCCACCCGCACCGCCGCGGCGGCGGAGCGGGCGGCGGTGAGGGACACCTCCTCGGGCGCGTCCGAGTCGGACCCACCGCCGCCGCCGTCGGTGGGGGGGGAGGGGGCCGTGGGCGCAGGGGGGGGGGGACCGGCGGGGCCGCCGGCGGGGCCGGCAGTGGGAATGCCGCCGCCGGCCGCAGCAGCACTGGCCGCAACGTCGCCGGCAGAGGCCGCTGACCGGGGGGCCTCGCCGACGCCGCGGCCGCGTCGTCGGCGTCGACTGCGGACCTCCCCGCCCGCCGCCGTCGCCGTTGCCGTCGCCGTTGCGGTGGGCGCGTCCACGCCCGCATCGTCGTCATTGCCGCCGCCATCGTCATTGCCGCCGCCGTCGTCCTTGCCGTCGCCGTCGTCATTGCCGTCGTCATTGCCGTCGTCATCGGCGTCGTCATCGACGTCAACGCTGTCGACGTTGCCGGCGTTGCCGTCGCCGTCAGCGTCGACCATGGCCACGTCCTCGTTCCCTGTCGCTTCAGCCGGGGTGCTCCCGTCGGCGTCCCCCTCTGCCACCGTTGCCGCCGCCGCCGTCGCTGCCTCCCCAACAGCGCCGTCCCATCCCCCTTCATGGGCATCACCAGCACCGCTGCTGCTGCTGCCACTGTTTTCCCGCAGCTCTGGCGCCTCGGAACTGTCCCCGCCGCTACCAGAACCACCGCCGCCGTCGCTGCTGCTGCTGCCGCCGCCGTCGCTGCTGCTGCTGCCGCCGCCGTGCGCGTCGCCATTCCCATTGGCCACGGGCGCGTGGCCGTTGGGCGCCGCCGCCAACGTCTCCACCGCATCGCCCGCCTGTTGGCCTCGTTGGGAAGGGGTGGCGTGGGGCGGCGACGGAGCCGGGGCCATGGAGCGGGTCCGCACCATGGCGGGGGGTGCAGAGGGGCCGGGGGGGGTCCGGTGGAGGCCGAAAGCAGACGAGGGGAACGAGGCAAGACAGGTAGGAAGCGGGCAAAATGAAAGCCTTGGCACAAAGACAGAAACAGTGGCAGGAGAAGGGGGGCGGATGGAGAAGGAGAAGACGGGGGGACGCGTCAGAAGGGGGGGTCGGGCACCGCCGGTACGAGGGTGCCGCTGGGCGGGATCACCAGACGGGCGCGCCTGACGGCGGTCGCGGTGGCTGCTTGGGGCGACGGCGGGCCGCCGGAATCGATGAAAGACCATGCGATCAGGATTTGCAATCAAATGCACGCAATTGTCTCACAGACAAGGTTGCAGGGCGGAGGAGCTCCTGCTCATCCAGACCCCTACGGGCCGGCTCTTCACCACTGCCAGAGGCACACTCAACGGGTCGTTGACACCAAGGACTTCTACCCCCAACGTGCTCCGCATCGTTCCACCCACTTTCTTCGTCCGCCGACCTCTACACTGGGCGACCATCCCAAAACAAGGAAGGGATGGGCTTGGGCTTGGCGCCATGGGCAAAATACGTGGGGCTGTGGAGGGGCCACGCGACAACAAATCGAGAAGGAAAGGAGATCGCCGCACACAGAGCAGCAGCTGGCGCTGCAGCATGGAGATACAGATGGTGGCAGTCAGTTTATGGCTCCGTGGTAGGGGAATTGGAACGTGGCCGCCAAACATGCCGTCATCAGCGGCGACCGGCTCGCTGGCCTGCGCTGGGACAGGAGCAACGCGGGTGGGAAAAGGGGCAGCATCGGACACGGATTGGGCTGGCGACGTACCTTCATCTTCTTCATCGGCTTAAAGCTCTTGGTCTGGTCAAGCCGATCAATCGCCGACAGGCACCAGTCAGCAAACTCGGTCAGATGAGGGGTGCTGCCGCCAGCGCGGAAGATGGGCTGGTGGGAGGCCGCCACCGCCCCACCACCACGGATGTAGACTCGTGCGCAGTCGCAGTAGTCATCCATGCCTGGAAAGGAGGGGGAGCGGAGGACGGGGTGAATGAGAACCATCCACCGAGTCAGAGATAGGTGCGTATAGCGTGGGAAGAGTCAGCGGTCGTGCTGTGCGGGGAGCAACAGAACTAAAAAGATAGTACTTCACGACCAGTGACAATTAGCTTCTGCCCTTCACAGTTATTGCATAGCGAGCGCAAACGTACGAAAAATGGGGTCCACCACCTCCCCACCAAACCAGGCGTAGGTAAGCATGTAGTCACCGTCGGGCACTGCCTTTGGGTTGTTAATCGTTGCGTGGTAAGCGTGGCCCTCGTGGTCATCGATGCAGTGCACGGGGTCCACGCCGTCGGCATTGCAACTGTACAAGCCAGTTGAGAAGCACCCATATTGAAAGGTCCCCTGCTCATGGGCCTCCGCGTCAAACGCGCGAGCGAGGGGCAACAAGCCCCAACGGACAAATCCGTTGACATGGTTGTTCTATTCCCACCGCACGGGAAGGCGTGCGCCCCGTTTGGTCACGACCACTTCGGGGTTCGCCTTGAGTTCCTTCCCCGGACACAAGCCGGGGCTGTACAGTGGTCGATCGGAGCAGCCAAGAGGGGCATGGAGAGAGCAGTCGTGGAAGAAGACGATGAGACAATGGAGCGCCGTCAGCATCTGACCGACGCGGGATCCCACCAGTGGACGAACGGGGAACTCGAAAGACATGAAGAGAGCACGTTTGGGCTCGGTTTCGAGCGCGTGAGCGTCTTCTTTAGGGGTTCTCACCACCACCACACCTACCATTCCACTTGACCACCTTGCACTTCTTGAAATTGGAGATGGAAGGCGGCGCCGAGAGGGTGCTGTGGGCGACCACGTGGCACGTCAGGACGGCGGCCACGGCGAACGAGATGAAGCCTGCAACGGCTACACGCGGAGCCATGGTCACTCTTGTCCGAAGTAGTCGTAGGAGGCCGCGTCCTGGACACCAGACGGCGTGGCCACGACAGCGTTGCTGGCGGGCGATGCCCCATGTCCATGAAACTCATCCAGAAGCAGAGGGTGTAGGATAGTGGAAATCGTGCTACTGCAGTCACCTGCGGCGCGCGACCTCGTGCTGCTCAGCCCCGCAGCGGGCGCCAACAGCAGAGCACTGGGCGGACCGGCGCGACCCGCACCTGGTTCCCGCAGGGATTCACGTCGACTGGGTGAGCCAATTACTCCTGGACTCGCGTCGCAAACACCGATCCCGTGCGCCCTTTCCAAGAGGACGGACCTAGCACCTGTGCTCGGCGCACGCCTCGTGCCGGCGGCGGGACTCGTGCGGGCGGCCAGACTCGTGTCGCCGACGCGTCTCGCTGCGTCGCACCGCCGTGCTGAGCCTTGCTGCACCCGCCGCCCGCCTGGGGTCGACGGCGCTCCACCGCGGGGAGACGTGGGGAGACGAGGAAAAAGGAGAGGCGAGCAGCCAGTCGCGTGATACGGGAACGAGACGGGGGCGCGCCCTCGAGGTGCGAGGGAGTTGTTGCGCTTGGCGCTGGGCACCCTCAAACGAGAGCGAGGTGCGTTTGCCCTCTGCCCCCATTTTCATGTTGCTCCACCGGCGCCCCCCTCGACACCGACCGGTTGCGACACGAGCGGGTACACCAAGGAGCAACGAGCTATGTTGTGTGTAGAGCGCAAGGTAAGCAAAGTTGTTCACCAAAAAAAGAACCGGCACCCCGGGGGAAGCAACCACGTGCGCTCGACCATCGGCGGAGCGACCCGCACGGCAGGTCGCCCGCGTCGACGGCAGCGTTCCCCCCCCCTCCCCGCCACCTCCAGCACCATCACCACCACCATCTGCACCGCCGCCACCACCACCCCCACCACCACCCACTCCTCAAACGGGCCCCCGACGCCCCGTGCGGGCCCACCACAGCACGCGCCCCCTAAAGGTAGACGGTGGCGCCCACGACCAGCGAGTCGGTCGCCTCGTCCACAAACCCCTGGCTCGGATCCCGCAGGCGCGGCAACGCGAGCGCGCGGTGGAACCCCCAGTGGTCCGACGTGGCCGTAAAGTAGTGCTGGGAGCTGTAACTGATGCTCGCCGCCGGGTTCTTGCGGTTGAGGATAAAGATGTCAAAGGCGGCCGTCTTGTCAATCGTCTCCCGCTTGGACGCGGAGCGGGCCTGCAAGTAGACGCTAATGTACTCGCCGCGGGCCTTGCCATACCCATTGACGTACACCTTGAGGCGGAGGAGCACCTCCCCCGACTGCTCGAGCGCCCACGGCGTGTACTGCTCCTCCTCCGTGTGCGTCGCGACCGCGTGCGCCGCCGACGCGCCGCAGAGGACGTGCGCAAAGGAAAAGGCCCGGTCACTCCGCTTGCGGGGCTTGAGGTGCGAGCCCGACCGCAAGAGCGAGCTGAGGGAAAAGGGGGACGACGCGCGCGCCACAAGCACCGTCTTGAGCAACCGCTCCCGAAAGCGCGACGAGCGGCAGGCGGTCACCGAGTGGGAGACGAGCGCCAAATCCGTGTCGCTCATGTCGGCAAAGTGCACGAGCTCGAGCAGCGCCTCCATTTGATCCGCCCGCGCCGCGGGCGCGTGCTCGACCCACCGGACGACCGCCTCAAAGACGTTGGCCTCGGAGCGAATGACGAGCTGCTCCGACGCGAGCAGCTGCCGCAGCAGGTCGACCGGGCAGTCGAGGAAGGGCGTCGAGCGGCCGAGCTCCTCAAAGTTTTTCTCCATGACGCTCTGACACGCGGATTGCAAGTCAAAGAGCGTAAAGTGCTCGGCCGACGACAGCAGCGCGAGCGCATTGGTCACCGACAGGCGGGAGATGAGGTAGCCCTCGACAAACCGCTCGAGCGTGTCGAGGTTGTACATGCGCGCCGCGTCGAGCGCGAGCAGCGCCTCGTCCTCATCCTCAATCCGCGCGTGCGCCGTGTAGATGAATTGGAGGGCCACCCGCAGCGACCGCGGGTGCACGCCGTGGAGGGTCACCTCCGCCGCGTGGCGCTCCTTCATGTCCGACACAAACATGGCGCGAAAGACGGGCGACGCGGCGGCCAGCACCGCCCGGTGCGCCGCAAACGCCTCGTTGCCCGCCACCAGCCGCACGTCGCACAGCTGCCGCAGCTGCTCGTCTTCGAGCATGTGCGTGAGGATGGCGCGGCAGCTTTCGGGCGAGTCGAGGCCGGCGCCGCCGCCGGCGCCCCCGTCGCCGGCGGCGCCACTGCCGCCGGCGCAGCCGCGGCCGGGCGACCGCACGTCGCCACAGCTGCTCGCGCCGCACGCGCCAGTGGCGGGCGACGCGGCCGAGCCGACCATGCTGCTGCTGCTGCTGCTGCTGCTTGCAAACAGGCGCAACCGGTTGCCCGGCCGCCCGCTGCCAACGCCGCCGCCACCGCCGCTGGTCGCCGCGCCGCCACCATCCCCGCTGCCGCCACCGCTGCCGCCACCGCCGCTGCCGCCACCGCTGCCGCCACCGCCGCCGCCGCCGCTGCCGCCACCCGCAGCCACGTTGACGTGCGGGACGGTCGCCGCCGCGTCGGCGGCTGCACCACCACCACCCAGGCCCGCGCGGTCCCTCTCCACCGCCGCCGACGACGCCATGGCCCCGACCCGCGGCGGCACGATCGTCACGGTCTGGCGTCCAAAAGGCCGCCACCGAGCGGGAGGAGAGGGGGGGGGGAGCAAGCGGAGGAGCGCGGCAGCGGGAGTGCGGGTATGGCGCGGAGGCGGAAACAAGAGGAGATGAGGAGGGCGCACGCGGCGGTCCGTCCGTCGAACACGCCCAAAGCCGACGACGTGCTTGTCGGTCCGTCCGCCCTCCCGCCCGCCGCCGGTTGGTCTATGTAGCGGGGCCTGCGGCGGTCACGCGGCTTGCGTTGCCGGCCTCTTGAGGGCAACGCCACCCCGCCCGGCCGCGAGCGGCTGCGCCAGACCCCTTCCCCCCCCTCCCCCCGCCCGTGTGCCACGCACGGCGGCGCGCGCGCGCGCCAGCGTCACGCGGGGGCGCTCCCCCGACGGCGGCAGCGCCGCGCACGTGCGGCGCGCGCGGCCAGCCCCCAAGAAACAAGACACAAGAAAACACCACTACCGCCAGGCGTCGCCGACC
>Ga0114953_1001686_pt1 | contig 15616 bp, 10 predicted proteins | sample SidtaG_FD_87298 | JGI IMG/M metagenome (GOLD analysis project Ga0114953, IMG submission 87298) | Marine algal microbial communities from Sidmouth, United Kingdom - Sidmouth_Male2 metaG | ecosystem: Host-associated > Algae > Red algae > Unclassified | place: Sidmouth, United Kingdom | collected...
CAGTGGCGGCGCCGCCGACGGGGACGCCCCCGCGGCGGGCGCGGCCATTGATCCCGTCGCCCGTCAAATTCGGGCGCGACCGGCGGCGGCGCGGGGGGCCGCCCCCCGCGGCCGCCGCGCCGACGGCCGCCGCGGCCACGGCCTCGGCGGGGGGCCGCCGCCGACTGGCGGCGAGACGGACCGCCGCCGCCGCGGCCGCCGCCGCGCGGGCGCGGGCGGGACCGTGCGGGACCCACCGGCGGGGGCGGCGGGGCGGGTCCGCCCCGCCCGCCGCGGTGCGCCCGCCGCCCCGGCGCACGAAAATCCAACCGAGCGTCGGCGGCTGGCGCCGACGCGGCGGCGGCGGCGGCGGCGCCCCCACGGGCCCCCGTCGGGCGGACCGACGGCGCACGGCGCGGCGCCTCGGCGCGACGGCCACGGGGCAACGGCGGCGGTGGCGTGGCCACCACCAACGACGGGCGAGCGTCGGGAAGCGCCCGCTCCGTATTTTCCCGCTTTGCGCCGCCCCCCCCCACGGTTCTTCACCCGCCGAGGGGTCGCAGCGCGCCCGCACCGCCGCCGCCCCGGCGGCGCCGTGGCCCGACACTGGCCGCGGTGGCGGGGTGCCCCCCCCCGGTCCCAGCCGTGGGGTCACCGTCCCCCCACGGCAGTGGCCTCGGGGCCTGCAACGTCGAGCCTCGCGGTGGGGGTGAGAGCACCCCGTCGCCCCTCGGCTCACGGCGGAGGAGGTGGGGGGGGGGCGGGCGACGCGGCAGCCGACGACCCCACCCTGCCAGCGGCTGCCGGCCGACGAGCGGGTCGGTGTCGGGCGGCTGCAGGTGCCCCCAGGATGGGGGCTGCGGTGGCGTCCGCGGCGGGTGTGGCCGACGCCGCGGCGTCCGCCACCGTCGTGCGACGCCTCTGCGGCGGCGGCGGCGGGGGCTTGGACGTCTGCCAATATGGCGCCCATCGACGCGACGGTTGCGGTGGCCGCAGCGGGCAAAAAGGGCAGCCGCTTTGGCCACAGCGGCCGCCTCTTTGGTAGCGGCGGCGTGCGTCGCTCCCCCAGCGGCGTCGGCCAAGTCGGCCGCCCTGCTGTTAAGGGCGCTGCTGGCCGCGGAGCGCAGGCGGTCGCCGGCCACTACCGCTGTCGCCTCTGACGCTGCCGCCCGCAGCCGTGGTGCGAACAAACGTGCCCGCCGCCGCCGCCGCTCCCTGCGTGCCACCCTCACCGCGTGGCGGGCGGTCGTCCAGGCGGCCGCCTCCATCGAGCGGCCGCCGCTCACAGCGGCTACCCGCGGCGGCACCCGCGGCGACCACGACGGGCGCCGTGCCACGGGCCGCCGCAACGGCCGGCGGTGACCACCGGCGCGGCGCGGCACGCAGCAGCGCTCCCGCGCGGGAGGTGGTCGAGCTGCCGTCGGCGACGCCGTCGCCGACTCACCCGCCCGCCAGCAGGGAGGCGCGCGCCCCCAGCGGTGGGGGCGAGGGGTGAGGGGCGGAGAGGGGCGCGGGCGGGGGGGAGGGGGCGCCTGCCGCCCGCAACGGCCGTGGCGCCAGCGGCGAGGTACGGACACCGCGGAGAGGCTGCGGCGGCGGCGGTCCACGGGGGGGAGGGGGTCCCCCGCCACGCGTCCCGCAGCCCCGACCGCCACCCGCCCGGGCGTGTGACGGACGGGGCGGGGGGAGGCGCCGCGGCCGGGACGGCCGGGGGGGGCGGCGGCCCAGCGCGGCCACGGGCCGCGTGGCCGCTCGCGGGACGGGGCGATCAGGCGGTGTCTCGCGTCAGCCACCGCGAGGTGGAGGCCGCCGCGCTGACGGCGGCGCAGTGAGTGACGCGGACGGGCCCCCCGCGCAGCGGGCGCTCCCACCAATCACCTGTCGAGTGCTGTCCGTGGCACTGTATCCCAGCCTGGTGACAGCTGACAGTGCCCCACGCGGCGGCGCTTCGTTGGCGCGCCGCCGCAGCGTTGGTGCTGGAACGTCGCTGGACGAGGCAAACGAACAGACCGCCGAACAGAACTGCCTGTTCGGCAACAGGCAAACAAACGCGCATCTGTGGGTCCGTCTGTTCGGGCATCGTCAGAACAGTGGTCATCCTGAACGGGAGGAAATCCCGTTCAGGCCCTTGTTACGGAACGGCGCCTGAACAAGGAAACTCCCGTCACAAACGTTGTTCAGGTGCATGGACCTGGTCTCGAGAATCTCTGCACAGCGGAGCAGGATCGCGTGACTCGAAGGATTACCACCTTTAGTAAGAGCTATTAGGCTGAGCGCAAACGGCGGGCATTCGCGGCGCTGGCGCCGGGGGGTGACCTACACGAGCGTCTGGTACTGCTTTTTATCTGTTTTTCTTACGGCCCTACTGCTTCGGAATAGCAGTGCGACTCAGCTGTGTTGCTTGAGGCCGTGGACGAGCCAGTGGCAATACCGTCTGCAGGCCGACGACAGGTCACAAGAGGCCAAGGGAAAGAAATCCAGTGAACAAACAGGTGCGGGGACCGGGCGGCGCTACGCGCCGGTGACCCGTGGCCACTCCCCATGCGCCTGGTACAAAACAGAGCGCCGGGAACGCCCCTACCGACGTTGCCGGTCTCGCTCGACACGCACACAACACACGCTCTCAACACGTTCCGACCTCAAACGACGGACGCGAAAAACACAGTATCACTCCCCGCCGTCCTCACCCCCAACACCGTCGTTCTCGATGGCACGCTGTGCCGCCTGCTGCGCCGCACGGAGGCTCACCATCTCCGCGGTGCGGGCGAGCGCCCGGCGGCGACGCTCGGCGTGGGCGCGTTCGAACTCGCGGCGCTCCTCCGCACGGGCCGCGCGATACGCCTCAGACTGCTCGTCATCGTCCTCATGGCCGCGCGCGTCAAGCTCCTCCTCGCCCTCGTCGCCCTCAGGCGGCTCCTCACCGTCGCCGGGGGGCAACTCCTCGTTGGTTCCAGCCACCCAGGCGTCTGGCGCGCCGTCGTCGCCGCCGGCGCCGTCGGCACCCGTGGCGTCGTCATCCTCGTCATCGCTGTCATCGCCGTCATCACGGTTGTCACCCGCGTCGGCATCCCCATCCTCCCGATCTCGGCCGTCGTCACTCACCGAATAGCCAAGAACAGGCGGCGGGGGCGCGAGGTCGGCCATGGCACGACCAGGCCATTCACCGTCGGTCAGGCGCAGTCCGTTGACCGCTCGGTCACCTTGCACCGCGAGGAGCCCACTCAGAGTGCTCATCTCCTTGCTCCACTCGTCGCGATGGCCCACATTAAGGCCCGCCGGAAGAACCGCGTTGCCGTCCTCGTCGACCGGCGCTGCTCGCATCTGGAGATGCTGGCGCACCTTGAGTGACACGAGCGCGATGTGCGCCAACCTACAGACGACGTTGCGGGGCCCCGCACGGGACGGCCCCGGCTCCGAGAAGTTCCGCATGCGCATGCGGTCGAAGACAGCGTGCGCCGCCTGCATCAGCGCCGCGCGGCAGCCGGCGTCGACGATGAAGGTGTCGTTTGCAAGCATGTCGTTCGCTTCCGTCGCGGAAAAGACGACCTCAAACTTTGTCCGGGTCCCCCGCACACGCCGCAGAGTGCCCAAGCCCTCCTCGTTATGCATGCGAGAGGAGAACGTGCCCACCGCCATGATGCCAATGCGTTGGAAGAAGTGTGACACGCCCCTGTGCAGGAAGCGGTACGCTGGCGTCTTGCGCTTGGCCGCCACGGTGCGGACCGCCTCGTTGGGCGACTCCGTCCGGGCATTCTTCTTCACACGGACCGGGAGGCGCCCCTTGCCCTGCAGCATCGACGCCGCTCGGTTGGGGGTAACACCCATGATGTCGGTAATCTTGTTTTGCAGGTACTCGTTGATAGTAGCGGATGTTGGCCACACCTCCGACGCACACCGTGCGTTGGCAAAGTTGTTCTGCAGCCATTGAACGAGCACGGGCCGCAGCTCCACAATCCACGTGGCGTCCTCTGCCTCCCTGCTCGGCTCCACGTCAGGTGCAGGCGGAGTCCCGGCGCTCCCTTGCGACGGCGGCAGCGTCGGAGCCGCCGCCATTTTGTCGCGCATTTCCAGCATGATGTCCCTGTTGCTTGACACCAAAGCGACGAAGTTCTCCACCATGACCGCCATAGAGTCCATCTTGTTCAGAGTCGAGCGTTGTTGCGTGTTGGTCATAGCCAGCTCCCGCTTGAGAGCCGTGATCTCACGGCGGACGGATGCAAAGCCAAGGCTGGAAGTCGACAGCAAATCCGCCGGAGTAGTACCGTCCGTCGCCGCCTCCGCGCCGTCAATGGCGCCCGCGCCACGCGACGTCGAAGGACTTTGGCGGCGGCGACGCGTTGGCGACGGGCTTGGCGTCCCTCGAGGGGTTCCCGCACGCGGACGCCGAGCCACGCGGCTCACTCGGGCGCCCGTCGTGGTGCGTGGCGCACCAAAGCGCGGGGGCCTCGGTACAAAACTTAGAGCTCTGTCGAGCATCTCGTCATCTGACAAGCTCCCGCCGGCCTCGCCCCTGGCACACGCCGCCCTGGCTCCTGAGGCACCGGTGGAACCACCCGCAGCACCGGCGTGCGCCGCGCTGCTGCCGGCCGCCCCGCCGGTGGCGCCGCCCGCACCACGGGCGTGCACCGCGCTGGTTCCCGCTGGTTCGCCGGTGGCGCCGCGCGCACCACGGCCGTGCGGCGCGCTGCTGCCCGCCACTCCGCCGGTGAAGCCACCCGCAGAGCGGGCGTGTGCCGCGCTGCTACCGGCCGCCCCGCCGGTGGCGTCGCCCGCACCACGGGCGTGCACCGCGCTGGTTCCCGCTGGCTCGCCGGTGGCGCCGCGCGCACCACGGGCGTGTGCCGCGCTGCTGCCCGCCATTCCGCCGGTGGAGGCGCCCGCAGCACTGACGTGCGCCGCGCCGTTGCCGGACGCCCCACTGTTGTGAACGCCTGCCCCTCGGGCGTGCGCCGCGCTGCTGCCGGCCGCTTCGCTGGGAACACCGCCCGCGGCACGGGCGTTCCCCGTGTTGTCGCGGAATGTCGCGCCGACAAAAAGCGGAGAGGACTGCGGACGGCGCCGAGGCGGCGGTGGGGGAAGCGGGGAGCCATACGCCATTCCCCCGGCATTGAACCCGGCGACAGGTCGTCGGAAGCAAGGCACCGACGTCGCCGCGGCCGCTGCCACCCCGGGCCCGCAGCCGTAGGGCGCGCTACCGGTCGTCAGCACGCCGCACAGGTCCACGTCGGCTTGCCAATCTTGACCGGCCGCGCCGCCACGGCCGACGAAAGCGGCACCATCAGCGGCGGCCGGCCCCTCGGACGGGAGCATCCCGCGGGGCACTGCCTCCTGCAGGAACGCGCGACGACTCGGTACGAAGGGCGTGGTTCGTGGAACGGTGCTGGTCGGTACGTCCTGGCGAGTGCGTTGATGCGGGGGAGCAGGTGGGTTGTCCCCACGGTTGGAAGGCCCGGTGTTGCTATGTTGCCCTTGGATCTCATCTTGGCTGCCGAGGTAGTTGTTGACGTTACTGACAAAGGCCAGCTTGGTGCCGTAGTAGTAGGTCTGCCACGTCATGACGGGAGAAAAGGGTGTGGCCAAGGCGTAGGGGTAGGGTCACAGCGGCAGGTCCGTCTCGTTGCAAGTCAGTATCCACTCGACCAGGTGGGCGGCGTTGCTGATGTAGGCCGTGGCCGCCGACGAGCATGTAGCCGTTGCCCTGCAGGGCGGCAGCAGTCGGCGCTGTGGGCGTGTGGGGGCCGACTGAGAGCTGGAACCTCTATCCCCAGCACCAGGCACCTCACCGCCGAACACACGACACACGGCAGCAAGGCGAATCCTGTCGCTCCACGCCGACACGCACGCACCACGCTTTGTGAGCCCCCCACTTGGGTCCACAGAAAACATACCATCAGGCGTCCACGGGGTTGGGAAGACCGTGTCCAAGCGTCACCAGGTCCACCCAACGTGCAAGGCATGATGAAAAGACAACTCTGGAAGGGGTACCAGCTCAGGATGTCAGCCGTGCCCGGGGAGATGGTGGCGCGAGGAACCCGGGCTTCAGTAGCCCGGACGCCTCACACAACAGACTGTCGGCGGCGCCTGGTAAAAAACGGTCCCCCGAATCACGTAACACGCTGTAGTCCGGTGCGCTCGCGACAGCCGCAATGGACACACAGATGCATGGCTCGCCGCCGCATCACGTCAGCGTCACAGGTTCGGCTCGTTGCCGCGGTGCATACAAACCACACTCCCAAGAGTCACTATCGTGCTCTCAGCGGCGACAGGTCCCACGCGTGACAGGCGGGGCAACGGGGCGGAGTGATCGCGTGTAGTGGCCATGCCCGTGAGATCCGGCGCGCAAAGCCCACGGCAGTTGGCTTGGCGACAACCGTGAGCAGTTGCGACAGCGTCCGGGCAGAGGCGTCCGTCGTCACGTGACGGAGAGGGGGGGCGGAAGCGTGACAGTCCAGGGGCAGCAGCTGGCGGGGAACGGCGTCTACGACCGTCGAACTTGGGCGGGACGTGTCGCTGCGGCGGAGGTGGAGATTGCCTCGGCGGACGACGCGACTGCTGTCGTAAGTGCGGTGGCAGGACATTTGCTTTGCGCACCGATTGGGAAATAAAATCCTACAGATATCCGTAAATGCCCGAGCTCTTCTCTTTTCTGTGAGCTGCCATGAAGGCTACAAGACTCTGCGACCGGTGGATGTTGGCGGATGACATAGTGGCCTCCTGCGAGAGAGAGCCGGCATAACAATTTCTTTGCAAAACCATGGCAGAATACAAGGAAATTCTGCAAAAAAAGTCCGGTGGTGATTTCTGTCCGCGCGTGCACCGCTGCTTGCTGCCCCGCCGATCCGTGACAAGCCGGACCTTGCAACCTCCGCGGACAAGCGCCTTCCGCGAGATCCACGGCGGCCAAGTGCCGGCTGCTCGGTCAGATGGACGGCCCCTAGGAGGTGTTCCCGGTGGCCCCGTCGTTGCTGCTTTCCCGACGTTTGTCGCCGAGGTGCGTGCCAGGACGCGCGCCGGCGATCCTCCACCGCTGTTGTCTCGCGTTGCGCAACGGCGACTTGGCTCCCCCTGGCGGCGTCGTAGGGCCCCTCGTTTGCTCTTTTGGCACGACGGGGGCGGGGGACTGGGGCATCCGCGTCGTGTCGCGGCCGTCGGTCGCCCACATTGCATCACTCGGGCCCGTTGCGCAATGGGATTTGGTCGGCACCGGTCGGGGTACCGACCCTCCCGCCACGCTTCTGGCATCAGGTGCCGTGGGCGGGGCGGTCCAGGCTGGTACTGTCGGGGTTGCGGGATGGCTCTTCGACGCCTCCATCGTGTCGTTCGGGGGTATTGCGCAATACGCAGCGGTCGGCATTGTGTGGTCCGCCTCCTCTCCTTCTGTCCTTGTGGCGGGAGCCGCGTGTCCGCGGTGGATGGGGGACCGGTGCCCCGCGGGCTTTCTTGCGTGCTGCTGGCAATCGCGTGCCCTTGTGCGTCACATGTTCCTATCGTGTACCAGGTGAGCACGTGCGAGGGTGCCAGTCTCCGCGTTTTGGAGTGCGTGGCCTTGGGCGCCAGCGCGCGCGTGCGTGGCCGCACAACTAGGGGCGACCGACGTTGAGGCGCCGTAGGGGCCTTGCTTGTTTTCGGTAGAGGACAGGGCGAACTGACACGCAGCGAGGTTTGGTCGAGGCACGAGTTTGCGTGGTCATGCGCGGTGCCACTTGGGCAGCCAGGTTGGTGGAGGGAGTCGTATTTGCTTCGCTGTCGCGGCCAGGCGCGTGAACATGGCGGTCCTCTCGGTAGCGCCTCTTCCCCACTTGTGCGGACAGTACGGTACGTCTGTTTATGGCGGGGGGCGAGCAGGGGGGGATGACTGCAGTATGAGAGAGCCCTGCACTTTTCACCTGCGCCTCCGACGTACGTGCCATGGGCTGTGCCGCCCCTGATGTAACGTTGGCCTCACTGCCATACTGCAGGACTTGGACGCGAGGACTGACCGACTGTGTGGTGACTCGAGAGAGATATCGGTCGTGTCTGACCCAATGTGTTGTTGGCCTGTCGCACAGCGTCTCTGGAAGCGAGGCCGAGTTCGGCGCCGCGACACGGAGCTTGGCCGCCGCCATTGACGACGGGGAGGCCTCGGCGGGCTTTCCTCGAGTGTCCTGCGACAGTACCCGTCGGTGCATTTACGTGCTGCAAACAGGTATGTTGAAGCCCGCGGGGAGGGCTGGCGTAGAAATCGAATGACTTGTGTGCAAGCGTGCTGCCCCGGGACACTCACCGGGGTGCATCGAGGCGGCCGGGCGACGCATGGGAGCCCGATGGCTGAGTTGTTACGGGAGCCTGGGGCTGACGGTGTTAAAAGGCTGGAACGCTGCCTCTTGCCGTTCATGCTCCGCTCGTTTCCGTACCTGTTTTCCAACCACTTGTCCTTCGCTGGTCCCTCCCCCGTTTGCCTGTTCGTGCTATCGCCTACACTCGTCCCCCCTCCACCACCTTCCTCGTGGTCATGGCGCAGCCCGTCTCCACCGCTTCCCGTGCCCACCCGTGCTTCCATTGCCGACTGGTGTTCGAGACCGTCGTCGCATGCGCTCGACACATGCAGTCGGCGCACCCCGACAAGAACCGTTTGGCCGGAACGACATCGCCTGGCGCGACGACGCCCGTCGTCTACGGGCCGCTCGCAGCTCTGTCGGCCGCCCAAGGTCCGCGGCTGCTCGAATCCGCAGATTCTCTGCCACCCGCGGCACCCCCGCTTGGCAGCGTTGCGCCGACTGTCGGCATGAGCGGTGCGGCAGGCGCAGCAAGCCGCGAGGAGGCGAACGATGAGCTGGAGCGCGCCTTCCCGTGGGCGCTGGTCTCCGACTCCGAAGATGACATGCCGGACCTGATGAGCGACGACGAGTCAGATGAGGATGAAGACGGTCCTGGCGTCATCGCAGACGACGACAACAATGCCTTCTTGCAGGCGCGCGGCCGTGCTCGACTGCATGCCGCTGTGCAGGCTGCTCGCCACGTACAAGCGGCGCGGCGTGACGATGGGATGGAGCGGGGCACTGTCCGTTTCCCGGGTCGTCGCCGCCCTGTGTTCTGGACCAGCACGGCAGCGCGTATCCGCGCGTATTACGAGGACATGCCGGAGGCGTCGCAAGCTGTCCCTCTGGTCAACCCGGCGGTCGCGAGCCGGCCGTCACGATTTGCTTCCCCAGCCCTGCGTGGGGCGCTGCGCTTCTCTTTGACTGCAGGCGGCAGCGGCTTGTCCGAAGGGGACAACCTGCGGTTTGCTGAGGTCATCATGGACTTGGAGCGGGCCACCACCGCGGATACTACGGCCGCGGGGGCCTTTTGTTCCCTGTTCGACACGGCGCACAGTTTCCTGACGGCGGCTCGCGAAGAGCAGGCGCGCGTTTTGGCGCGGCTGCGCTGGATGCAAGTGCCTATCGCCATCGGCAATGCCGTCTACACGTACCATTACCGCGACATCATGACGGCCGGCCTCGACGCGCTCGCCGACGCAGATGCGGTGGATTTTGGCGATGACGTCGCCTCTGACGGCGCCACCGCCGCGAACAGTGCCGTGGAGGCGGCTACGAGCGGCCTGCAGGAGGACGCGCTGCCCGAGATTGTCGACGATGACGAGTCGCGCGAGCGGCGCGGGACACTAGACGGGGACATGTACCAGCAGGAGCGGAGGAACGTGCGCGCCGTGCACGGCAGATCCGCGCTCGTCATGGGTGTTCAGTTGCATGCTGACGAGGCGCTCGTGTCGTGGTCGGGCGCGCACAATATCTTCCCTGTGCGCGCCCGCTTCGTGAACGTCGTCGGCCGGGGGGGAGGGTGGACGACTGTTGGCTACATCCAACACGTGCCGCGGGCGGTCGGCCAAAGCCCGGCCCGCCGCCTGGAGGTAAGTGACGTGCGCAACGACCTGCTGCAGCGATGCCTTGCCGTGTCGCTTCGGACGCTCACACGAGCAAGCGAGTCGGGCGTGACTGCCCCCGTGCGCGGTCGTGGTGCCTCTTTCCTCGTGCCGCGCATCGTCGGGATCGTCGTGGACCAGCCTGAGGAGCGTGCTATTTTCGCGTTAATGGGCAACCGGTGCCGCTTCTTTTGCTCGCCGTGCATGGCTGACAAAGACGACGTGCCGAGCATGTCTGCCATCCACGCGGTCGACCGCGACGTCGTGCAGACGCTGGAGGCGCAGCTGGCAGCTGCCATCGTGCGTCGTGACGACCCGCGGGCCGCTCGCCGCCGCGCGCTCGGGCAAGAGCACAGCGCGCTCGCCTTTGTTCCGGCTCTCGGAGCTGTGCACGGGATTAGCACCGGATCGCGCTCCCTGTACCGGATCGCTTCTTTTGACTTGCTGCACGTGTGGAAGCTAGGCGTATTGCGGCTGCTGGCGCAGCGCTTGCCGGCTTTTCTCACAGCCATCTGCCCGGACGGTCGCGCTCGGCTGGGGCCGACGATGGACACGCTCGACGTGCTCAACTTGCGGGCTTTTGAGCTCGACAGGAACTGCAAGGTTTGCCCGTCAGCGCCGGGGTATGTTCGCGGGAGAAGGGTGGCCGTGTGGGTGGCGTGTGCTGTGTGCTTGACCATCTTTTCCTGCCTCTTGGTAGCCATTTTGTGCTATGTGGTAGACGTGACATTCGCAGTCTGACGCATTTCCTTCCCTGCCGCGAGCACCGTGTCCGTATACCTCTGTCGTGCTCGTGCATGTATCGTACCTTTCTCCCACCAACAGTTGCTTCGTGCCAATGACGGATAAGCAGGCCACCATGACAGGGCGCAGCTGGCGGCACCTCTCGGTGTTTTGGCCATTTATGGTTGCTGGCCTTATCGGGCCGCCAGACTACGCGTACACCGCGCCGACGTCGTCCGTCCCCCGCAGCAGCGCGACGCCGGTGGACCCGTCCGACCTGGCGGCGGGCGTCGGAACCAACCCCGAAGACTCAAAAAACGACGACGGGTGGGTGTGCGTGGATGGCGACGAACTGGCGGTCGAAGAGGAGCCGTTGGGTGACATGCCCGACCCGGATGTGGCGACCTCCGCGCGGTACTCAGCCGTTTTTAAGGACAAGCCCGTGCACGACGCCGTCCTCGACATGTTTTGCAAGGCCGCCGAGCTCGGCGGGCACCTTTTCGGGGACAACGTGGCTGACGCCACGATCATGACCGAGCTGGAGGTGCGGGCCATCGAGGCGGACGCCGAGAGGCTCGGCGTGGACTTTCTACAGACACTGTACGGGCGGACAAACACCAGCAAGGTGCACCGCCTAATCTACCACCTCGGCGACGAGCTGCGAGCGCGGGGCAATCTGTGGGAGGGTGATACATCTCTCAACGAGACATTGCACGGTGCGTGCAAGCGCATGTACAGGCGTACGAACAAGCGCGGCCCAGGGGTGGCGCTGCAAATGATGAGATGTGAGCAGACTCAAGTGGAGGTGCTCAAGGAGATCGAGGACGCCGACGATGTCGAGTCGGCTGCCTCAAGTGGCGCCGTCGCGACGGCCGAAGTGCCGATGAGTACGGCGGACTTGTCCTTCTCTGGCCGCGGCAAGCGCGTCGCCGTGGGCGACCTCCAAACGATGCCGGAGCTGCACAGTTTGGCCGAGCTACTCGTCGCCGACGGCGTCCGCTGGGTGACGGTCTCCAAGACTGCGCGCATCGTGGCGCATTTTGAGTGGGGTGCCGGTGGGCACATCCAGTTCGTACGGGCGACGCCCAGCTTCATGGGCAAGCCGTGGTACACGTTTGTCAAGTACTATTCGCCTTCCGGCGAGGTACGTTGGGGGCGCGCGCGTCTGGTGGTCAGGTCGTTTGAGCGGCGGGCGCGGAGCTGCGTGGTCGTGCAGCGCCTCCGCCGCGTGGATGCCCGCTCGGGGTGCGTGTTGACGGCCTACGGCTGCGTGCGCCTGGCCTGGGACTTTGAGTCCCTTGGCGACAGCTTTCCCGCGTTGGACGTTGTCGACACGACGCGCATTTTGCGTCTGGAGGACGTGCAGGTCGATTGGCGTGACTTGACGGATCGGCATGGGCTGCGGGCCATGCCGTCCACCGTGGCCTGCACGCCTATCGAGCAGCGGGCCGCGCGCTTCTTCACGAACCCTTTCTATCCGTGGACGAGCCGGGACTTGGTGCCCACACTGTGATGAGGTGCAACTTGTGGCGATGACTGCATTTTCTTTATCTTTGTTTGTATGACAGCGCCCACGAGGCCGTAGGCTCGGCCTGTTTGAGGTGCTCCTGTGTGTTCGTCTCTGCGTGTACGTGTGCCGTCGTGTTGATTTTTTCTTCATTCGCACCGGTCAATGGCTCCTGGCCGAGTACTTTTCTGCTTCTCCGGGATACCAGCGGGAAGGGCATTGCCCATAAGCAGACACGGCTCTCACAACCCTCTGCCCAGCGTTGATTGTACAGTCCGCCGCGGTATCGAGCAGCCACTGCACCTGAGGAGCAAGGGGAACCAAAAACCTTGTGACCCAGAGGCCGGTTGAGGCACATGCCGCGGGCTGGTGCGGGGCACCGAACGCCGTTGCAGATGACGCAGGAGGTATCCGCAAACACAGGGGCGACCACTGTGGCTGTGACCGCCTAGGTGAAAAAGATATAGACGGTGGCGACGGGAGCTCCCAACATTGAGGGGGCTGCGAGGGGCGCCCGAGGCCGATTTGGTTTGTCTAGTGCAGACCGCGCGCGGGGGCCCGGAGGGCTCATAGTGCTTGCGGTGTCCGCGACAGACAGGCTGGCGCTCAGGCGCCGCGTACGACTGCAGATACGGCAGTGGTGGTATACGGCGGGCTTGCCTCGGCCGCGTCAACCGCAACCTCCGCGGCTGCGACATGCGATGTCCAACGGCGCACCACGGCGGAGGGGGGCAGGCTGCCTCTGCCGAGCACAGCACAGCGTCGCGGACCGGCGGCGGCGGCATGCTGGCCGGAGCAACCATCGGGACACACAGGCACGGAGGCACCCCGCGCGCAGAAAAAAAACGGCTCCGACCGAAGCAGGACCGTGCATGCGGGTCCTTCTGCTCGCATTAGTCGGGATCTAGAGCACTAAGTGCTCTCATTGGATGAAGTTACAGTCACCATCTTGCATGAACTCGAGGGGAGTCCCGTGGGTGTCCAGGACCTTGCAGAGCTGCCCTGAACGGGAGTTCCTCCCGTTCAGGCCTTTGATACGTAACAAGACCCTGAACGGGAAACCTCCCGTTCAAGGGCTCCTTGAACGGGACTCCCGTTCAGGCTCCCGTTCAAGTGTCCACTGTTCTGACGATCAGAGCCCGAACAGAACGTCATTCTGTTCGGCGTCTCTGTTAGCTTCTCTCGAGGGGGGCCGTGAAAATGCTTAGGCCCTCATTAGAGTAACGGCTCCATTCCAGGGCCTAACGAAGAACCAAGAGACAGATCGCTCCTCCGTACGACTTAAACGTACAACTGTCAACTAATGCATGCTCGCTTCATTAAAGAAACCACAAGTGTAGTAGAAACTTCACATGGTTGTCGGATGAGCGGCAACATGCAATCTCCCTGTGAGACCTCAGCGTGGGAGGCTGCCTCCTAACTCGCGCTTGCAGCCACCCACGCCCCGTGCACCGTCGTCGTCGACGTCGTCTTCGTTCGCCGGATGCTACCGCTATCTCTCTTGCAGCACGCTGCTGTTTTGTCGCCCCATCCCCCTCGCCCCCTTTCCCTCTTGTCCCCTGGCGGCTCATTGCCCTTGTCCTGCCTTCCCACCAGCTCTGTGATTGCATCCCGTCTGGGAGCGCTTCTCGACGCCTAGCGTAGGTTCCAATGCCATACTCTCCACCCGCGTATGCCCCCCCACCCCAACCCCCAGTGTGTTGCTCCAGGCCCCCCTCCTGTCCACTTCCACGTGCACCGAACACGTGCTGCCGCACGACCGTGGCTCCACGGTTCTGCCGACTGGGTGCCCGCATGTGACGTAAACTTGTTTTGTTTTTTATGTTGCTGACCATTCATGTACTGACTTGCGGCTGTGCTCAGTGTGTGCTCTACTTGATCTTTTTGGCACGGTGTTTCCTCCACGTGGTGCTGTTAACATGTCTGTGTCCACCGTGCTTGTGGTAGTCACGTTGGGCGTAGTGTTGGTAGCTTTCAAAAAGTGGAGGTGGGCCTCTCCTCGCATCGGGAAGGTGCAGCCCCAGCTGCAACGGACAGCGCAGGCCAATTCAACCAATCATATGCAATTGAGAAGCAGGCTAGAGTGACTCTGGGAGACTCCACTTGGAGATGTACATGGGAGCGCCTTAGTGAGATGCAACCAAGTACTGTATGGCCGATAAGCTCGTGTGCCATGGCTGTTCCACCCGTTTCTGGCACTTCGTTGGGCGTCTGTTCGGAAACAGACGCGCGAACAGAACCGCGTTCTGTTGGGGCTGCCTCGTTCGGCGACGCTGGGAGGGGCGCCGCAGCGTCGCCGCACGGGGGACGGGCGGGCCGGGGGAGGTGGGGACGCCGCCGCCGCGGCTCGGCGCGAGGGGGGGAGGGGGGCGCCGCCGCCGTGGCGAGGTTATAACTGCTGCTCTGTGGCGGTGGTGGCGGTGCCCACGGCCGGTCGCAGAACCGCACAGCGCCGTGGAGGTGCGCATCCGTCCCAGTCTACGGCTTCTTACCCACGCCGCGCGTGTCCTCTTTGCTCGCGCTTTGCTCCCCGTCGGCCTCTTGCTGCCCCCCTCCTCTCTCCCCCCCCCTCCCTGCTTGCGCTTCTGTTTTGCTTCCCCCCGCAACGGCGGTGGGTCTCCCCATCCCCACCCCCGTGACCATGGGCGGCCGGAGCGCCCCCCCCCGCCGCCCGGCGCGTGTCACGCGCATCCTCCTCGCCGCCGTCGTCGCCGCCGCCGTCGCGGCGGCGGTCGCCATTCCCGCGTCGGGCGCCCCCCCCGTCATTACGCGGCAGCCCCCCCCGGCGGTGGCCGGCACGGTCGGCTCAAACGTGACCATCACCGCCGCCGTGCGCGGCGCAGCGACGCTCCAGTGGCAACGCGCGTGGTCCTATCGCCCCGACGGGTGGAGCGACGCGGACGGGGGCGCCGGTGCGTCCTTGACGGCCCCCGTGCGGTGCCCCGTCTACGGCTTTACCGTCCGCTACCGCCTCCGCGCGTGCAACGCGGACGGGTGCGTCACGTCGGCGCCGTCCGTGTGGGACGGGGTGACGATGCCGCCGCCCGTGTGGGTGGCCACGCCCCCGCCCGTGCTGCCGGCGGGGGCGACGGGGCGGTGGGTGGCCGCCGCGCCGACCGACGCGTGGCTCCTCGTCACGCCGCGCCTCGTCGGGGCGCCGCCGGGCACGGTGCTCCCTAGCATTGGCACCGTGGCGGGGCTGCCCGCCCGCCAGGCGGGCGTGACGGTGCCGGCGTCTGCCATCCCGCCGGGCGCGCGCGTCGTGGCGTCGGCAACGCTCATTTGCGGGGGCAACCACGGCATCTCCTCGGCCACGATCACGTCGGCGCCCGTCAGCGCAGCGGGGCCGCCGCCCCTGACGGCCGCGTGCCCCGCGTGGGTCAACCCCACCGCCGCCGACGCGGGGGGGTGGGTGCTCACCGACGGGGCGGCGTTTACCACCCCCACCTGCGCCGCCTGCCGCGCCGCGTGTGCGCGCACGCCCGGGTGCACGACGTGGGTGTGGG
>Ga0114953_1001689_pt1 | contig 15599 bp, 26 predicted proteins | sample SidtaG_FD_87298 | JGI IMG/M metagenome (GOLD analysis project Ga0114953, IMG submission 87298) | Marine algal microbial communities from Sidmouth, United Kingdom - Sidmouth_Male2 metaG | ecosystem: Host-associated > Algae > Red algae > Unclassified | place: Sidmouth, United Kingdom | collected...
CTGATGACGTTGATGGGGGAGCCCGAGGGCCCCATTTCCTTAAGTTTGAGACACGTTTGCGCCACGTTGCGCCACGTTTCGCTATTGTGACTTGGGGCCGACGTTGCAGGGTTTGCCCTGAGGCGGACGCTAATTGTCGGCGCGTTCAGGGCATGAAGATTTCCCCCTCGACGTCGCCTCGTTTCTCCGCGAGTGCGACCATACTCTTTCCTGAAGTCGTCGTGGTGGAGGACAACGGCAGGGGCCACTGCACTGTAATGGTGGAGCCGCTGGATCGGGTAACCGAAAGCAGCGGCAGCGGCCGGATGGATCCGCTCAGAGAGGCCGAGACGGCGTCGGTGGGGTGTCGCCGACCTGCCGAGCCTTTTGCTTTCGACACGGACGGCAACGGCGGCCTGAGCGGCGAGGGTAGCAATGGCGGCGGAGGCGACGTCGGAGGGGTCCATGGTAAGGAAAAGGACGGTACTCGGACCGTGAGTGGCAACGCGCGCACCGATTACGCTGCAACAGGTGGCGTGGTTAGGGGGCGGCCATCGCTTTCGAGAGGTATGGTGCTTCCGAGCCTCTTTGCAGCAGAGTGCTTATGAGGGAGATGCGAATAGTTATTGCTGACCTCCAAAAAATGGCGGTTGCAGAGTGGTTGCAATCATCCAACAGCGTACGTGGACCAATGGAAAAGCTAGGAATCATCTGAGCTCCTTACAGAGTCTCCGCATGCAGCTCTGCGCACTGGAAACGCACATCAGGATCTCAAGAAATCTTAAGAGATTTGTTGATCTCATGAGAAATCACAGGTCTGGCCCAGAACCCTCTCCATGTCCTCTTCAGGCCCAAGCAAATCGCCCAAAAATCTCAGGAAATCTCATTGTGGGATGCAATGGCTCTGCGGGACTCCCGCAAGACACGGTGACTGGCTTGCAAGATTACTGGCGGCAACTCTCAGCCAATAGTTCGATCGTGGCTTGTCGAACAGCCAATATGACATCATTTCTACGCCTTGTCGTCGGCTTTGCCTTCCCTCTCTCTGCAACCGCCAATTTTTGGAGGTAAGCAATAGTATGTGCTCTGCTTTCGGCCTTATGAAATACTCTGAAATTCAGGATGCCACTATCACCACTCTGGTGGTCGACAATACCCATATACCACACAATCCACGACTCAGACTTCCTCCGCATGCTCTCACAAAGCCTGCAACAGGCCTCCAACTCCGCAGCACACACCAATGCAGCGTCAATGCACACCCGCAGGGCATCTTTCTCGGGAACGGTCACTATCGCGCAGCTCTGGACGCCGCCGACGTTCGTCTTTGTCCGTTAAGGTTGCAGCGCCGGCGTACGCAGGCACGGTGGCAATCATGGTCACCGTCACATTTGCGGCGCCCTCGAAGCCGCAGACGTCCTTTTCCATCAAGGTGGCGGCGGCGGCACACGCCGGCAGGGCGGCGATCTTGGGCACTTTCACCTTTGCGACGCCCTCGACGCCGCCGACTCCCTTGTCCGTCAAGATGGCGGCGGCGTCGCACGCGGTCAGGGAGGAGATCTCGGGCACCTTCCCCTTGGCGGCGCCCTCGACATCGCCGACGTCCCTGTCCGTCGCAGGGTCAGCGGCGGCGCGCGCCGGCGGGGCGGCCACAATGGTCACAGTCATCTTTGCGGTGCCCTCGACGCCGCCGACGTCCGCCTCCGTCGCAGGGGGGGCCGCGGCGCACGCCGGCTCGGCGGCGACCATGGGCAGCGTCTTCATTTTGGTGCCCTTGACGCCACTGACTTCCGTTTCTGAGACGACGGCAGCGGCGAGCGCGAACGACACGCCGTCGGCGAATGTCCAGTGTAGCACTGTGCCAAAGATCTGTTCGCTCTCGAACGCGGCGTCCTCGACGCCGCGCCCGATCTTGTCCGACACGGCGGCGGTAGTGGTCGACGCGGGAGTGCACCCATGGGTGGGATGGAATCTTCCTGTGCAACCGTCACTTGAGACTACAGAATTGGTTACATGCAGAGCGTGAGACGGCGCAGAGCGTACTACAACGGATTCTCGGCGGTCAAGAAACAAGGGTGCCCCGGCGACAGCCAACTAACACTGCTGCTGTGGATGGTGACGCGAAACTCACCATGACAAAGCGCCCACACATATAGTCCAGGGTGACAAAATTTACAGAACGGCCGCCTACCGTCACGAGCACACGGTGCCGAAACGCACACTGTGCGACAAGGAAGACGCGGCCGGAACAACAGGCATGGCAGCGGCGACAGCGACGACAGCGCCGACAGGTCGAAGACACGATTGTGAGCGGCGCGCGATAAACGGGACAGATACGCATTCCTCTGCCAGCGCCAAGAGTAGGGACCGCTGGGCTTGCATCGAAAAGTTGTTGCAAGCGATCTCGTGGATCCACAGATTTCAAAAGCCAAAGTATTGCAGTGCGTCATGCCTTTAAATCCGGCAGCGTATGGCCCCGTCGGAAAGCCCCGCACAGGATGCGGAGTGGAGCAAATGAGGAAAATCACGAACGCCTGGATCATAAGGCGCGGAGCGCACCAGAATGACGGAATTCACGAAAACGCAACGGTGATTCGTTTCAAAGACGCGCGATGATCCCAAAATGCACTTATACACCCTCAGAAGTTACATACCGGACGTGCACAATCCCGACCCCAGGACGTCACAATGGGGGGGCCGGTATCCAACGGGTCACCGTCTCATGCGCACGCCTGTAGTCGCCTCTGCCCAGTATCCGTGACGACCTTTCCACTGGAACAGGGCCCCCGCCCGTTTCATTACGGAAGGAGGAACGTCACCGAGGCTTTCCAGGTCCCAGGAGTCACCGAAGATCAGTACATCAGGACTTAACTCAGTATTGTTCAATTTTACCTGATAAATTTCCTGTGGGATGTTATCCCTGGTCGAGACCAGATCTCGGTCCGGCTTATGCTCGGATTGCGGAAGCTTGCACAAGCTTCCAGACGGCCCGGATTTGGAAAGACGCGCGTCTCGCTCGGCTATGTCAGGCCCATCCAGGGGCGGCCTATGGGGTGCTCAGCACCCCACGCCCCCCTAGAGGGGTCGTTTCGTGTGCGGCTCTTGGGCTCCCTGGACACCCGCCCATGGGGGGGTGTCACACGCTACCCCCCTAGGGGGGTGTTCCGTGGATGTTCGGGACCCGTCCATGGCTCATTCCAGGGTCCGTGTCATCCAGGTCAGGAGGGTTTCCCCGCAATTGTGAGTCCGCGTGGCAGGTCGACCGGGACCTCCTTCGCCGATACACCCATGGGCACGACAGTCAGCGGTTGCGGGTCGACCCTGGCGCGCTCTTGAGTCACCGAAGAAAACGAGAGGGGCTCTGCCTTGGCCGCACTGCCAACCGCCAGAAAAACCGATGCCCCGCATACCAACGGCGACCAGCACCGGTCGTGGAGAAGGCGGAGAGGGAGTGCCAGGCACCCCCAGCAACGGCACCACAGCCACCTCGGCACCGCCGCCAGCTTCCTTCCGCCCCGACCCGCGTCGCGTGCGCAAGCGCCGATATCCGCGGCCGCCGCCGCCGCCGCCGTCACTGGCGGGCATTTCCGCCGCAGGCGTCTCGTTCGCCACCTCCGCCTCGGCGCACTCTGGGCACAGTCACGCGCGTCGGGGCGGCTCGCTCGCTCAACACCCATCTCTGTAGGTTCTAGCCGGCGAAGGCTCCCCCCGCACCCGTCTCCGTCACGGCCCGGCCCCTTACATGCCTCTCCTGTGCGCGTGGCACACGAACGAGCGGCACTAGCGGGCGGCAGTGGGGGCGTGCCCCCGAATCACCACGCGCCCTGCCGCCGCCATCGCCGGACAACGGCGCGGGCGCCGCCTCGTCGCGGCGGAAGCCACAGATGTCACGTACTTCCCGCCGCCGCGCGTGCGAGCTCTTTCACGCTGCTCACGACGCGGACGCTGTTGGAGGTGGCGGCGGAGACGCAGAAGCTGCACGCCCATTTTCCGAGGGCGCCGGCCATCCGAGCAGCGGGCGCACAGGAGAGCGAGGTGAGGACGACGCGACTTCCGACGTCTTTAATGCCGTCGCCGTCACTGTTTCCGGCGCCAATGCCGCCGAGTACGACATGCAGTGGCCACTGGCGGCCAAGAGCCGCCCGGTGCGCGCTCGGTGCCGCGCACGCTCCGTATGTGAGGGGCGCGAGGACCCCGCGGAGCTACGAGAGGGCAGCCATGCGGCATACGAGGCAGAAGACGACGCCTCCAGGGAGGGGGCAGATGCGAAAGGGGCCGCCCGGGAGGCAGAGGATGATGCTCGGGGGGGGGGGAGGGGCGCGGGCGTGGTGCGGTCGTCTCGGCGGAGCTGGCTGCGGCAGCCGCCGCAGGCACCGCCGTGCTGTCGACCGCTGGTCGACTTCAGCGCGCTCGCGCTGTATTGCTCCCTCTGGTAGCGGTACAGACGCAGCAGCTGCCCCAGCAGCCGGCTTTCTGGGTTGCGGGTAAGCGTTGGGGCGGTGGTCCAGTCGGAGGTGGCAGGAATGGAATTGTAAGCGCACTGTGATCCGTATTGACCAGACGAGCCTGTGAATATGAGCAGGACGGTCGTCTGACGCAAGTGACATGCTGCTGCTATCCACCCAACGCGCACGCGCACACAATCAAAACGCTACTGCGACAAAAGAGCACGAATAAAGAGCCGCACGATGGAAAATGACTCAAACAAGGCCGGCGCCTGCCAGCAGCCGTAAGATCTCCAGGTACACGCGGGAAGACTGCCCCGCCACCTCACTGGCGGTGCCCATGCCCACCGTGGTCGCCATAAACTGTGACGGCTTGTCCGCTTAGCGGCCGTCCTCGTAGACAAGTGCCTACATGTGCTTCTTCAGCTCCGCACAGAAACATTCTACTGGCTGAAGGTTGGCGGAGTACGGCGGCAGCCGAACGTAGTGAATGCCGTTGGCATTCATATACCGGTCGCCCCAATGGTCTTGGTTGCTGGATTCGTCGCACAGGACGACGCAGGCGTCGGGTTGCATCTCCCACGCCATCCAAGGGATTTACGCGTTAATCCGATAATGAAGACAATGTAGAAACCAGGCCCTGTCATAAGTATCGTTTTCAGTATTGGGTACGGTATACATAGATCGCTAAATTCGATTACGTGTGCCGGCCACCTGTCTCTTCATGTGTCTCAATACGAAGTATACCTGAAAAACACGGGTACGAATCAATTCCGGAATTGATCGACTTGGAACAGCTGCCAACCTTCAGCAGCGCGAAGCACCTATTTAGCCCATGCATGTCGGAACGGTTCCGTCACGTGAGTGAACCTGTTGGCCGCGTTGTTAACGGCTGACGTGAGAATTCGAACGGGCGCCCCCTGGCGAGCACACAAGGGTTCGGAGATTCCCCCCCGACCAGAATCGTTGTAGCCATGAAATCATGTCCAAAAATTGACTGGTACTTGGCGGACGTGAAACGCCATAATTGCAGGAGAGGGGCAGGCTCTTCGCGCTCTAAGCCCGCTGGCGGTCGGAATTGATCCATACTCACGGCTACCAACTCATCTGTTGACTTGGGTGTGGGTGCCAGCCGCCCTGCTGCCTACGGGTACGGGAGTTCAGACACTTACACCTGTAAAAGCACCTACTCACAAAATACGTATGGTAGGGCCTGGTAGAAACAGCCGCCAACTGTCTGAAGTCTGCGCGCTGCCCACCACGACCGTCTGATACAAAATAACGCTTTGTATCAAGGTGACGGCCATCATCGTGGTCTTCCGCTTGAGAATGCCCGATATCCGGTTTCGTGGCACGCGCGGGATGTTCCGCCGCAACCGCCCGTGCCGACGAAGCAGGTCGCTGTCGGCTGTGTGCGTCTCATCACAGGAGACAAGGCATCTGAGCGGTATCAAGTCGATTAGCACCTCAAATTCACCTTGCGCGTGGACGGAGCTCTCGAGGTACAGGCGCTCAGTCCTCTTGCCGTTTGAGTCATGTTAGCGCAAGACGCGGTAGACCGTCGCGGCTCTGATGTACCGGTGGTCACTCGTGGGGTGGTCCAGGCTGAGCGCCACGAACACGTCCACGTGGTCGCAAGAAAACGCCGCTGGCTTGCTCTCTAAGAGCGTGAGGATGGCGAGTGTCAGGTGCTTGTTGAGGATGGCGGCGTCTCTGTGGAGGTTGTGCAAGCGCGCGTCGCAGCACACCATCCCGTTGTCCTGAAACTGTCATGACAAAACGGCACGTGGATCGCGGAGAACACCCGATGATCTCTTCCACGTCCGAGACGGTGTATCCTCTCTCCAAAAACCCGAGCACGTGCTGCCGTGTGTCCGAAGAGAATGTGGTCACGGCCGGGGACGCCGCGCCGTCGACGGCGTCCTTGTCCCTGGAATCCTTAGACGCGCTGATATCGGTGCGCGTGGAGTGGAATGACTTGGACGTGGATGAACATTTGGATGCGTCAGTCTGCGAACCCCTCTCTGTCGCCGTTGTGGCCGACAACAATGTTGAGTCCACAAACTCCGATGAAGGCAACGAGTCTTTTGCAGCACGAGACGTGGTACGGGGCCTATCCGTGCATACGGTCTATTCCTGGAGTAGGGCGGTGACGTGGGCAGTTTCTTTTACCAAGAATCGGTCAGGAAGGCAGAGGTCCGAAACTCAGAGCCAAGAGAAAGAGCGCGTAGAGGAGGACTGCGTCCAGGAGAAGTGACCCTGCACCAATCAGGGAGCACGAGCTCCTGGAGTAGGCCAGTGGGTGAGCATAAGCGCGTAGAGGAGAACAGCTGGTGAGGAGGAGCGCGTAGAGTAGGACAGCGGATGAGGAAGGGCGAGTAGAGGCGGACCAGGGCGAGCCAACGGACGGCGAAAAGACCAGGGGCGCGGGCGAGCCGAACAGCGACCACGAGCGCGTCGATGCCGAGGGTATGGTAGAGCACGCACGCGTTGAGGACGAGCGCGGACACAGCGCTACCACATCGACGCAATGGATGGCGGCACCACGACGAACGCGCGACGGGCGCGCGCGCGTTCGCCACACAGCGACCACGACCGAGGATGCGACGGACGGCGGGCGCTCCAAGCAGCGCCCACGAGCGCGTCGATGGGAAAGCGGGGGGGAGAGCACGCCCGCGTCGTGTTCGACGCGGAAGAGCACTAGCGATGCGACACAGCGGGCGGCAGGCACGAGACGGGCGCGCGCACGCCATAGAACGACGACGAGCGCGTCGAGGTGGAGGTGGGGAGGAGAGCACGCGCGCATCGCGGTCGACGCATGCGAGCACGACTGTGGCGACTTGACGGACGGCCTGCACGCGACGGGCGCACGCGCACCATTTGAGAGACCACAAGCGCTTCGAGGCGGTCGGTGCGTGCACGAGAAGAGAGGAGTGCCAAGAGGGCACCAACGCGGACTCACTCACAGGAGAACGACGACGACGTTCACCAGCGGAGGACAGGGACTACAAAGCTGGAGCAGGTCGACAAGAATACGATCCCGCAACGATCCCGCCCACTGCCGCCTGCCGAAGATCGGCCGCCGCCTCACAGGAAGCGCGCACGGGCGGACCCGACCGGGAGATCTAGGGGGCGCGCGGGAAAGCACATGCACAGCATTGATTTACAGCAAACGATCGCACATCTAGCAGCGAAAGGTTCTCCCGTAGCAGTGTCTGCTGTGGTCGCTGCTACTCGTAATGCGGGGATAAAGCACGAGACCCATTCGATTGGCGCCGACCGAGCATCCAGCACTGCGATTTTCATCGGGACAGCATAATTAGCGATACGGCCCAGTCCGAAACGACGCAGTTTGTTGGAGTTCATAGTCGGTCGACTGCCTGTCAGCTGGCAAACCAAATTGGTCCTTGGTAGGCCAGCCCACATTGCCTCAAGTCAGGGGTGTGATCCGACCATTGAACGTGATTCGCCGCCGCAGTCGTGCTGACACATTTGGTTGGGGGCGGAGTACGTTGCCCTCCGCTGGAGGCTCATAGGAAACATGGGAGCTCCCGATAAGAAAACCGCCCCCCCTGAGAGCCCCTGTTAGCGGTTCTCATTATGAACCATTCGCGGGGACGCCATGGCTTCCCCGCTAGTTCCGTCTCCGCGAGTCATCGGTCCACGTCCCTTCTGGAGGGTCCACCAGAGAGCTGGTCTTGCGGGACCGGGTCACGTACATCTTGTCACAATTCCTGGGGCTCTTCCAGAGAAAGGAATGACAGATTTGCTGGCTTCCCTCGCGCAGAAGACACCGGCTATTAAGATGCATTGGCAGTGGGGGGGAGGGCGCCGAGTCAAGGGTGGGGTCGGCGGTTGTCGATGCTCAACGCGCGGTGCTGACACTGAGATTTCTCTCTATTCTCGCAGTTTACACACAATCGCGATTCCGCTCGGGGCGAGAAAGACATACACGACGAGTGCGCCTGTGACGCGCGGGGGCTGTTCGGGTGTTGGTGTGCGGCTCTGCCGCCGCTTTGCCTGTGCGGTGCTCGCGCGCGCGGTTGAGTTGAGGACCGGACGCTGCTCGGGTGGTGACGTTCCGAATTCGTGGCCGCATAGCCTCTCCAGTGCACTCTCGCACGCGTCTGGGTTGAGAATCTGGTACTGCTCAGGTGTTGGCGTGCGGCCCTGCCGCCGCTCAGCCTGTGTGTGTACGTCCACGGGACTGTGGCGGCTTCCACTGTGCGTACCAGTGCATTCTGTCTCTGAGCAGAAGACTACGTTCCTTCTGGGGCGTCGTCAGTGAAGAGGACACACTCCCTGAAGCGGTGGACAGTCTCCTGCCCCCCCCGTCCCAACTGGGTCCTCTGCCTGTCTAGAAGGGGCATGGGGGGGGCGGCACGGTCGGGGAGGTGGCTGTATAAGGACCTCAACCCATCTTGTGTGATGCACTGCCGGCCTCGATCCATCGAGCTTTAAGAATTCCGGCACAGGTGACCGGCCGGCGATGGGGCGCGTCGCGGGGGACTCCATCCACGCGGGGGGCGAACGTCTTATCGACGCCCCTCTTGGTTGTCCGCTCAAGGTAGTTTCGCCCGCGAGGTGCACGATGGTGGTTTCGAACATGACGGATTGCGGCAGATTGCGGGTGCTGAAGGGTCATCCTGCCAGGCTCTACTCCGAGTGAGAAGGGCTTGCACGACAACCGAGCGGACACGCGGATCAAGGGGGGCTACTTGCTTCATGCAGTGTCGTTCTGGCCGACTTCATGTCGAGCTCGGTCGTGACCGGCTTGGGCAGCGATGCCCCCGTGGTGTCGTCATCTTTTCTTTCGGCGCTTGAGACGCACGACCTGCGCTCTTCCCCGGCGAGTTTCCTTTGCATGATGTTTATAATCAACTCAACTGCGGATTCGCCGCCGGTAGAGGGAGAGCAGCTACAGCAGAAAAGAGATGCTTTGATTCCCCATCAGCGCGTATTCAACAAGGACATGATGGAGCTGTCGTTGCTGCACCAAGAGCTCGTGTACTGGCTCAACCATTGGGAGTTCGGGATCATCACGGACAAGTCTGCGCGGATGGTGATGGCGATGGCGGCGCAGCTCTATCGAGAGGACGACCCCGTGCTGGCCATGACTCCGGTGGAAAAGTACAAGCACGAAGGTGATTCTGGTTGCCGATCCATTGGTCTTTTCTCCGAAGCTCTCCTCTCCGACGCGCGACGGTCACGCAGATGGTGTACCTGACGGTCGATCGGACGCGCCACACGGTGCTGGTAGCGCGTGGATGCCTCCTGTGCCGGCGCGACATAGTCACGGTGCTCGGTACTCCGGCTCGGCGACTCACGGGCGTCGTGCTGACGTCCCACATAGCGGCACCGCTGTCCGCACGCCTGCTGGTCACGGTGCTGTCCGTCCCACCCTCAACGACGATGCTCCGAGCGGCGCAGGCAGTCGCACACTGGTGGAGGACGCCAGTGGGAGAGATGCCGGCCGCAGCAGGAACTTCCAAGGTTCTTCTGGTCGCGGAGATGGTCTTCGTGCCGCTGTCTCGGAAGAATACGTACGGTATTCTGGCACTGATCTCGAGGCTGACGGCGCTGCCAACGGACTCGCGAGGGACCAGCACTTTGACCATAGCCACGGCATGCGACGGTCGTGCGCACACGATGGTCCATTTCCACCGGCGCCCGTTAACCGCCAGGCCCACAACATTTGCAAACTCTTCAAGGATACGTCCGCCACGTTTTCGGGATACTCCGACCTGCTGTGGAATGCCTACGTCCTGCAGTAAGACCTCCTGACGCACGAATACCGGTTGGAAGAAGGCCACAAGCTGTATCTTTTGAAAAACATCCTGGCGGGCGCGGCTCTTCGCTTGCTTCTTGCCCACGTCGCGGGCAGTGAGATGAAGTACGAGCACGCATGATCACGCACCAGCAGTCGCTTTCTGTCTCACGTGGACAAGGAGCAGGCCAGGAACGACCTGAAACGCCTCTGTATGAGTGCCTTAGTTGCAAAAGGAACGATGGAGAAGGCGGCTCTGGAAAAGACTCTCAAGGTCGTGGAGCGTATGTCCAAGAAGGTGCCGAAAGGGTTTTTCAGCAATCAGCACCGGGCCAACTTCCTCCGCTTGGCGGTCTTCAGTCCGCAATGGGCCAAAAAGCCCCTCAGTGGCTTGGGTGCCAGCGCCGTTGGCTTCCAGGACCTCTGCCGACATTAGCAGGCCGCTATTGCGCTGGACAAGGACTCCAGCGCAGCCGCAATACTTGACTGCACGTCGGCGCGTGGCGGAGGTGCCCTTGCGGCCGGTGTTTTGTACAACAGTCAAGGTCGGTACGGTTTGGCCAACCCTGGAGTGGTTAATCGAGCCCCGACGCGCCGAGGAGGCGACAGCAAGACGACGAGCTCTTTGCGCACTGGTGGGTGCTGGAACTGTGGGGATACATCCCACCGCTTCGTCGATTGCTCTAGCGCGCGGATCGACTGGGGGAAAGTCCGAAAGAGCCGCAGAAAGATCTGGGCTGAGACGTCACCCTGCCGAGGACGTAGCTGCTAAGGTCTACCATGAGATACGCTGTGAGCTCGCTGGCACCTCCATGCTTGGTTCGGATGAGATGCGCGACCACGATGACGGCAAGGTTGATGACGTCGGCCAAGAAAATGCCGTTACCGCAGACGACCAAAGGGCACTTGGGGGCTGGGACGGATGGGGGTGCGCAGCAGGCTGTTTCGGTGCTGTTCTACGCCATGACGGGCGTTTACGACGATGCTGGCGCTTCCCAAGGCGAACGAGATCCGGGTTCTCAGCCGGGGGTCTGATCCGTCGACCTTCCTCCGGCCACAGACGACAACCACCGAAGCCCAACATTGAAGAACACCCTCAGAGCGTCGTGCTGCTCGAAACCACGGAGGAGTTTCAAGGCGCATGCCTCGATACCGGAGCGCAACGCACCGTCATCGGTAAGCCGCAAGCAGAGGTCTACTTGGCATAGATCGACAAGGACATCCGGCCGGACAAGGCCAAAGACCCAAGGCGGTTCCGACTTGGTGGCACTGACTACGACACTATCGGTGCAATGAGCATTCGGTTGCCTCTCGCCAGCGATTACGTCCTGCGGCTCATCGTCAATGTCATCACGCTCAAGGTGCCGTTCCTTCTGGGTCTTCGACACCCTCTATCCACATCGCATGTACGAAAAAAACTTCATTAACCACTTGGTGCACGTCACCAATGGAGTGGCCATGCCCTTGGTGCGCACGTTTGGCGACATCTTCCTCAACTGGGGCTCTGAGATCCTGCACATCTTCCCGGAGCTGCTGCGCACCCACGAGCACTTCTACCACGCCAAGACGAAGCGACTCTAAGCCCTCATTCGCAGGGACAAAGACAAGCAAGCAACGCATAAGACCTTAACGCAGCCGGAGGACGTAACTGAGTCGTGTGAATTTTATCAACGGCTGTCGAAGGAGCCAAGCCGCTTACGCGAAGCCATGCCTTGACAGGACCTCCACTTAAAGCGGCGGGTGATTGTGGACGCCATGACACTGACGAAGACGTCGGTGCTTCACGTTGTGGACCGTGACACGCTGTTCTCGGCTGCCGTATTCCTAAGAGATACCGTGAGCTCCAAGTCGGTATGGGATGCTCTCGTCCGCTGATGCGTGACCGTGTACGCCAGCTACCCCGAGAAGCTGCACCTGGAACAAGGGAAAAACTTTCAGTCGCACGTGTGGAGGCAGATGATGCGAGACGCAGGCGTCGCGCCGCTGGAATTTGGCGTCGAAAGCCACAACTACCTTGGCGTGGGAAGGCGCTACCACAGCATGCTGCGGCATATCTTCCGACTCATTTGAGGCGCACATCCAGCCATCTCGGACGACTTGAAGCTCGCCCTGGCTCTGTGGGCCATGAACCAGACGGCGGTCCCTGGTGGTATTTCACCACAGGTACTCGTGCTCGGCATCACCCGGTTAAGCTCGTTAATCTTCCTGGTAATCGAGAGTGCCGCCAAGCCATCCCCAAAGCGCCAGCCTATAGTTTGAAGCTGGTGGCTCAAGCGAGGCTGAGCGAGGCGCTTCGACAACGCGTTCCTAAGGCAGCAGGGTCGGATGTGCGACCCTGCGTGCGCTTCCTTGTCTACCGAGAGTTCCCTAAAGATTGGGAAGGCCCATATGTGATGGAGGGCACCGACGGAAAGCTCATGTGGCTCAACATCAAGGATCGTCTCAAACGTTTCTATATCGAAACATTGAGGGTGTACAAGCCGCAGATCAGGCCCGTTGTTGCTGCAGATGACGTCTCCATCTCCGATCCACCCGCCGATTCCGACGTACCTGGAACTACAATCAGGAAAGCGCAGGCAATCACGAAGGCACCCGTAGGCGCAATGATTGCGGATCCACCCACAGACGGAACGACGGCGGATGGAAGTGCGATCGCTACGGGTGGCGTAGCGATCAGTGAGCGCAGCGCAATCCATGGTGGAGTCGCTGCAGCAGCAGCGCTGGTAGCTGACATCGGCCGTCAAGTCGGGGGCGTGCCACAAAAGGATGCACGCGGCTTTCAGGACGATCAAGGTGTTCCTAGCACGTCGTTCATCACGGAGGCTCTTCGACACGGTGATCTACGAACATTGTCACCCGAGATGGAGGCTGCGAAGCGGGCCGAGTCTGATGGACTCAAGCGCCGTCGAACGTGGACGAAGGTTCACAAGAGGGACGTGCCGGCGGGTTCCAACATCCTTGGTGCCCGCTTCGTCAGCGCCATCAAGCAGCCCAACACGCAAGCAGAGAAGGAAAACTCTCGCTTTGTTGCGCAGGGATGTGGCGACAAGGAGAAGCCGTTCATCGTTCGCAACCTTTCCACCCTGCGGCAGAGCTCTACAAAGGTCATTGTGTCGACCAGTGCAGTTCTCTGTTGGCGCCTCCTCTCACACGATGTGAACCAGGCCTACCATACGAGCAAGGAAGCCAAGACTTGGGACATGTACGTCAGGATGCGCGCCAAAGATGTCAAGTACTTCTGTATCGCAGATGGCGAGCTGCTGCAGCTGCTCAAGCCACTGTACGGCGTGGCTGATTCCAAGGACTATTGGGATGTGATCTTTGCGACGCACTTCAAGAAGGACCTCGGCATGAGCTCGTTGACTGGGGTCCCGGCGCTGCTTATCAAGCCAAATGAGGACAACATTGACGGAATGCTCGGAGAATACCTCGAAGACACGTGCATGGGCGGTAAGGAGAAGTGCCAGGACCTGACGCTGGCGACGCTGAACAAGTCCGAGTCAGAGCCCCGCGCGTGGGACGAGTTCAAATGCATCTGTGTATCGGTACGGACCCGGACAGGGGCGTGATGATCCTTTACCTTGGACCAGGTGACCTACATCGACGCCCCTCCGCGCCACTCGTCATCCATTAGCTACGAGGACTTCGTGCGCGCCCGTGCCGAGTTCGCGTGGCTGGTGCATGGTCGTCCTGACCTGTGGTGCGCCATCAACCGCGCGGCGCAGGTGACGGAGGTGATCTTCTCCGAGCGCCACATCAAATTTTTTAACAAGGCGGTCAAGCACGCCAAGGCGACCAAGGACCTTTTCTTGACCTACACCAAGCTGGAGAGGGAGTCGCTACACATAAGAGGGTACGCAGACGCTTCCTTTGCTTCCAACGAAGGCCTGTGGTCCCAACTGGTCTACGTTGTTCTACTCTGTTACGCAGAGGACCGGTGTCACGTGCTGACTTACACAAGCAAGAAGGCGCGCCGCATCGTGCGGATTATCATGACAGGCGAAGTGTACGCCTTCGCTGATGCCTTCGACGCATCCTCAGGCAAGACCTGGAGCGCGTCTACGGCCAACGGTTGCCTTTGGTCATGCTGACAGACTCAAAACAGATGTTCGACGTCTTGACTAGGGCGTCGCATACGATGTAGAAGCAGCTTATGATCGACGTGGCTGCTTCTCACGATGCCTAAAACAAGCGCGAGACATCCAACGGCGGGCTCTTCACGTCGGAGCACAACATCGCTGACGGGCTCACCAAGCCCGGCCTCTGTTCGGCGTTGGACGAGGTGTTAAGGACGGGCGTCGACAGGAATCCCATACAGCAGTGGATCGTCCGCTCTCAGTCAACGAGCATGTCGCCGGCGAACACCATTCCTGGCTCCACGGCGGCGGCCGCCCCATCTGCACCGCCATCGGCACCACATGGGGACGCTCGGATGATGGAAAACCGGGAGTGTGAATTGTCTGACGACTTGACGGTGGATAACATCCTCGCGTCCCGGCTGATGGGCGCGGGAGGCGGGCTCTTCGAGCCGTGCTTACACCGGTCGGACAACGACGGCCTTGCATGATATTTATATCGTCGAGCTGCACAACTGCTCCCCGATGGGCTATCTCGGGGAGCCGCGGCCGGTTGCAGCATCTTGACTGGACATGCGGCACGACTGTTGACCGTCGTGTGACTGTTTACGAAGTTTTGATTGGCCACACGGCGCGGCTGATGTCCGCCATGGGTCGTTTCGACGCCTGTGCGTCCGCCCGAGGGCGGATTCTCTCGGGCCGATTTGTGGGTGTCTACTGCTCTGTTGAGGGGGGGTGGGGGTTGCCCCGCGGACTGTTTCCCGCGTGCAAGTTTTCTGGCCCCATTGCCCTGTGAGGGGGTCATCGGGGCTGAGCGCCCTGTTTGACGTGTTCGGGTGGGGTGGATTGGTGCCGCGCACACGCCATGTGCGCGAGTACAAGAGGGCCGCTCCTCATGGAGTAGCGGAAGAGCGGTTGCCCCAGCCAGCTTAGCATCGAGGTCGTTGATCCTCCCTAAGGGTGGGGTCGGCAGTTTTCTGTGCTAGGCGCACTGTGAGTACACTGAGATTTCTCTCGATTCTCGCCATTTACCCACGAAAAGACTAGCAGATCCCGCAGGTGCAAAACGGCTTCTGTTCCTATAAAACTCATCCCACATGTTGGACCACACCGGCTCTTATTGCCCTTCTGAAGTGGGTCATGAGCTCGAGATCTCTAACCTATTCAGGGCCTTGCAGCGCGTGGGCCGTGCACGCACCCTGGGCGCAAGCCTCACATAATGGAAGTCTTATGCATAGTAATATGGTACTTCTCACCAGAAGTGGCGTTCCTTGTTTTTTAAGAAGGCAGGGGGGGGGGGGGGGGGGGGGGGGAGGGGGGAAAAAAAAAAAA
>Ga0114953_1001690_pt1 | contig 15597 bp, 18 predicted proteins | sample SidtaG_FD_87298 | JGI IMG/M metagenome (GOLD analysis project Ga0114953, IMG submission 87298) | Marine algal microbial communities from Sidmouth, United Kingdom - Sidmouth_Male2 metaG | ecosystem: Host-associated > Algae > Red algae > Unclassified | place: Sidmouth, United Kingdom | collected...
CTCAGATCCCTGAGGACACGAATGCAGACTGCCACCTCTGAAACGGAGAGCAAGTCCCGTGATCTAAGTATATGTGTGCATCACTACACTTTGAGAGCACCCTGTCCTAAAGGCCAGGGAAAACGCGCATGTCTCATTTTTGGGACTCGCACCATATCCAGGGTATTTCCGCGAACGCGTTTTCAGTAGTAAGAGCCCTACTGGATTGTTTTAGTAGCCGTCGATGCAACATGGCCTGGACCTTCGTGGCGTCGCTGGCGTCAAGCTGTGTGCCAGCAACTGGGGACGGCCGCGTTGCTGTTGATGCCCTGTCGAAGGAGCGCTGGTTGCTCCGATGGCGGCTCCTCGTGCTCTTTCGCCGGTTGCACAACGATTGTTTCTGCGGTCCTGCCGCCGATCCACCGTCCTGTCGGCGCCTCTACCAAGTACGTCGAGACCCGCAGTGACACAGCGCCATCTGTCAGACTGCCGCACGAGGTGTCTCCTTACCTCCTTGGGTGTCGCTGTGGCAGCTTCACCTCACTCTCTTTCCCGCTATACCCACAGCTGCGGACGCAGCCGCCGGTCGGTCGCCACCACCGCTGCTGCGACTGGCCCATCCGCCACCACCGACGACGGCGGCGACCGCGATGACGATGGTGTCGAGGAGGACGAGTTTGCGGACATTGGCTTTGAGGACGAGGAGGAGGAAGCGGACCTGTCCATAGACGACACCTCCGCGATGTCGCTCTCTCCCACCGAGTTGGAGGACGCCGCGTCTATGACGCCCGAACTCGCCGCCGAGGTGGTGGCGCGGATGGTGCAAGCTGCGACTGGGGGTGGGAATGGTGTCGCCGCTGCCGCAGGCGTCGCCGCCGCCGCCACGTCATCAACGTCGGACGGCGCGGGCAGCGATGCGACTGCCGCCGTGTCTGTTAGCGAGCCCGCGCCCTCGGGCCGTGCCCGCCCCGCCCTCACCGCCGAGGCAGTGACGATGCTCCGGGCGGCCACCCTCCAATCCCACACCGTCTTCCAAGCCGCGGAGCTGCCCGACCCGATTACCCGCAAAGTCACCGCGTACGTGGACGTGGAGCGCCTCGGCCGGTGGGTGTCCCAACCGACACTCGCAGCGGTGTTGGCGCTGGTGGGCCTCCGCTACCGCTCCGCCGAGGCGGTGATCAAGCTGCCGGTTGACCGCCATCCGACCGCCGATGCCAACCGGGCGGCTGCGGTTGTGTTGATGGGGAAGCTGCTTCGGGCGGCCAAGGCGAGCGTCGGCGAGCCGCTTGCCGACGAGCGGGGATTGCAGGGTGGTTGGGCGGGGGTTGCCGCGGAGGTGGAACGCCAAGCGGCGGCGGACGGGGATGAGGACAGCCCGGGGCTGCTGGCGGTGGCGGCGAAGGAGTGGCAGGACATCCAGGCAGCGAGGAGATTCAAGCGGGCATAAGCGAGCCAGATGTGGAGTATGCATTCTGTGTCTTGGTATGTGGCATGGACGGCTATCCGTGTAGCGACTGCCCGTGTGTATTCTGTTTGCGACGTTTGCAATGGCGCCCTGAAGGTGACCGCCAAGCTCCTGTCAAGAAACCGCGTAGATACAGTCCGTTGTCTGTCCAGTGAAACCCATGACGCCCGCTGTGCGGGGAGAGCCCAAAGGGCAAAAACAAACGAGAGGTGTGAGTAACGCGGGAGGTGGCCTTGGCGGCAGTAAGATTGTGAAACATGCAACAAGCGGCAAGGTACTGCCCGGAGGCGCTATCTAAAGGAACCGCGTTCACCACGTGCACAAAGTGCCCTGCCTAGCGGCGGCACCCCCCGCCCCTCCACACCGGATCGACGATCGCCTAAGACGAGGGGACCAGCTCGACGTTAGCCAGCTGCGACTCGAGCCCAGCCACGTCGCGGTTGACACGCCGCTTGTCCTCTTGTTGTTCATAGTGCCTCTCAAACGTCCGGTAGCACTCGCGCTCCAGCGAGTGTTCGACCTGCGCAAGCTTGCGCTTAAGCACGGACGTTTCGCCCCAGCCGAGCGCGCGCAGGTGACCGAGGTAGACTGGGTTGGGATCGCGGACGGGCACCGAGTTTGCCGCTGACTCGGCGCTCATGAACGGATCGGGCACGTCATAGAAAACGACCAGCCGTGGACGCTGGGAGGTGAACCAGGGGTGCGCCATGACTTCCTCGAGGGTGAGACGTGAACGAGGGTTCGCCGTCAGCATGCCCAGCAGTAGAGACCGTACCTCAGAGGGGATGGAGGGTGGTAGGGTCAGCTTGGCAGCTTGCACTTTGGCGAGCAGACGTGAAAAGTTGTCATCGTCAAACGGGAGGGAGCCGGTCAGCAGCGCAAACAGCAGCACCCCGCACGACCAAACGTCTGAAAGGTAGCCGTCATACGACTCGCCCGAAATGATCTCGGGCGACGCGTAGTGTGCGCTGCCGCAGGCCGTCTCGAGGAGGTTCCCCACCGCCATGGTCGCCAGCCCGAAGTCCACCAGCTTGACGACGTTGTTGGGAGCGAGAAGCAGGTTCTCGGGCTTGATGTCCCGGTGGCAGATGAGCCGTTTGTGGCAATACTTGAGGCCGTGGATGACCTGCTGGAAGATGTCGAGCGCTTCCTCAGGGGGAAAGCAGCCGCGGGTGATGAGGCGGTCAAACAGCTCCCCGTGAGGACAATACTCGACAACCAGCAACAGGTGGCCGTCCGTCTCGTACAGCTCGTAAAAATCGATGACGTTGGGGTGAGAGCGCATCATTTTCATGACAGCAATCTCGCGCTGGATCTTCCTCCTCAGCGACGGCTTCTTGCGCAGCAGCTCTTTGCTAATGATCTTGATGGCAACCACCTCCCCGGTAGACTCGTTGACTGCGCGCTTGACCTTGCCTACAAAACAAAGAAACAGAGAAAGATACAACAAGAGCACAGCGCACAAGACGCTCAAAAACACGCTGCACAAGCGATGGAACAAGGCAACATCAGTGGCACGTTCCCCACAACGACGAGTCCGAGCGACCTCTCGCAGTTCAGCATTGCCCAACGCATTCCTGCCACGGCAACACAGCCCCACCAACTAATCACCGAACATCGCAATTCAACGTACAAGTCGAACCCGTCCCCAGGGTGCGTCCGAGAGTGTAGGGTCCAATGCGAGCTTGCCCACTCCGCCCACTCTCTGGCGCAGGGGCCACCGCCTCCACCGCGGCGGCCTTCACCTCCCCCTCCCCTCCGCCCTCGGCCGCTGCCGTCGCCGCAGCCGACGCGGCGACGGCCGCAACCGCCTCGACGGGCGGGCAGTCCGTGCCAGGTGCCGGCAGGTCAATCCCAGGTGTCGCCCCCGGCGCCGCCATGGCTGTCGGCGCGCCGCTCATAAGGGGCAAACAGGTGCTCGGGATTGGCTGTCCTGCCGTGGAGCCGAATGCACTCAAGAGATTCACCGCCGATACCGTCGTCACCTCCGATACCGCCTACGTCGAGTCCACTCTGTGCCAGCAAGTGCCCACTGTACAGACAGCTGCCGCGTCCCGCCGCGATAGCGGATTTCCTACCAAGTACGGCGCTGCCGACCACTCACTCGGCTCCTGAGCGGCGTGCGTCAGCAGTGGCCACCCCACTCACCACCACGCGCACCCTCTCCGCTCAGCTACCCACACACGTCAGCCCGAGTCGTCGATGCCCCCTCCTACCGCAATGTGCACCCCCTAACGGCTGCGTGCCCTCGTCCACGCTTCCAGACGAGGAACCGCACGTGCCCGGCACGCTACGCACGAGCCTCCTGTGCTCCGTGGGAGCCACCGCGCGCCCGCCCGAAGTCTTCTTCGACGTCCCAGCGCAAACTGCCGCGGCGGGGACGCCACGAGGACGCACAGCGGGGCAGTACCACTGGGACAGAGCGCGAGGCGGCGGTTAGTGTTGGTCTGGGCGGCTGTCAACGCAGCAGCACACTGCTATTGGGCCCGGATGTGTTGTCGCCAAGCCTCACATTATTTGCTGGTCCCCGAGTTTTGTCCTGGGGGACCGAGACAGAGACTGACTGTGAATAAGAGCATTCTATTGGTCCAATATTACTGTAAAAACGAATCAAAGCCAATAGAAAGCCAGGATTTATTGCGAAGACCTTGCATTCAGCAGAACTCACTGTTTGTTGCCGCTTGATCCGCTTTTCTTGGCACAGACCAAGCTTCTCAGGCGAGATCTTGAGATTTTCTACTGTTTCCTTGCCAGAAGTGCGGATAAAAAGAGCAGCTGATGTCGATTTCCAGGCCGTATGGGCACATGTAAGCAATCAGCAGCTCCAAGTCAGTCCCAGGGGCGCATCTGATTGGTGGAGAGAGTCGGTTCGCAAGTCAGTCTCGGTCCACCAGGGCAAAATTCGGGGATCAGCAATTCATTGTCCAGAATATTGGCAATGAGCCTAGCGAGATTGGTAGAGTTTGTGAGATACACACGAGGCTGGGCAGCCACTTGTCGGCCATTGACCACACGATCGCTGGTCAAGAGGGGTGTGTGGCTCCGGCCGCTCGAAGAGATCGAAAGCTCCCGTGGATAGGCTCTCTCAGCGCCCAGGAAGCATCATCATCTCCACAGCAGTCACGTGAACGACTACGATGGCAGGAAAATGGAGTGCTGGATCGTGGGTTTACTATTCTTCAAACATTTCAATGTGGCTCTTCGCTGACATCCCAGTTTGATTATCTGAGCCTGAGTACAGTACATGCTTTGGCGATCCACACGGGCTTCCCATTAGCTCTGTACAGGCTTGTGGCCTGGGTGGCAATGGAAGTCAAGATCAGTGGAGAGTATTTATGAGGACCACCGTAAAATGTGGCCTCCCAGAATGTTAATCAAAGTATCCCAATTTACACAAACAATTGATTGAATCTTTCGACCACCCTCTGTGACAGACCCACTTGGTTCGGCGAAGTCGATCACTCGACGCCGTCTGGCTTGGTCTCGCTGACAAAGCCGGGACCGGCAACGCCTGAGCGGCCGCACGCACCCGTCGGGTGGCTGTTTGCCTACTGGGACGTGGGACGCTGGCGGCAGCATGCACAGGCCGCGGCCGCCGGCCAAGCTCACGGGCTTTCCGATGACCACTCCATCTTTGGAGCGTCTGTCCTGTTGGTGAGCCCTCCTGTCTCGACCCCATGAGGAGGGTTGGGCGCTCGTGTGCCCGGGTGCGCAGTTGTGGCCACTGTGGCCCGAGTTGCTGCGGCGCTCCCGCATGCGTCTGCTGGTGGCAGCGGCAACGGCAGGCTCTCGTATCGCGGGCGTCACTGTTGTGCGGTCGCCATCAGCCTGTCCGTCGACCGGGCAAGTGCAACGGCGTCAACATTGCGAGGGGCCGGGGGTGCGGGGGGGAGGGTTGCCGTGAGGGCGACGGCCCGCCGTCGGTTTTGATCCAACGGCGGAAGGGTGGACGACGGACGATGCGTCGGTTGCCCAGCGGGGACTGTGTATCCATCCCCGAAGGAGGCGGTGGCCGTGGCAGTGGCAGCGGCGGCGGCAGCCCCGGCGACGGCTGCGGCGTTGATGCCGGTACTAGCGACTGTGGCAGTTTTGGTGACGTCATTGACAACAGCAACAGTGGCCATAGGCACCGCCACAGCGCCCCTCCGTGCGACGCCTACCCGCGCCTCGTGTACGCCACTTCTTTCTTCGGGCGGCGACAGACGGCACCCGCGTCGGAGGGGTGCCGCAGCGAAGCGAGGGGTGACACGGGTACTCCGGCCAGTGGGTTTGGGAACGTCACCCTCAGGACGCCTGCCTACTGGGCTGACGGTCCACCACGGGGACCCCCGTGGCCGCGGCCTCTTGACCCTGAGGACGTGGTGGTGGAAATGGTCGAGGACGCCGCATCTGCCGCACGTCGGTGGGATCCCCGTGGTGGTCGCGGAGGCGTCGGCTGGACGTGCAATCCGGGGGGGGAGCCGCCTGTGTTGCTCCGCCGGGGGACCACGTTGCCGGCATCGTCTCTGGCCTGGGTGCCAACAGGAAGGCCGCGGGGTTTGCCAGCCGGAGCTAGTACCGACGCGGCGAACGATGCTGCCTCGACGGCCACCAACCGCGGTGCGACCGCTGTCGCAGGGGGCGGCTGGGGTCGAACCGCGCCCAGGTGGGTGTCGCTCTCTGACCTCGGCGTCGCGATAGTGTGTGGTGAGCGGGAACACCTCTTCTATGACCGTCAAGTGTTAACGTCGGTGCAGGTGGACGACGTCAGCGCGTGGCTGGTCGAAGCCGTCCCGCTGGCCGCCCTACAGCGCGTCAGCGCGGCGCTAATGGCTGACGTGGACCACGCAACGGCTGCGGAACTTGATGGCGACGCTGCTGCCGATGCCTCGCCCAACCGCCGGCCGTCGCGACTACAGGCCGCGCTCGACCAGCGGCTCATGATGGTGGCGGAAGCGACTGGCAAGCGTGCCATGGCTGAGGCTGAGGCGGACGCAGGCGGTCCTCCGGGAGCACGCGCCGCCGCGGTCGACCCAGCCAAGAGGGGGCCCATTGATTGGGAGGCCGCTGTGAGCGACGCCGCGCTGCGGGCGCGGCCGGGCGGTCGCCAAGCCGGCTCTGGAGGCGCTGGCGGCGGCGGCCGCGGCCGCAGCGGCGGTGGAGGCTCGTCGGCCAAGCGGAGGAGGCCCCTGGGCGAGCTCCTTGCGGAGCGGAGCACCCTCCAAGAGACGCTCAGCCGCTTTGAGGCGCAGCTCGAGTCATTTTGTGATGCAGACGGGGAGGAACTGGCCGAGATGCTACGGCCGGCCATGCGCGAGCTTGCCGAGCAGCTGCGGCTCGTCAATGCGCAGATTGCGGTGAGTGGCGGTGACGCGGCGGGCGGAAGCGGCAGCAGTACGGCCGGTGACGGCAGCGGGGCGGAGGACGCGCACAGTGCGGGCGGAGACGGGCCACCGAGCGTCAGCAGCAGCACTCGACGCCGCGGCCGCCCGAGCACCACATCAGGCGGGAGCGTACAAAGCAGCCGGGCCAGCGGAGGGGGCGGCGGCGGATTGGCAAAGGGTGACGACGCGGCCAGTGTTGGCAGCGCGGAGAGCGGCGGCTCGGGCGGCCTGGTAATGGTCGTTGGCACCGCCGCGTCGGACGGGAGTGGGGGTGGCACCTATGACGGGGACATTGACGCCTTCTTCACCGACGACACTGGTTCGGGATCAGACGGGGACTACAGCCTGGCCACCTCTATCCACGAGGGCTCCGTCGGTCATGCGGGTGACGTGCCGCCCACACCGCCGCCGCGGTCGTATGACACCTCTTCGTCTGACGATGGAGGAGGGGGTCTGCGCCGGCCCTCGGCGCCGCCAAGACGACGGCGGCCACCGACGGTGACCGGCTCAAAACTAACGACGGCGGCGACGGTGGCCACGTGTGACGAGCTGCCGCCAGCGTCGCCGCTCACCCCAGAGGGCGCCCTCTACTCAGATTTTGAGACTCCCCCACAGTCCGCCGGGCTCAGTCTCCTCGATGACCCCGACGCGGGGGGCAGTTCGGACCTGGAAGTACGGAGCGAGGAGGCCAAGCGCGCCCGTCGACGGCGGGTGGCGGCCGCTATGGGCCGGCCATGCGGGGACGGCTGACGACGGCTGCTGTGGCTGGCGAGGAGACTCGCCCACCCCAAAGCCACTTGTGTACAGATGACTGAGGGGAACGAGGTAGGGCGGGCGGCACCTGTGACGACAACGAATCACACAAACGAATACGGTCTGGCAGGTGATGTGCGGAGCTCAAGCTTAGAAAAAGAAGCGGCGGGGCAGCAAGGCACCTCCAACCCTTCCTGCTGAAGACCTCGCCTCACTTCTTCGTCTTGTCGACGACCATCGCAAATGTGAAGTCCCCCTCGACGGCCAGCTGACCACCCACGTATGCCTTCCCCGACATCTTGCTGATGCCAAAGCGCGCCTTGTACGATTTGAGCACCATCTCCATGACGAGCACGTCACCCGGCACGACTGGGCGACGCCACTTCACGTTGTCCAGACCCGCGAAAAAGAAGTCCCCCTTGCCGTCGGTCATTGGTTCCTGGAGCATGACCAGTCCGCCAGTCTGAGCCATGGCCTCGATCATCAGGACGCCAGGCATGATGGGCCGGTCGGGGAAGTGGCCCGTGAACTGCGGCTCGTTCATCGTGATGCACTTCACCGCAACAACCGACTCGCCCGGGGTGAAGGCGATGACCTTGTCGACGAGAAGTATCGGGTAGCGGTGGGGGAGGACACCCATGATGGCAATGGTATCCATCACCGATGGCATACCTGGTCACATGAGGTGCAGGTGGTTCCATGGTTGTAACCAGACAGAGGTGCAGACGAAGGAGACAAACGAAATCAATATGTAATGAGATAGCGGATAAGCAGAGGGAGAAAAATGTCAATGCCAGTCCGGAACAAGCACAGCAAGAGGATGAACACCCGACAACCAGCGCGTCATAAACGTACTCGCAGAGTTCAGGGACATGGTCTTGGCATCCATCGGCGCCTCCTTCTGGGGCATCTCCGACTCCGGCGCCTCCTCCGACACAGCGGCAGCGCGCAACAGGGAGCGCCAGCGGCCCGCCGTTACAGCCATCGGGCGGCGGCTGGGGGCTCTGGCGTGGCGGCGGGTCAATGCCCCACTCGGCACTACGGCTACATGGACGACAAACGCCATAGCGAGACGAGGCTGAAGAAACGACGCAGATGTCAGGGTGGAAAAGCGTTTCAGGGAAACAGAACGCGGCCGCCGTTTCCAGGGCCGTTTGCGCTGGTTGCCGCAAGGAGTGCCGAAGAAGCTGCACGGCAGCAGTCGCAGCCGCGGAAAGCAGGCATGGCCAACTCAGCATCGATCACAAGCGACAAGAACAGATCGACTGTCGGTCACCTGATTGGTCGAGACTAGCAAGTTGGTACATCTCCGGCGCTCATGAATTTTTTTGCCCCCAGGAGACCGCTCCAGTGTATTGTATACGCGAAGCGTTTTAATACCTGTCCTTGCTTTCGTTGTTCTCCCTGTTTTCTGTTCAGCACGCCGCTGGCACCATGATACAAGGAGCCTCTGTTTCTCTGCCGACTTGGTCTCTAGGTGAGAGGGCCGACGCTGGATCAAATTGCACCAAGCTGCGACACGCGTTATTATAAAATTCGCAATCTTGCAAACCGCCCTGGATCAACCGTGGCTTGGGTTCTCCGTTGGCCTTGGCACTCTTTCCCACCGGATCCGTTGCCGAGCACACTCGCTCATGACAGAACGTCACTCAACAGTATTGAGTCAACACCTCTGTTCCTGCTGTTCTCTTGCAATACGACTACACCTCCTTTGCGTTGTTTTCAGACTTGTACGAGATGGTGCCCCCGGGCCCGCCCCTGGCTGCTCCTCCAAGTTCTGCAAACGGGAGTTTAGCGCTTGGCCTTCCCCCCGCCGACGCCTACACCCCCGCCAACCTCCCCCCCGAATCCATTTCTCGCTATTCGCGGCAGCTGCTGCTGCCTGTCTTTGGACCAACTCGGCAGGTCGCCCTCTCCTCCTCCCGTGCGCTCATCATCGGCTGCGGCGGCCTCGGTTGCCCCGCCGCTCTCTACCTCGGTGCGGCCGGTGTCGGCCACCTGGCGCTGGCCGACCGCCCTGGCGACGTGGTGGAGGTGACCAACCTGCACCGCCAAGTCGGCCACACCACCGACCGCGTCGGTGTGGACAAAGCCGAGTCGCTTGCCATTGCGGTGCGTGCCATCAACCCGCTTGTCAACGTCACGGTGGTGGATGGGAGCGCCTTTGCGGGCGGCGACCGTCCGGGCGGCGCCACCGCCGAGGCCCTCGTTGCCGCTTACGATGTGGTACTCGACTGCACTGACAATGTGGCCGCCCGCTATCTAGTTAACGACGCGTGTGTGCTCGGCGGCGTGCCGCTGGTGGCGGGCGCCGCCGTCGGCACCGACGGCCAGCTGACCGTCTACAACTGGGAGGCGTCGGCCGTTGACGCCGCGCGCCCACCCACGGGATCGCCCGCGACAACAGACGGGGGAACTCTGTCGCCGTCGCGGAAGAGCAGTCGCGTGTGCTTGCGCTGCGTCTTCCCAGTGCCCCCCCCGCCGTCGTGCGTCGGCTCGTGCGACACGGCGGGGGTGCTTGGCCCCGTGCCCGGGGTCATTGGCGTGCTCCAAGCGCTCGAAGCTATCAAGGTGTTGGCCACGCCGGCGGCCGTGGCGGCCGCGCCTGACGACCCGGCCGCGCCGCCGCCGGGCGTGCCGATGCCCCCGTTGGGCGCGTCGGCGGCGGCGGGATTGACCGTCCTCGCCCGCCGGATGCTACTCTTTGACGGCGCCGACGGTGTGTTTACGACCGTCACGCTGCGGCCAGCGCGCGCAGACTGCGCGGTGTGCTCTCCGGCGCGCACGGTGACGTCGACGGCGGCGGTGGACTACGCGGCTTGGGCGCGCGCGGAGCCGCGCGCGGCCGCCGCCGCGCCGCCCGTTTCTGTCGCGGCAGAGGGTGCGGCGGCGGCGGCACCCCAACCGACAGGCGCGGACACCGCCTCTGGCGTGCCGGCGACCCCCGCTGGCTCATGTTCGGTAGTACCTTTCCAACCGTCGGCGTTGCCCCCCCATCTGCCGCCCGCGTGGCGCCTGCCCGCCGACGCGTTTGCCGCCTCTTACTTTACTCCGGCCGGCGCGGCAGCCACGTTGCTCGTCGACGTTCGGCCGGCGGCGCAGTACGAGCTGTGCGCGGTGCCCGGCTCGGTGAACGTACCCGTGGATGGGTTTGCGACGGCCGTGCCGGATTTGGCCACCCGGTTGACCAGAGGGAAAGATGTCGGCGAGGGGGCGGCCGCGATGCGCCGCATGGTCATCGTGTGCCGCCGTGGCAACCAGTCACGCGTGGCGGTGGCGGCTGCGCGAGGGGCGGGCGTGGAGGCGGTGGACGTAATAGGGGGGCTGGCCGCGTGGCCGGGCTTCCCGGCCTACTAACGGGGGGGGGAGCGCAAGAGCCACGGTCGAGACGTACGTTTGGTGTTGCATGGGCATGCTGTTTTGGTGGGGCAAGTACACGCGCTACTGTGTTGCTCGTTGGCCAGATGAGCAGAAGACTGCAACCGTGACGGTTGCCCAGCTGTACACAATCACAACACAGGGTTACCGGCGACCAGGTGCTCGGGACCGAGAGCCAAGGAACTGCTCGTGCGGCAGCCGGGCACGGACCAGTGACCAGTCAACAGCAGTCGCAACTGCCAAGGCTGGAAGCAAAGGCGAGCGGCAGACACTGCGCCGGCCCATCCTACGCCTAACACAGGTGTCCAGAACAGCCTGCTACGTGGTGGTACATGAACAAGGATTCAAGAAAAACAACACAAACACAAGAAGGACGCCTTGGCCCCCCCCCTCACGCATAGCGGGCAAGAAGCACGGTGCTACCAGTAGTGGCCGCTGCACTCAAAGTCGCATCATCTTGACGAACTCCTTCACGTCAATCTCACCATCTCCGTTGGTGTCCGCCTCCCGGATCATCTCGTTCACCTCCTCGTCCGAGAGCTTCTCGCCGAGGTTGTTCATCACCTGGCGCAGCTCGTCCGCGCTAATCTTGCCGCTGTTGTCCTTGTCAAACACCTTGAAGGCCTCCAGAATTTCCGCCTGGGAATCGGCCGACTTCATCTTGCGGGACATGAGCGTCAGGAATTCGGCGAAGTCAATGGTCCCCGAGCCGTCCGCGTCCACCTCGGAGATCATCTGCTTCAGAGCCGCCTCCGTCGGCTGCTGGCCGAGAGAGCGCATGACGGCACCCAGCTCCGTCGATGTGATGGTGCCATCCCCATCCTTGTCCTGTCAGAGCGGGAAACAGAGCAAAAATCCGATAGCAAAGACATTACAAAACCACACCACGGCCATGTAGGGACCAAACCAGACGCGTCGGATTGGCGCCAAAGCGCGAAGTGGAGTAGGCAGGAAGACAACAAACGAACGCAACAGGCGTTAGTCTGCCGCTCATAAGCTTTTCGACGCACGCCAAGGGCGCCTACCAGCAAGAAGACGGCACCAACAACTGCCAACAGCCTGGTACACGTAGTTGAAGCAACAGACATGCGCCAGTGCCCACTGCTGCACCAGAGGGCACGAAGACACTACTAAACACGGCGCTCGCGCAGAGATGGCCCAGCACAAGACACAAGGACAAAGCTCAGCTGACAGGCCGTCCGACCTCGGGCACGCTTGCGGTCGCCGGAGTGCAAACAGGGCAGGTGGGGCACACACCGGTGAGGCTGTGCCGACACCGGCAGGTGCACCACTCCAGCCCGCAACAAGGTGGGCGGAAGCCACTCAACGCCCACGGCGCGGGGCTCCACACGAGCCCATCAGTCATAGCCCTGCCTTTGCAGAAACTCAGCACGCCAGACCAACGGACACAACAGCAGGACGGACTCTACAGGCTACGGCAAACGACCAACGAAACAAGAACGTACGAAAAGAGCAAAGGCCTCCTTGAATTCCCTGATGGTCTCCTCGGACAGATCCTGGGTGGCGCTACGCATGATGACCGCAGCCGTTAGCCCGTAGAAGGGGGTGGGTGTGTGTACGGAGAGCCGGAGCAGGGGTGGGGAAGCAGCGTCTCGGCGCCCAGAGTGCGGACAGTCCGAATGGCGGGGGAGCAAGACGAGCGACGCGTGCGCAAGCTGGTAAGCAGGTCCGTCCGCGGCGTGGGGTGCACACTCGGCAACGTCAAGCACAGCGCGTCCCGGTGTGCAAGCACCAGCACGCACGGCCCGGGCCAGCGCGGAAGGGACGCGGCCGCTGTTGCACACGACACCAGGCTGGCCCCACGACCAGCAAAAGCGTGCCGTGGCCACCAGGGGAGGGGCGTGTCTGTCAGCGCGTCAGCTGACGGGGCGGACAGGGGCGCCCCTCTCAAGCGTCCGCGGCGCTCTCCTGCGCGCAGACCGGCGGCCAACGGACGCCGCGCAACCCGTCCCGGCGGGCGCAGCCAATGGTGTCTCGGAGCCGATCGCGCGGGTAGATATTCTGGTGATCAGATTTTGAGCAAGATGTCGTCAGGCCATGGACCAAATTATGCAGTCCGCTGACCCCTATTTGATTCGCAGAAACTTTGGTCAATTGACCATATTTCGAATGGCTCGACGTGGCCCCGGTTCTGCGAGCGCATCGCGCTCAGCCCCACAAATCGTCATTCTCGGCTATGCGTCTTGGTGGGGACGCGCTTCCACCACCACCCCCTCCCCACATCGCTGCGGCGACAATACCCCCCCTGTGCCGACCACCTTCAAGTCGCTCCCGCCACGGGTAACTAGCTACGTCCTTCTGACGAATACAATACCTCCCCTGTGCAGACCTCCTCCACATTCGTCCCGCCGCTGGTGCGTCCTGCTCGCGACGTACGGCCCCTGCTGCTGTTGAGCAAGTCTTGTGCTCGCCTCCCCACACTCTGGCTCTGTGCTTTTGGGCGAGCTCCATTTTCTTTCTGCTGGCCGCTTGACGACGCCGGACACCCCTGTCGCCATGGCGGGGGCCTTGTGCCCGGCCTTTGTTCCCGCCGCCACGCCCGTGGCGGCTGGCGCTGCCCGCCAGGGCGGCGCCCGTCTCGAGGGGCGGCGATGCAACGTCGCCCTCCCAGTCACTGGCCGGCGTGCGGCGGTTGCGGCACGGCGGCGGTCGCCGCCTGGCGCCGCCACCCGCGCGGCTCGCATGGCGGCGGGCGGCAGCGACGGGAATGGCAAAGCGCCCGCGGTGGAGGCGAGCACCACCCAGACGGTGGAGGTGCTCGACGATGCGTCGCCGCCGTCACCAAAGCCGGCCTACTCCCAGGCGACGCGCCTCCGCGAGGAAACGGAGGCGCCCTTTCGCAAAGCCCGCATGTTTGTGTTTGGCGCCTCGGCCGCGTCGGCGGGCGTCGGCAGTCTGGTGGCGGCCAGCAGGGTGGTCGCCGCCGCCGTGGGCGTGCGCGGCGTGCAACCGCTGGACGAGACGCTGCCCAACGTACGTGTTGGGGTCGGTGTGGGGACTCGACGGGGGAGGCACGTGGGTGGCAGACGGCGGGGCAGGTCCAGGCCCAATTTCGCTTTGCGTTGGGCTCTCTCGGCGACGCGTTTGGCTGGCACACTGACCACATCGCGCCTTTTCTTTTGTGCTCGCCTCTCTGTTCGCCCGTTCGTTTTGTCTACGCTTGTTCCTCTATGCTGCCGCCACCCCCTTGGCCCCCCGGGCTTGCGACTGGTCCGCCACCCCTCAGTTGGCGATCAACTTTGGCGTCCTCCTCACCTGCGCCTTCCTGCTTCGCCAAGAAGTGCGCACCGGCGAGCGACGCATGTCGCGGCTTGCGCGGGGCGCCTCCCTCGCGCGCCTCAAAGTCACGGTCCCCCCCAAGGAGGTCATCACCAAACTTGGGGGCCTCCGCTCCAAGCGGCGGCTGGTCATCTTGGCCGGCCGGGAGCCCATCCTCACCGCCGCCGTCGCGTCGGCAGAGCAATTCAAAGGGGCCCTGTACGACCGGCGCATCCTGGTCGTGCCGCTCCTCCTCCCGCCCGCGGCCGGCACCGCAGAGGCCGAGGTGACCTTCCCGACGGGCAACTGGATCGCGTCGCCCGTCCTGGCGTCGGAGTGGCTCGAGTGGTTTGCAGAGGAAAAGGTGGCGGCCAAGGTCGACGAGGCGCGCGCGGCGGACGAGGTGCTGGTCGTCATTGTCAAGTTTAACGGCAAGGTCGGCGGGCGCTCCATGGGCATGCCCGCCTGGTCACAACTCGTGGGTGATATTGACGCGATTGCAGACGGGGAGGGGCCACCGACACGAACGCCGGCAACGATGCCGTCAGGGGAAGACACGGACAAGTCGTCGTAGGCCACGTTGGTTCCGAGGAGCTTTGTCGATGAGAGTCTGACAGTCAGGACGAGGGGGACGGGACGTTCATTTATGTTATTGGACTGCGCGTACATGCCGCACAAGGGCCGGGCGTGTGGGCGGGGACATGCAGTACACCGTATCCCATTCCACGTTTGGCAGTACCACCCACCCCACTCGACGTTGAATCACAAACTGCCACACTGAGCTGCAGGTCCACACCCCACCTCCCAAGCACCAAGCACGGCAAGCGCGAGCTCCACGCCGGGGCAAGTGCCCCCCCTCCCCGCGCCGCAGCAGAAGAGGCCCATGCCCACAGCCGGGCCTATGGACGTGGCGGCGGGCGGCAGCGCCGCCACCGCCGCCACGCAATCCCCCGCGTGATCCTCAACCGCGCACGCCGCCAAAAAGGGCACGCATCACGGGGTGCGCGGGGACCAGCAGGGCGTGGCCGCGCTCGGCCCGTCTGCGCGGCACGGTCCAACAGCCACCGTACGGGAGCGTCGCTTCGTCCGTCACGGCACCACCACACGGCAGGCCCAGGGCACGCCCACACCCGCTCTCGCCGGCAGCGCAACCACCTCCCACCGGTGGCGACCGCTCGGCCACCCCCCCGCAGCCAGCCGCATGTACAATGTGCCTACGCACGCCGTACGGACCTACACACACGAGTCCCGCACACACGAGTCCCGCAGCAGCCCCACCAAAGCACCAGAAAAAACTCCACAACAGCCCCACAGCCCCCCCCCCCCCCCCCCCCCCCCCCCCACCCACCCACAAACCCCCCCCCCCACCCCCCGCCCGCC
>Ga0114953_1001693_pt1 | contig 15585 bp, 9 predicted proteins | sample SidtaG_FD_87298 | JGI IMG/M metagenome (GOLD analysis project Ga0114953, IMG submission 87298) | Marine algal microbial communities from Sidmouth, United Kingdom - Sidmouth_Male2 metaG | ecosystem: Host-associated > Algae > Red algae > Unclassified | place: Sidmouth, United Kingdom | collected...
CAAGCTAATACTGTCGGGTAATTTGGCGAAATTTGCCCGATTACTTCGTTGGAGAACATCAGCCGTAGCGTAGGCTATGGCTAATAACCTCCGCCTCGTACTCGACCAAATTTCACTCAAATTAACTCGACATTATTAACTTGACTGACTACTTAGACGGCGATTTAATGAAAAAAATCTAAATAAAAACCTAAATTGCGCTTAACTTTATTTTGTTTATATAATTTTATTTTAAATAAAAAACACACAACAAAAAGAAAAGTGAAAGAAATTAAATAAATTGTTCCATAATACGCTGTAATTTTTTCTTCTAAAGAATTCAAAAAATCGTTGCATAGCATCGCTACGGAACTATTTTTTGTGTTTTTTAGAAGGAAAAAGAACAAGTCTAATGGAACAAGTTATTTATTTTCTTTCACAAAGTGGTCATTTAATCATTCTTCCCCTCCCGACAATGTGATTTGTGTGTAAGTGCAAAATTATATTCTCAAATATTTTAAAACATATTTTAATATGTATTTTGTAAAACGTAAAACTTAGGTATTGTATTTTGTTTACATAGAAATATAAAAAAAATAAAATCGTAAAGTTTGTGATTATGTGTGCTTTACCCTCTATTTTCACCCCTCCCTACATTAGTCAGATATTCAAACTTGAACTTTAAATTATATATTCGTTACCTATTAATGATTTTTCGTCACAAAGGTAATTTGTTTAACTAACCATATTATTATAAAATCATGAATTTATTAGGACTTGTAAAAGACCAACTCTCAAGTGCAGTTATTGGCAATGCAGCCAAAATGATCGGTGGCAGTAGTAACGCTACGGAAAAAGCACTTAATGGCATTATGCCAACATTACTTGGAGGAATGATGAAAAAATCTTCCACACAGAGCGGCTCAAGCGAACTGTTCAATATGATTAAAGATGGTAACTACGATGGTAGTATTTTGAATAATATGACAGACCTGTTTAGCGGTGGCGAAGCGACTCGCAGAGCAACCACAGCAGGTGATAGTATTTTGAGCGGACTTTTTCGTAATGGATTAGGTTCTATTGTTGGAAAAATTGCTTCTTTCGCAGGCTTACAGCGTAGCGGTGCTTCTTCTTTGATGAGTATAGCTGCACCTATCTTAATGAGTGTTGTCGGTAAGCAAGTCAAATCACAAGGTTTGAACGCTTCAGGCCTTGCCAGCTTATTGAGCAGTCAGAAAGACCATGTAAAAGCTGCTTTGCCTTCAGGTATGGGCAATGAGCTTGGTCTCGGTAGTTTATTTGGTGGTGCTAAAGCTGCTGCCGGTAATGTTGCCAGTTCTGCTAAAAATGTAGGTGGAAGAGTAGCTGACACGACCGCCAATACTGCCGAAAAAGGTGGTAGCTTCTTAAAATGGTTATTACCTTTAGTATTAATTGGTGCTTTGGGGATTTTCTTATTGAGTCGTATGGGCTGCGGTGCTGCTGATACCGCTTTAGACACTGTAAAAGATACTACTTCTAATGTAGCTGAAGGTGCTAAAGACCTTGGCAACAAAACGGCTGACCTCGCAAAAGATGGTGCTAATACAGTAGCTGACGGTGCTAAAGCTGTCGGTGGTGCTGTTAAAGGCTTTGGTTCTAAAGTAGTCAACGGTGTTAAGTCTTTTGAATTGCCCGGTGGTGGAAAAGTAAGTTTCCGTGAAGGTACTTTTGGTGATAAATTTACCAGCTTTCTCGGAGTGAATTCTACTAAAGTAGGTGAGCGTTTCACTTTTGACAATTTGACTTTCAATACAGGTTCTGCTGCTTTGACACAAGAATCACTCAAAGAAGTATCTGAATTGTCTAAAGTACTCAAAGCCTTCCCTAAAGTACACATCAACGTCGAAGGTCACACAGACAGTACAGGTAATGCAGCTAAGAACAAGACACTTTCTCTTGCTCGTGCCAATGCTGTTAAAAACCAGTTGGTTGCTTCAGGTATCAGTGCTAATCGCTTGACTACTCAAGGTCTCGGTGCTGACAATCCTATCAACAAAAGCAATACTGCTGCTGCTGCCAATCGTCGTGTAGAAGTTGTAGTTACAAAGAGATAATCAATCGTGAAATTTAGGTAAGATATATCTTCCTACATTCACTTTAATTTATTCTGGCGAGTAGAAGTTTAGGCTTCTACTCGCTTTTTTTATTGATATTTTTCATTAAAAAAATAAAAAGTCCTTATGTTTAGGTGTGAATAAAATCCTTATTATCAGATTCAGTTCCATTGGCGATATTGTATTGACTACGCCCATTGTTCGCTGCCTCAAACAGCAACTCAATGCCGAAATACACTATCTCACCAAAATAGCCCATCAAGATATACTTCTTTCCAATCCGTACATTGATAAAGTATGGACGGTACAAAAAGAAGTCAAGGAGGTCATTCCTTCCTTGAAAGCCGAACAATTTGACCAAATCATTGACCTACACCACAACCTTCGTAGCCTTCAAGTCAAACTTCATCTTGGCATAAAAGCAACTTCTTTTCCTAAGTTAAATATTGAAAAATGGTTATTGACCAACCTCAAAATTAATCGCCTACCCAATGTACATATCGTGGATAGATATTTTGAAACCCTTAAAAAGTTAGACGTAAAAAACGATAAGGCGGGTTTGGATTATTTCATTCCCCCGAATGAAGAAATTGATACGAACAAATACGGCTTTGAAAGTAGCAAGTACATCGCCTTCGCTATCGGTGCTAAATTTGCGACCAAACGACTTCCCGTAGAAAAAATCGTTCAAATTTGTGAAAACCTCCCCTATCCTATTGTGTTGCTCGGCGGTAAAGAAGATACCAAAAATGGTGAGCAAATTGCCAAACAATCTGGTACGCACGTTCACAATTTCTGCGGTCAATTTTCTTTAAATGGCTCTGCTTCGTGGGTACGGCAGGCCCGTTTGCTCATCACACACGATACGGGTTTGATGCACATCGGCGCAGCTTTCCAAAAAAAAGTCATTAGCATCTGGGGAAATACTGTCCCTGCCTTTGGCATGTACCCATATCAGACTGACCATCACATTATTGAAACCGACAACCTCTCCTGCCGACCTTGTTCAAAAATTGGTCATCGACATTGTCCGAAAGGGCATTTTAAATGTATGAATGATATTGATGTGAATAAGGTAATCGAATTGACGTAACACAGACATTCCTGTCTGTGGAATAAATACAAACAAGAATGCTGTGTTACAATAAACATCCCGACCACCAAACATACGCCATACTCACAAGTGCAACGACATTACTCCCCACGCCAAATAATTGCATCTGTTCGACGGTGTAACGTTTCGTTTTGTATATCACAAAAAGGTCAAGTATTAACCAAATCAATCCTACTCCTAACATTCCGCCGAAGACATAGTCGCGATAAATGAAAAACAATAATGTAGTTTCGATGGCTACGATGAGAATGATGAGCATTTTCGTACCGCGCATACCGAGTGTCGTTGCGGTAGTAGTTCGTCCGGCTTTTCGGTCGGGTGTAATGTCCATGACCTCACCAATGAGTTGTGATTGAATTGCAAATAAGAGCAAGTAAAAATAGGTCAGGTATCGCAAATCCGCCAAATCATTGACCATGATGCTAAAAGGCACGACGAGCAGATAACCGAATTGAGCAGCCAAATCTAATCCCGGCATATTCCGCAGACCGTGTTTTGGAAAATTGTACGCTACGAGAATAGCTCCCAAAATCGCAAATAATGCCAGCATTTGCCAGCCTTCAATGATAATAAAAAGCAAACAGAAAACAAGTTGCACACGTGCTATTACTTTTGGCAATTCCGCTAATTGGGTCTTAGTTCCCTTCGCGCCGAAGAGGTAGCTGTCTTTACGCGGGTTGAGTTGGTCGGTTTCGTAATCTACGATGTCATTCCAACCATAAATCAGAAAATTCAAAGGAAAAGTCACATACAACAGACCCAGCCAGAACATCGGCTCTGTCCAAAATTGCTGCCCACCAAAGGGCAATACGTACAACCATATTGTAGGAAACCAAAGTCCCGGTCTGGAGACTTTTAAATAGAATTTTACGTGTTGAGGTGCTGACGTACTCATGCGCTGATCTGTGTTTTTTCGTTATGTTTTTTGCAAAGTGAAAGAAAATACATCGGTACGTCAGCGCAACAGCACAACAATACGTCAAAGAAAAAGCCCCATCAAGTAAAGTACTCGACAGGGCAGGCCAATAATTAAAAGTGTTTGACTATATTAATTAGTTGAGGATTTATGCTTCAACCGCTTCATTGCTATGTTCGGCTACTAACTTCTCTTGTACGTCGCGTGGTACAGGTTGATACTCAGCAAAAGCGCGAGTATGTTTGGCACGACCTTGCGACAAAGCGCGGAGTGTAGAAGAATATTTGTACAAATCACGCAAGGGTACTCTCGCTTTTATTTTTTGATAATGCCCTTCGGCTTCCATACCCATAATCATAGCATTTCGACTTTGTAGGTCACCCATGATGTCTCCCATCACTTCATCCGGCGTAAGCACTTCGACATCATAAACGGGTTCGAGAATAACTGGTCCGCACTCTTTAAAGGCTTGCTTAAAACATTGAGTCGAAGCCAATTGGAACGCCATATCATTCGAATCTACTTGGTGCATTTTACCATCATATACCGATACTCGCACATCGCGCACATAAGAACCGGTCATCGGTCCATTTTCCATTGTATTGGTGATGCCTTTGATGATGGCGTTTTGATATTTGGCATCTATCGAACCACCAACAATACACCAGTAGAAGGCAAGTGTTCCACCCCATTTGAGCGGGACTTCTTGTGTCGAACGGACGGTCAATCCATCAGGATTCGGCATACCTTCCGTATAGGGTTCTACGCGCATGTGTACTTCTCCAAACTGCCCCGAACCACCACTTTGTTTTTTGTGACGATAGGAAGAATTTGCCATTTTGGTAATGGTTTCGCGATATGGAATACGCGGTTTTTCAAATTCCAGTTCGATATTGTACAATTTTTCAAGACGATATTTGATAATATTCAAATGCAATTCGCCTTGTGCGCTTAAGATGATTTGACGTAACTCTTTCGATTGTTCGACAACGACAGTTGGGTCTTCTTTATTAATTTGTTTGAGACCATCCATCATTTTCTCCAAATCTTTCTTATCCGACACACTGACCGCAGTACGAATACGCGCTGCCGGATAATCAATAGGCTCAATATCAAGGTTTTTACCCTTCGCCGCAAGCGTATCATTGCTCTTCGTATCCTTCAATTTTACAATCGCACCGATGTCACCTGCTTTCAAGGTATCGGCTTTATCGCGTTGCTTACCATTAATAACATTAATTTGGCTTAATCGTTCAGATACGCTATTACGATTATTATATAATTCATCTCCTGCATTGAGTGTACCGGAGTAAACTTTAAAATAAGACACCTCTCCAAGACGTGGTTCGGATAGTGTTTTGTAGAAAAAAACCACGGCATCACCGCTCGAATCACAGGTCAATTCTTCTCCATTCGCCAACAGAACAGGTCGCTCAGCAGGCGCGGGTGCAATGTCATTCAAAAAGCCCATCACACGACCGCTGCCCATATTTTTTTCGGCAGACACGCAAAACAATGGGAAAATCTGGTGATTGAGCATCGAGAGTTTCATCCCCTTGGTCAATTCTTCTTCCGTCAAGGATCCTTTTTCAAAAAAAGCCTCCATCAAATCTTCATCATACTCCGCTACGGCTTCTATAAGTTGCTGGTGCATTTCTTCCGCTTTGGCTTTTTCGCTGTCGGGAATCGGTATCTTTTCAGGTTTCCCGCCATCAGCAGGAAATTTATAAACTGTCATTTTCAATACATCCACAATCGTATCAAAACCCTCGCCCGCATTGAGCGGATACTGCATCGGAACAACCTTATTACCAAAACGCGCTTTCGCCTGTTCGAGCGTTTGTTCGTAATTCGCTTTTTCATGATCGAGTTGATTGACAACAAAAATCACCGGAGTTTGGAATTTCTCGGTATATGCCCAAATCAATTCCGTTCCCACTTCTACACCTTGCTGGGCATTGAGTACAATCACTGCTGTATCAGCTACTTTGAGCGCAGAAACCACCTCACCCACAAAATCATCGTAACCGGGCGTATCTATAATATTAATTTTAGTTCCTCTCCAATCGACGTGCATCAAGGAAGAAAAAATCGAATTGCCTCTGTCTTTTTCGATTTGATAATGGTCAGAAACTGTGTTTTGGTCCTGAACCGTTCCTCGCCTTGTGATACCTCCTCCTTCAAAAACCATCGTTTCTGCAAGTGTTGTCTTTCCACTTGATGCGTGCCCGAGTAATGTGATGTTTCGGATGTCCTTAGTGTCATAAACTTTCATAACAGTGTATATTTTTTGATTTTTTCTGTGTGTCAATTGTCCGTTATACCTAAAAATGAGTGAATGAGAGAATTTTGAATGAGTGAATAATATCGACAATATTCACTCATTCACTCATTCAAAATTTATTCATTGTAGTAGTGGCTTCACCACATTAGAATGTTGGCATAAATGACATAAACAAATAAATGTTTGGCAAAATACAAAAAATATAAATTTTAACAAGGAGTGAATTAATTTTTATACAATAATTTAACGAATCAGTTTTGATTTGAATGTATTAAAAATTAAATGTAGAAATAAATTTGAATGTGAGAGGCGATTTAAACTGAAAATATAAGTACGCATTGACTATAAAAATACATAATATTCTCTACCCATTTTAATCACTTGATTACAAATGAATTAGATTTTTATATTTATTTTATAATCTCTACTTCCCTATTCAAGTAATAGGCAAATAAATATATGTTTTTCGTCAGAAAAAAGTAAAAACAAATATTTTTTTTTAAAATCACTACCTTTCTACTATGCGTTTAATATATATTTGTGCCATTCATTTCCAATGTCCACGTTTCCTTGTCTAATTCCCATTGACACTCAAAAAAACTTTACACGACCCACATCCCATTTTTCCCAAAAAGATCATGTACTTAATCAGCGGTGATTAAGCGTGTGGCTATTTTGTTTTTCATACCCAGTTACTATTACATGAGGTCCCTAACACTATGCACGGTTGCATCAGCAACCCTTGCACTGCTATGCTATTGCATCAGCGCAAATCAGACACCACCCCCTGCTCAAAAACCAAAATTTTCAAAAGAACAACGAATAGACAAGGCAATTGAGCAAGAATTTGAGAAAACTAAAGACCCCAAACTAAACACTGTACCACGTGAGCGACTCAAAGACGCTCGCAAAATAGCCAGTCAAAAACTTGCGCTCAAAAACGCAGTCTCATCCCTCAATTGGCAAGAGCGCGGACCCGACAATGTCGGTGGACGTACTCGCGCCATTCTTTTTGACCAAAATGACCCGACACAAAATACCGTTTTTGCGGCAGGAGTGTCAGGTGGTTTATGGAAAACCACTAATATCAAATCTACCAATCCCAATTGGAAAGCCATCAATGATTTCTTTGAAAACATTGCTATTACTTGTATCATTCAAGACCCCGCCAATTCAGCCATTATGTACTTTGGTACAGGTGAAGGTTGGTTCAATAGCGATGCTGTGAAAGGCATGGGTATCTGGAAAACCACAGACAAAGGAAATACTTGGACTCAATTACAATCTACTGACAATCAATTTTTTACTTATGTACAAGATATGGAAATCGATCAAAACGGCAACCTTTACGCCAGCACGCTTGTAGGTGGAGTCCAACGTTCTGCCGATCGAGGCAATACTTGGCAGCAAGTAGTCGGGTTTTCGGTAGGAGCAGGCAATGACAACCGTGCTGCCGACCTTGAAATTGCTGCCAACGGTACTATCTATGCTACACTTGGAATTCGCTCGTCAGGTGCGATTTTCAAATCAGCATCCGGTGACCGCAACACTTGGCAAAACATCACGCCCTCCGGTACATTTCAACGCATCGAAATCGCCTGTGCGCCCACCGATGCCAATCGAATTTACGCACTTTGTCAAGGCAGTAATTCTAATGATGTAACAGACATATATCGCTCCGACAATGGCGGTTCGACATGGATTACACTTCCTGTACCTAAAATTGTCAATCAAAGCTCACCAGAAGTTTTTACAAGAGGACAAGGTTGGTACAATCTTATCGCTGCCGTTGACCCGAATAATGCTAATGTCATCTGCATAGGTGGTGTAGATGCACTGCGCTCAACCGATGCGGGTAATACTTGGGAGCAGATTACGACTTGGTCTTTGCATAGCGCATCGGACTTTACGGCAGCTCAAAACATTCATGGAGACCATCATGCAATAGTCTATGCCCCCGGCAATTCATCCACTGCATTGTGGGGGACAGACGGCGGACTCTACTACACCACAGATTTAAATAATTTTAATAAAAAACCTAATTTTACTCCCAAAAATAAAGGCTACAACGTCACTCAATTTTATTCCTGTGCCATTCATCCCAATTCGTCTGTCAATTATTTTTTGGGTGGTACACAAGACAATGCAACTCGTCAATTTACTACCGCAGGACTGGATAATACCACAACCGTAGGTGGCGGTGATGGAGGCTTTTGTCACATCAACCAAAAAGACCCCAACATTCAGATTATCAGCTATTTGTACAACAATTACTATGTTTCCATCGATGGCGGAAATACTTTTGCAGGCAAATTTTTTGGTCATACAGGCAAGTTTATTAATCCGACTGATTATGATGATAATATCGACAAATTGTATGCAAGTGATAACAGTAATAAGTATTTGCGCTGGAACGATCCGGCAAAAGCTGGAAACTCGCGCGACGAGGTGACAGTATCGGAATTCAAAGGCGCATCTCCAACCTCGGTTTTGGTTTCGCCCAATGTCAATAATCGTGTTTATTTCGGTCTGAATAATGGTAGTGTCGTGCGTGTGGATAATGCTCACTCCGGCACATCGCATACGGGCTTGATCGTGCGGGAACGTGGTATTGGTTCGGTCGTATGTGTCGAGGTCGAAAAAGGTAATGAAGATCACGCACTCGCGATTTACAGCAATTATGGTGTAGAAAGTATCTGGGAGACGCTCGACGGCGGCACATCGTGGCGTAGCTGTCAAGGTGATTTGCCAGATATGCCTGTGCGCTGGGCGATGTTTGCACCCGACAATCCCGACCAAGTACTCATCGCTACCGAACTCGGTATCTGGCAAACCGCCGACCTCAACGGTACAGCTACCGTATGGATTCCGGCAAGTGAAGGACTTGCCAATGTACGTGTTGATATGCTCCAATATCGTCCTTCCGATGACCTCATTATCGCAGCCACACACGGGCGCGGTATGTTTTCGGCAACCTATACGCTGATACAGCCACCACACGAATGTCCGACGAATTTTGCACAAGCAGGCACAGATATAAGCATTTGTCAAAATGATAATACACAACTCAATGCCTCTGGCGGACAAACGTATCAATGGTCGCCTTCGGCGGATTTATCTTGTATTAATTGTTCAAATCCGCTTGCTTCTCCACCTGTAACAAGGACTTATACCGTCACGGTGACAGATGAAGACAACTGCACAGATGCAGATGACATCATCATATATGTAAACCCGTGTCCTACGGCGGAGTGCCTTAATGTAAGCGATATATATCAGGAAGACTTTGAGACACATACAATTTGCCAAACGACAAGCGAATGCCTGGTCACCTGTCCACTCAGCAATGACTGGATAAACGAAACCAATGATGATACCGACTGGCGTACTGACTCTGGCGGTACAGCTTCAAGTAGCACTGGTCCGAGTACAGATTTTGCGCCCGGTACAACGACAGGGAAATATCTTTACTTGGAATCAAGCAGTTGTTATAATAGTACGGCTCGTTTGACCAGTCCTTGTTTTGACTTGACGGCAATGAATAGTCCTCAACTTTCGTTCGCCTATCATGCTTATGGCGGTGGTATCGGTGATTTACACATTCGTATGAGTACTGATGCTGACAGTATATGGTCGCAAAATACGCTTATCGCTTCTGGCAATCAGTCCGACATTTGGAAGGAATACACAACCGACCTACCCGCAAGTGACCAAGTAAAAATACAGATAATAGGTACGACGGGAGGTAATTATCGCGGCGATTTGGCTATTGATAATATTATTATTAAAAATAAAAATACGCCTCAATGTCCGACTAATTTTGCGGAAGCAGGACAAAACATTGCCGATTGTGCGAATGTTGTTCGCCAATTAAATGCTTCCGGTGGCATATCGTACCAATGGTCGCCCACTACCGGATTGAGCAATCCAAATATCGCTAATCCAAACCTCACCCTAAGCAGCAATAAAACCTATACTGTCACTGTAACCGACGCAGATGGCTGTGCTGATACCGACCAAGTAACAGTCACGACTTATGCCAATCCGACGGCTTATGCAGGTACTGATAAGACAATTTGCAAAGGAGATAATGTTGCTTTAAATGCCTCTGGTGGTACAACTTATCTGTGGTCGCCCAATTATGCACTGACTAATGCTAACAGCAGCAACCCAATTGCAAATCCTTCAATAACAACAACTTATACAGTAATAGCTACTAACTCAACCGGCTGTACCGATACCGACCAAATCACTATTACTGTAAAGGATTGTGACGGTGGAAATGACTGCACCAAAGTCACGATATCTACACCCTATCAGGAAAACTTTGATAGTTTTGATTTGTGTTCGACTTCTTGTTCAGCCATTTGTGAATTGGGTAATGACTGGCTCAATGAAACAACAGACGAGACCGACTGGCTCACCAATACCAGTAATACTAAATCCGGCGGTACAGGTCCGACGGCTGATTATAATACAGGTACAGATGGGCGATATTTGTATGTCGAATCGACGAGTTGTTATAATAAGGATGCGGTTTTGACGAGTCCTTGTTTTGACCTGTCTTCTTTGAATTTGCCTGAATTGAGATTTGCCTATCACATGTTCGGTACTTCTATGGGTGATATGTTTATCAGCATCAGCGATAACGGTGGTAGTACATGGTCAGATAGCTCTCTAATAGCTTCCGGCGAGCAAGGCGATACATGGCAAACGACAAAATTGGGATTACCAAAAACCGATGCCGTCATGTTCCGATTTATAGGTATGACAAAAGGGCATTTTCGTAGTGATATGGCGATAGATGATATTAGAATACAAGACGGTAGCAACGTTCCGCTTGCGCCAAGTGAAGAAGGTGACATCGCAATGGACATTAAGGTTCATTCCAATCCTGCGAATGAGCATTTTGTAATCGTTTTAGAGAGTTATCGTGATTTAAGCGGACAACTCGCCTTATACGATTTGACAGGTCGAAACGTATGGTCGGAAAACATCCAAATACCAGAGGGCATTCCTCAACGACGAAATATTCAAGTGAGTGCCTATCCGGCAGGTTTGTATGTTTTGGTGTTTAAAAATTCTTCCTTGTACTATACCGAAAAGGTGATTATCAGGTAGGTTGCCTGTAATCGTTAAAGCATGGAACCGCCTCGACATCCCTAAATCTTCGGGCGCGTTTACTGCCCCCACTCTTTGAGTGGGGGTGTTTTTTTATACTAATGACGTGGTGATTGATGATTGGTGAACGGTGAGTGGTGAACGGTGAGTGGTGATTGGTGAACGGTGAACGGTAAACGGTGAACGGTGATTCAATAAATTTTGCTTCGCAAAATCCGTATTCACCAGTCACCAATCACCAATCACCAGTCACCAGTCACCAGTCACCAATCACCCTTTTCACAAACTCAAATTAATTACAATCACCCGAATCTCGAAAGCCCAAATCTCTGGTCAAATCATTGACTATCAACTCATCAATAACATTAGCTCTAAATGATAAACCATTCAATCGTTTGTCGTAACGAGTAGATAAAATGCCTATACCTTCGGAGAGATTAGTGTAATCGACAAGCGGTTGAGTCCCAGTAATGCCGGTGTTGGCTGCTTGACGATTAATGTATTCATAAAGGTCTTCGCCACCTGCATAAATGGCAAAATCGAAGCCTTGTAATTCTCGACATACATCAAGCCCGACAGGGTCAAGTTGCTGACTCATATATTGATAAAAAGCAACACCTTCTACTTCAAGCGTTTGTATGGCATTATCATCATTCGCAGATCTATTTTTACTCAATGTCCATTCTAATACCTTATTGATCGGAGTGTTTCCTTGTTGTCTTTCGGTATAATGAATGAACATGACCACATCATAAAATGCTGCATTTGGCTCACCGCTACCGTCAATCAAACGCCACTTAAAATCTGCTTTTCGTCCCACTTCAAAAAGGTAGGGATTATTTAGAGTCGGTTTAAGCACCGCAATATCTCCTATCAAACCAATGGAACGTTGTCCGTTTTTTTCTTCCAAAGTAATCGTTTTACCGCTATCTCCACCTGTATTGATAACAATATTATAACGACGTTCTTCATTTAGTGGCTCCACAGTTTTGAAGACATAATTGGGTGTTGTTGCAAAAATCCCTTCTTCCTTCGGGAAGCCTTCATTATTGGCATCGACAAGGTCTAATGGAATTTCTCGTTGGACTGCACCATTACTATTTTGCTCTTCCAGTTTCACCGAAATGTCGCTATAATACAGAGAGTCAGGCTCTTGTGCAACTATCAAAGCACTTGTTGTTTCATCCAAAAAGGCTTTTTCAATTTTGATATATTGTATGCTGTCATTGGCATTAAGCAAGCCATATACGACAGGAATATCCTTCCAAGTATCGACCAAATCAAAGTCATTGGAACAGGAATTAAACATAGCTATCGCAGCAAAACAACTGCTTAACAGTAAGGTTAATTTTTTCATAATTACAAAGATAGTGTTGATACTTGACACATTTTATCCGAACAACCTTTATTTTTGGCAAAAAATAAAAAATAAGAAAAAAAATAGCACTTTTGCTAAAATTCATTTATGAAAGTAGGTATCACAGGTGGAATAGGCAGTGGCAAATCCACCGTTTGCAAAATATTTGAAGTACTCGGTATTCCGGTCTATTATGCGGATGACCGCGCCAAATGGCTAATGCACCACCAACCCGAACTCGTCGAAGGTATAAAAGCTGCCTTTGGTGAGCAAGCCTATCATGCTGACAATACCCTTAACCGTCCGTATATCGCAGATATTGTTTTTAATAATAAAGAAAAACTCGACCAACTCAATGCCCTTGTACATCCCGCCGTATTTCAAGATGGTTTGGCTTGGAATGAAACACATGCAGACGCACCTTATACGCTCAAAGAAGCTGCTATTCTATTTGAAAGCGGCTCATATCTCACTGTCGATAAGGTGATTACAGTATTTGCGCCAAAAGAAATTCGCATACAGCGCGTCCTCTCGCGTGATGATGCCAGCCGAAAAGACGTAGAAGCCCGAATGAACAAACAAATGCCCGAAGAAGAAAAAATCGACCGTTCAGATTTTGTCATTTATAATGACGGGGAACGGTCTTTGATAGAACAAGTACTTGCAGTACATCGACAACTTATTTTATAAGTAAAAGTGTCAAGTACAATTTCAAGCATCAAGTTCAAATTGAACTTGTACTTGACACTTGCGCTTGAACTTGCCTAACTTCATTTTTACATGATTTATATAAAAAATATTTTTTTCATCATAATTATTGCCATACTTTTTTGCGCTTGCGCCAATCCGCTTCCGCCGGAAGGTGGTCCGCGTGACGAAGTTGCACCAAAGGTTGATTCTACCGAATCTTCGGGTTTTATGGCGACCAATTTTGATGATGACCGCATCGTACTCAACTTTAATGAGTGGGTACGCCTCAAAGATGCCAATCAACAAATCGTTATCTCGCCACCCTTCGATGAGAAGCCTGAAGTAAAACTCAAAGGCAAATCACTCATCATTAAATTTAAGGAAAAACTCCGTCCCAACACGACCTATACCATCAACTTCGGAGATGCCGTTGAGGACATCACAGAAGGTAATAAAGTCGCTAACCTTCGCTATATTTTTTCTACCGGAAGTTATATTGATTCGCTCTCCATAGGCGGGCGCGTACGCGACGCATATACGGGCAAAGCGCAAGAAGATGTACTCGTCATGCTCTATGATAACATGGAAGATTCTATCATTTACAAAGAAAAACCTTTTTATTTTACAAAGACAAATTCGGAGGGAATTTTCAAAATTAATCACCTCAAAGGCGGTCAATACAAAGCCCTCGCGCTCAAAGATGGCAATGCCAATTACAAATTTGATATGGAGACCGAAGAAGTTGGTTTTTTGGAAGAAGATGTTATGCTGACCGACAGTTTCGATACCAAACTTGACTTCCTTATTTTCAAAGAAGAAAGCCCGTTGCGCCTTACCAATGCCAGAGCTACACAATACGGTCGCGTCCGTTTTCAGCTCAATCAACCGACCCAAAAAGTACGTGTACAGCACCTCACCGAGCAGCGTGATTTTCTGGCTTTCGCCGAAATAAATACTGACTCCGTCGTCTATTGGTTTGATACAAAAGACAGCCTCGCCGAACAGCAATTTGTCATTATTGCCAATCGTAAATTGCGCGATACCACCACGCTTACAATGCCTTCGAGAAAGGAATTTATAGCAGCCGAACCCAAGTTGAGACTGATGCTTCGGTCAACTTCCGACTCCCCTTCGCTCGGCATTGGAGAAGACTCAAAAGAAAAATTTGAAGCCGCCGTTTTATCAGATAAAATACGCGATATTCATCCAACCCAACCAACAACCATCGAATTCAATCATCCGATATTTGAAGTTGCCGGTAAAAATATTCTTTTGCTTGAAGACAGTTTGAAAACCCCCGTTTCTCCAACCCTCGAGGTGGTAGAAGATGACCGTCGTCGCCTCATTTTAAATTATGAATGGAAAAAAGGCATATCCTACGAATTGCTCATCCCATCAGACGCATTGACCGACATTTATGGCTTGACTAACGACACCATTCGCTTATCTTATCAAGTCAAAAAAACGGAAGAATACGGCAACCTCGACCTCATCATCGACTCCCTCGAAAGCAACAAATATTACCTCATCGAATTGCTTGACAAATCAGGCACAAAGACACTCGAAAAGCTTAGTGCGACCGGTGGTCAGGTCTTTGATTACCGCTTTGAATTGCTCGAACCGGAGCGACACATCGTCCGTGTCGTCGAAGATGACAATCAAAACGGCAAGTGGGACTCAGGTAACTATCTGCAAAGAAAAAAACCGGAGAAAATTTATATCAAAACCGTCTCCGAATTGCGTGCCGATTGGGATGTGGAAGTCCTTATGCCACTCAAAGAAGCTCCGATTAATCGTAGCAATTCAGGAAAGCCTAAACAAGATAAATTCCCTGACACGCTTCCTTCTGATGGTAAACCAAAATTGAAAAAAGGGCAATAAACCCCGTACTGACTGCTTTAGGAACGCGAACTCTGTACTGACGACTTTAGCCGTCAAGTGAATTTTATTTTAATTTTTTAATAAATAAAATTCAATTACTTATAAATATTTTTTCATGCCCTGCGACGGCTAAAGTCGTCGGTACGG
>Ga0114953_1001700_pt1 | contig 15567 bp, 23 predicted proteins | sample SidtaG_FD_87298 | JGI IMG/M metagenome (GOLD analysis project Ga0114953, IMG submission 87298) | Marine algal microbial communities from Sidmouth, United Kingdom - Sidmouth_Male2 metaG | ecosystem: Host-associated > Algae > Red algae > Unclassified | place: Sidmouth, United Kingdom | collected...
GTCAAAGGTGCGGACCATTTATTACTGATGAGGGGGGGGGGGGGGGGGGAACAAAAACACCCCCGGCGTTTTCTCCGCGGGGGGGGACCAAACCTCGGGGTAGGCCGCGCAGGCGGGCGGCGCCAAATTTCGGGGGTGGGGTGCTGCCTGCGGCGTCTGTTGTTGGTGTGTTGGGGGGGGGGGGGGTGCGTATGTGGGGGGGGGGGGGGGGGGGGGGGGGGTGAAGCACAACACCAGCTGCGTCTTCTCAGCCGTGCAGGACCAAACGCTGGTGTACGCCGCGCAAGCTAGCTGCGCAAAATTTGCTGTGTCTCTCCCCTAACTGGCCTTCGTGGTGCGTGACGTGAGGGGCTCTGAGGTGGGTTGCACCTGAGTGCGGGACTGGACGCGAAGGAACAGGGAACTGTCTGTGCGGGCTTTTAAAGCACTCTCAGAAAAGCGCAGCTAGGCTTCTTTGCTTGAGGAGATCAAGACGCGGATGAACTAGCTCTATGCGTTCCTCGGAGAGTGGCGCTTGCCCCCTGGGTCCTTTTTCAACTATGGTGAGTGCCGGATGGTCACAAAGGGCGACTGGATGGCCGTGCAGCGCGTCCTGGCCGCCGCCTGTACGCGGGCCAACGTCTTGGCCACTCGTGGGGCCACGGGTGCCAGTCTGTTGACGTTTTCGGGCGGGGACGGCGCCCCTTTTCTGAGCGTGCATGTGTTCAATGGAAAGTTTGGCGCCAACGGTACGGTGCAGACCAACTTTGTCCTCAATCAGTGTCAGACGCGGACCTGACGGTCGTGGCCGCATTTCTACGGGTGGGCAGACTCGGAGTTATTTGACGCCCCCACATTTGCTGCCGTGGTGTAGCTCTTTCGCCAGGAGTGGGCGGTGCGAAAGCCCTGAAAGGACTGTCCGCTCATCAACCACCAGCTGGCGGCTTACCGAAATGTCTAGGTGGTTCAGATGGCCACCCAATACCGTGTCAATCTTTGAAGGCTCGTATCCAACACGTCGCACTTTTTCCAGGCGCTGGATGACATGTGTTTTGCATCCTGTAAGTCGATTATCCCTGTGTTGTCCGAGGAGAAGGTCATCCGCGCCTTCCTGGAAAGCGATTCGGCCCGTGATTTCGTCTTACATGCCGCGTACGAGTAGGTCTGGTGCTCACGAACAAAGTTGGCCGGTGTGAGGGCGTGACACGCTAAATCACGTGAAATAACGCCCAAACACGCCCCTTTTTCGAGAGAGAGCGCATCACGCCCGAAGTAGTTCCCCCATGGATCGATGCATATCCCCACTTTTTGATGGTTGTATAAAACTCAGTCACCAGATCGGTTCCATGTTTCGGCCGTCATGCCAGACGGACGCGGCGGGTGCACCTGGTTTCTACTGGCCTCTTTTCCGGAGGAGCATAACAATGGGACCGCCCCATGCGTGCATGACGCGGGGCTTCTGCATCACTGAAGGCACAAGATGAGCTCTCCTTGCTGACGTGGTGAGCCTGGCTCGTAGAATGGAACTTACACCATCAGAGGTGTCCATGCCGTCTGGGCGTCGGCATGATGCGCACAATGTGGACATCGTGCCGATGTCATGCAAGTATTCGTTCAATGGACTCTCAGTTCGGTAGTAATTAAGCGCGCCCTAAGCACGCCCCCTGAATGCTGGGCGTGAGGGCGTGACACACCCTAAATCACGAGTTTAAGCACGCCCCGTGCCGGGGCGTGAGCACGTCTGGGACGTGCTCACCAACCCTACCTACGACGCAGAGCGCAAATCCTTCACCAGTTCCGCACTGAAGACTTCGTTCATGTCCGTGGGGATCGTGCGTTGGGACCGCAAGATCGTGCTTCAACTCGCCCGCGTCAAAGTCGGAGTGGACCTGCCTTTCGAGATTGTAGCTGACAAAGCGCGGGCTGCCGCGGCTCTCTGTATCCGGAAGGCCCCCGAAAATCACAGCTCGGACAAGAGAGGCGAGGTTGAGGGGCGTGCGTCAGTCAAGACGACCAAGGCGTGTGGCGAGCAGGACCTTGTCGCCGCCGACGGCTCTCGGGGGGCCGAACAGGAGACCACAGCCGCTGTAAAGGTTTCCGCCGAGGCTGCCAAGGTCTTGGAAAGAAGGAAGGCCGCCCGAGAGCGGGAAGAAGCATAAGGAGCGGGGGAAAGCGACGTGTCAGCAGTGCGAGTCCGGTAATCGCCATGGGGGGCGGGGGGGTAGAGCGCGTGCGCCTACAGCGATTCTGGCGTTTGGCCTATGTGCGTCAAACTTGCAGTGGGGAAGGCCCTGGTGGCTACGCCTGGATTGGTGCGTTTTTGTAGCGATTCAGATATTTCCTTGAGCAGATACGTGTTGTCATTGTTTTTTTCTGGTCATCTTGTTGGCGATTGCAATATAAGGGCAAACCCTGCAACGTCGGCCCCAAGTCATATTTGCGAAACGTGGCGCAACGTGGCACGTACGTGTCTCTGTAGCAAGGAAATGGGGCGTGGCTGTTCCCCCATCAACGTCATCGACCCCATTCTCGTCCCCTCCCGTTGATAACAAATGGTGTAAGTACATATCGGATATCGGTTTCATAAATGGGGCCTGCGCCGGAGCGACCCCATTTACGATCGGAAATGCGGTCGCTCCCGAGCCGGATCCATTTATCTAAGCTCTCTCATTGGTCGAGCGATTCCGTGCAGTTGCAAAAACACACCGGTTAAAGGAGAAACGTGTGGGCCAACGACCAGGCCCGCCTTTTGAAAATCAATCAGAAACACCAACATGTCGATGCGGACCACTCTTCTCGGATGCGGGCTCCGGGGGTCGACGCCACCCCCACGGTCAATGGTCTGAACGGGCGCGGCGCTCGGTGGGTACTGCTGCACACGCGGGACGACTGGGGGGGCACCCAGAGACCTCACTCGAGTCGCTGCTGTTGAAAGCGTCACGCCCGCACGGCCTCAGACTGCTGCATCGTGGCGACCGTTCCAATACAAAACGAGGCGGATTCGGTGTGTGACCTCCTGGCCATGTCTTTGCTGGCGTCGCAGTGTACACGAAGTGAGGCAGACGACAGGCTCGACAGATTTCGACCAATGGCGCGTGACGAGATGCAATCACCGGGGCCAAAGATCGCCGAGCGGCCGACTGATGGACCAAAAGAGACCATTCCAGAGGACGACAGCTTTCCCCAGATCTCTCTTTCTCTCCGAAGTTGAAAAACCGACGGCGATGGATCTGGTCGCTTTTCTGTCATAGCCAATCATGGCCCTCCTATCCAACCTGCGCGATTCGAACATGTTTCCAAAGAGCATCGACGATCGGCAGGATCTGATGTGGATCATCTCGTGACAGCCTATTCCCTCGTTATGGATCGCGTGCGTGACGCCGTTTGTCGTTCCCTTCGGCCCAAAACGCGCACGTCCGCGTCGTGAGTGCCCGGATCCGACGAGATCGCAGACCACAGACCTCCACCTTGGCAGATCGGACACTGGCCGGCGCTTCCGCGCGGCTGGTTTCACAGTTTGTGTCGTGGCCGTGCAAGGTGACGGCCTCTGTGTCGGTTGCAGTGGCCAATTCCTATACATTGTCATACCATTGAGCGGGCAATGGCAGCATATGCACCGCTTCGCCGCGACGTGTCGTCCTCACTCTGACTTTTTCAAATACTTTGCAGATTCTCTTCCCGTTCTTGCACTCATTAAGCGCTGAGTCGGAGCATGGACCGATTCTTTTTTTTCTCGCCAGTATGATCGACCAGAACGGGACCTCGATCAACCCACCAATGCCGGCCCCAATTCGACTATCGTGTGACCCGTCTCAGACGGCAGGATCGGTAAGTGCATGCTGCCTGACCCCAAAACGGGTCGCCAGAATGGGCTGTCCACTCAGCGTGCCACACGTTTCACCCCTAGACTGCCCTAAATGGAGAATGGGGCCGACGCTGCAGGGTTTGCCCTAACGAATTTGCACCACTTTATATGAATCAATCCTGTGACTTCTCGTACTGCTTTCCCCCGTCATCCAAGGAGCCGAGGGCGATGATCGTCCGTACTGCGGGAAAAACCACGCACAGTCGTTCTTTCAAGAATACATCACAACAAGTGATGCGGACCTGCTCCGAATCGGCCCACGTGACGCCGCAGATGTGGGGATGTGAAAACGCATGCCCACCACTGAGCTAGGTCGGCAAAGCTCATGCCAAGTCATACATGTCACGCCCCAGGAGCTAAGACATAGAGAGAAAAACACAGCAGACGCGGATTTGGATGAGTAATAGAAGAGTCAGAGCGCGGGATGTTGAGAGTACGTCTGAAGTCCTCCTGGTTTCTCTGACTTTCTGGTTCGCAGCCTTGAGAGTTCACTACGACCAAACGGATCCCCGTGATATTCAAAGACGAGGTGAGTGGAAGAGCGTAGCGGTGCGCAGCGCCAATCGCCACACATGTGCTGGTCTACATACGCCCAGTACAGCGAGGACATTCGGATGCGGACATGTATGGTACCAACAGGCGTACATATGAAAAGCGTCAAGAAACACGTTAAAAGAATAAACTTCTGTTACTTCTTGTGAGGTATTACGATAGGGAAGCCCGTGGTGAACAATGCTACGTGATTTTCAAACCACTATCGACGTCCTCGTATTCTTCTAGCTGCTCCTCTTCTTATTCTACCTCTGATGAAGAGACTGTCCCACCCTCGCACACTAATTTCACCTCGCTCCCCATCCGTATCATAATACTGAAGCTACTACCCCCCTCGTACATCGATCGTAGGCGTATCCCGAAAATCATTTCATCCAGATCATTTTAGTGCTCAACATGGCCTGGCCTGCAACGAGCGTGCTGGCGACACGGCTTGCTCCACATGAACGCTATTCGCATGGTTCGGTCGGAGAGCTTTCGATGGACCACATTTGTTGTCACAGGCGTTCAGGGTATTAGAGGGTCCTTGTTAATCCACTTTTTGGATATTTCGTGGATATCACATCCGTTTCGTTGCTGACAGTCGATCGGAAAGTTCGGTTCCACACGGATCGGCGAGAGAGTTTCTGTCGATCCGCTGTTCTGATGGAGTTTTCTTTTGTGCTCGAAGGCTCGTCAGCATGTGTGTGTCGCCGCGCACCGCACCGTGTCACTGGCACGTGGTGATGACCGCCATGGTTTCAATCACAAATACCTTCCTCGCCAATGGCTCGTGCGACGCAAGGCGGTCGCCGATGGACTGGCGGTAGGACACGCCATATGATATTCTCTTTCTAACCTTTCTGTGCTTGCGCATGCCTATCGTAGCGCGCAAGGAGAGGTTGCTTTGTTACGAAGGCGTTCTTTGCTCGTCCGAGCATCAACCTTTAACCTGAACGCCTTTTCCTTACAGGTGTCCCTTCTCTCTTTCTTTTTCTTCCCACGCATATCGGAGAACTCTCTGTGATGCTACATGATCTCGTAACTTTTGAGCATCCCAGGTACGCTTTCATTATTTTAGAGTGCTTGTGCATTGAGCTTAGATGACTGTCTTCTCCGTCGCAATCGTCAGACCTTGATGAATTGCTCCGTCGGAGCCAATCCTCGCTGTCTATTACTATTTTTTCCACCTTAGAGAACAACTTTACCTACTGGGGGCATCTCTTGTATGATTGGAGGTCCGCGTTCATGCACCAAAGAGCACGCCTCTGTACAGAGAGGATTGAGCAGGCGGGGGCTTCTTTGGACCGCTACGTGGGTTTTATACACGGAACCGCTCTCTCCATCGCGCGTTAAAGCGGGGGGTTGCAGAGACCTTGCTAAAGTGGACACCAGACGAGGCATGAGTTGAAGTTCCAGAACAAATTGACTCCCGACAGCTCATTCTTCCACCTCTCTGGGCCCGTGGAAGACCGACGGCTTAACATGACAATCTACTACGAGTGTGGCCTGTATGACACTCTCTCCACCGAGCCTCTGGTTATCAGAGACCAGTTCGATTTTCATAGAGATGCAGCCTACATCATGCGGCCATGGCTACAAACGGCCTTTGATGGGCTCCTCACCCCTGAATAAGGGAGGAACAATATCGCCGTTGTGGTGCCACGCGTCTTGGTCGAATGGGGCTGCAGAGATGTCAAGCAGATATGCTCGCGTTGGACTTCCAAAGGAAGCTGCCTATTCGCGGGGGTTCGGTTGGGCTGTTGTGCAAGATGGGTGCCTTCGCCTGGAACCTGCGTTTCTGTCTCTGCGGCTCTCCGACGGACATTTCGTTCCGTTGCACACCACCCGAGCTTGACTCGTACTTGTGTCTGTTGGCAAACGTTGCTAAGACTGGTGGTATTAGAGAGGCAATCACTGGAGAAAATGGGAGCGAGGGGGACGGAGGTCGCCCGGGCGCGTGGAACGCGATGGACGGAGCCGCTGGTGGCTCAGAGAACTCTTATCAACAAGAACCGTCTATTGGAGAAGACACGTGTTCCGTGAATGCTCCTGAGACGGCCTTATGCGCCTTCTGCCAGCGACGGTTGCGACCCGTCTTCAGAAAGCCGATTTCAACCGATGGATGAGGATTAGCTGAGCGTGTACACATGAAAGAGGGCGGCGGGAGGATCCAGCACCGTCGACAGTGGTGGCACAACTGAGCACAGAAGAGCCACAGAGGGCCGCAGAACCGCCCCTACGACCAATGAGGGGCCCTCATATGTGGATATGAAGGTTGCCCCCAGCGCAGTTGTGCTCACTGCTGGAGATTCCTTACGCCCTCGGTACGTGCGCACCAGAAGCGGGGCAAGTCGTTGTGGGACTTCAAATTGGCTATTCTTCAACGCCTTGTGAATCGTTGTTCAGCCTTGCGCTCACGTCCGGACGTGTTGTGTTGTTTTGGCAGCGTTAAGCATTACAATCCATGAGTGGTGCAGCATGCGATCAAAAAGAAGTACAGTGAAAAGCGCGGCTCAGTGCTCCCTCCGGCGGTGTTCCCAAAACAAAGGTGTCCCGCAGGCGCTCACACTGCCATATTGCTCCAACGCTAGATACGGAAGACAGCGCTGGCACCCCGCCAGTAGGCTGGTTCGATTTCGTCGGAGGCGAGATTAATCCAGCCTTGGCTGAGTGGCGTGTTTCCTCCAAGGAGAGTTAGAGTTTGGGGGGTAGAATGAGGCATGCGAGTGGAGCATAAATATTTAACATATTCTCTGAAGACTTGCCATTAGCCGCAGTTTTCGCTACTGTTGAAGCGGGGCCAACATCGCTTTATTCGATTCGCAGCCGTTGATTCCGTTGGGCTGCGCCTGTGAAAGAGATGGGCCATCGACGCTTCCATACATGCGGCCACGCACGACCGCCGCCGATCGCCGACCCGCACATGCGCGAGCAACCGCCATCGACTCCGGGTGTTTCTGTCATTTCTCATCGTCCCGTCGAAGGGTGGGCGACCACCGCCGCTGATGGGAGCTGCCACCTCGCTCCTGTTCCTGACCCAGTTGTCCATTCCACCACCATTTCATGACTAAGGTCGCCGCTATGGCTGCCGCCGTCTGCTCAACCCAAGCAGAAGCGGTAGGGGGTTGCAACACCCATTGGGGCGGCGGAAGCACCGGTGGGGGTGGACAGCTTCAGTGGGCGGGAGTGCAGCTCGGGTGGGACGGGGGCAGCACGGGTCGGGGTGGGAAAGAACAGTGGGTGGGCGAGGGCAGCTCGTGCAGGTGGAAGGGCAGCACCATTGGGGGCGGGGCAGCACCAGTGGGGGGGGGGACAGCACAAGTGGAAAGCAGGGGCGGCAATTGCTGGCGGCGGAGCCCTGGTAGAGCCAGCCAGAACCTGCGACGAATGGCAGCAGGGAAGAGGGGACGCAGCAGGGAAGGGGGACGGAAGCAGGAATCGGGGGACGCAGAGGGGATGGGGCAGCACAGCAGCTATGGGGGAAGGCAGCGGCGTTGGAGGGAGGCAGCGGCGGTGGAGGGAGGCGAATACTCTGGGAGAAATCAGCAGCATTGGTGGAAGGCAGCGGCAGTGGAGGAAAACAGCAGTCTAAAGAGAAGGTGTACCACCACGCAGTCTGAATGGACGCCCTCTGACAGTGTTTCAGATGCCGTGTAGTCGGCAGCCCGGCACTGACACTGCTCAGTCCAATGGATCACGTGATTTCTCTGACACTGTTTAGGCCAGTGCGATGCGCTCTGCGCTTCTCTTCCTGCCTACAGATGATCTGCATGTTATTTTGGGAATATAGTAACACAGCATGTCTCTTACAATACCAAGTATCTATTTTTAGCCGCTTTGGTCGGGGTCCGTATCGTCTGGTCATCGCCATGTTTGTAGTGGATCCTGCCCTCACAGCCGACGGGGTATAACCCCGTCGGAGAACCCAGCACAGGATGCGGAACGCTACGCCAGAGTCACAACGCGAACGCCGGGATCACTGGGCGCGAAGCGCACCAAAACGACGGAAGTAACGCAAACGCAACGATGATTTTTTCGAACACGCACGATGACCCCAAAGCATACACTCATATACCCTCAGAAACAAGACGCAGGACTTGCACAATCCCGACCCCCTGGCGCTACCATGGGGGGACCCGTACCTAATGGGACACGGTCTCAGGCCCGGGCCTCTAGTGGCCCCTGCCCAGCATCTCTGGCAGCCCTTCCACTGGAAGGGGACCCCCGCCCGTCTCGGGCGGAAGCAGGAAAGTCACTAAGACTTCCTAGATTTCAGGATTTACCCAAAACTAATACCTCGGGACTTATCCCAAGATTTTTCAATTTTCCCAGATAGAATTCCGGTGGGATTTGATCCCTGGTCGAGATCATATCTCGGTCCGGCCTGCGCTCGGATTGCGGAAGCTTCCACAAGCTTCCCGGTCCCCCCAGACGGCCCGGATTCGGGAAGACGTGTGCCTCCCTTGTGTGTGTCAGACCCCCCCATGGGGGCCCGATCGGGTGTTCCCCGCCTCACGCCCCTCTAGAGGGGTCGTTTCATGTGTGGCCCTGGGGCTCCCTGGACACCCGCCCAAGGGGGCTGTCCCATGCTACCCCCCCTAGGGGGGTGTTACGTGACTGGTCACGACCCGTCCCCGGCTCATGCCGGGGGGTCGTGTCACCCCTGACAGGGGGTTTCCCCCACAATGTTACCTGCTGCCATCCGGTGCAAAAGGGAGGAGCATACGGCATGTCCCGGCGGAACTTGAGCAGAACACCATTATTCTCATGAGACTTGTCTGTGGTGCTGTGAAAGGTTCTGGGAACGAAAAATTGAATCGCTCAGCATACAGATGCTTCCTTCCCACGATATTCTCCCCTTCACAAGGACCTGGTACAGTGCAACCCCTCACCTGACTTGGGGTAGGACATGAGAGTGGCCTTCCTCGTGCGATACATCCGCTTTCAACAACACTCCTTGGAGCGCGCTTCCACGGACAGGCTTTGTCGAACGAGCCTCAATTCTGCCATCTAAGTGCTCCTAAGTTCTGGCCAATTGACGTCCTGGCGATTCAAATTTCTCTGCATGGTTGCCCATGGCTTGTCTGTCTGACGCTGCACTGCCACTGTGGACCAATGAAACGCCGCGCGTGGTCCACGGTCGCAATCCCCTGGGAGCTTGCACATACTGGAGACAGACCCGACTTGGTCTTCGTCACCTGTCGGTCCGAGTGCTGCGTTGACTGTGCGAACTCTGTTCCACAAGCAACGACCACCCACTGAGTTTCGCTCCGCGTTTCCTGTCTATTTCATACTGTGGGCTGGAAAACTCCGCCCCCATCTTGCATCGGTATAAACTGGCTGCCGCCTAGGAGAGGTCGGCTCAGGCGCTCTTTGGCATGAGGTACGCGAGAAATAAAAGATAGTTTTATCACCACGTCTCAGTCTCCACACCAACTGCAGCAAATACAGAATATGGGCTGGTATCCTCATCCAACCACTGTACAATAACGTCGAGTGCTTCTCGAAGGGTCCTCGATATAAAGTGATCTGCACTACGGGCTTGGCCCGCTGGACCGCCATCCGGCCCGAGGCTGCCTGCCTGGCCGAGCATCGTCGCAATTTAACTGGCACCCCCACCGCCACCGCTTCCAGGCGGTCCAGAATCTTGGCCTGCAAGTCCACCGGAGTGCAGCTGGCCGGAAACCAGAAACGCATTATGGACATGGGAGTCACTGCGTCAAATGGCGCCTTGAACAGTCGCATTGCGTCGAGCGCGTGCGGGCTCCGATAAACAGCCGCTCCCAAGGCGCTCGGCTTTGCCCTTGCCTCGCGCGCCTTGCATGCGGCCCGCTCGTCCGACGTTTCATCAAAGTGCTGGTCAAACGTCGTGAACACTCCCAGTATCATCTCACGTCTGTACGTCGTCTCGGTGGCGTTTATCATGGCCAGGGACTTATGAATCTGCCAATTTTTGGCCCACTCGAATATACTGAACATTGGCATTTTTTGAATCAGATAAGAGTTTTCACGCAATTTCCTGAGTACGGATAGGATTTATATCCGAAACTAAAAAATGTAGGATATGAAAAAGAATAGGGATTCTAATCAGAATATATCAGATTCTGCAACAACTACGTCAGATAAGAAGGACTTGCGATGCTGATTGCCAAGAATTAACAAGGAGCGGGTTGTCGTGGAACGTGTGAACGCGATCTACGCCAGACCATGACACGCTCGCGACAGCGATTGCCAGGCAAGATGCGCAAGCATCGTTGCCCATCTCGCTACCTTGGTTAACGTTCATGGATGAGAAGTGTTCTGAGTCGTACAGGCCTCCCGTGAGCTGCCACGCGCAACAAGAGACGAAAAATCGCCCAGTTCGCCAATCAGCTTCGCCGTCGACGAAGTGCCCTGAGTTGGCTCACTGCTATCCAGTACGTGTCTAACATATTACTGCGTGTCTCGTGCCGGCTTCGAGCGTTCGGAGCTGCTGGTTGAGTCATGTTACCTGAGGTAGTGGGATGCCTTGGTTTGAAAACTGGTAAGTCGTTGTTCTTTCGTTTATCTGCTTCAGAGCCATTAAAAGCGCGGTGCCATTCAGATAAGAGTACGCATAATCTGGCTTGCTTTTTCGGAATCTGAGTCTATCCGAGTATATCTATCCATTATATCAGAGTGCCATTTATTCACGTAAGCCCCTGATCATGGCTTGCTCACTGGGTTGAAAACGCGCCGTCGCGTTCGGCGGCAACCAGTCAATGTCGAGGAGGGCACTTATTGCTGACGCATCGTGACCCGAATCGTTGTCCATCACCAGGAAGCTTCGCGTGCTTGTGATTGCAACTTAAGTCTCGCTTGGGTCGGGCAACCACTTCGCGTAGACCTTGGATTCCATCCACCCATCTCCCTGGGAATAGTACAGTACCGGTAGGTCGGAATTCCCGCGGAAGCAGACCGGCTGAGCCGCCTTGCTGCTAGTTACGGCAATTGAATTGAAAGTACCCGTCGTACTGACCGTGGTGATGAGCGTATTTTGCTCCTTGGCCCATTGTAGCTCCGTCCCGCGAGCTTCTCTCGCGCCACACTCAAGCATGTAGGAGTTCGATGGCGAGAGTTGATAAAACAATGCAGCCTCATCCATGTTCAGGTTATTCTCAGGATCCATACCAACCTTCTTCTCCCACTATACAGCCATCCTCTGCTCTCCCTCCACGAATTCATTCCCTCTTCCCGACCCATGCAAATGTACACTCCGTTTCGCGTGGCTCTCACCCCATCAGTCCACAAACCCGTTGGAAGCCGCAAAGGGTTTCCCCGGGTAGTGCCGACGGGCGCGCTCGCTCGCCTTGACTTGCAGAGCATATCGCGAGATAGGTATCGTTTTGCGGCCCATCGACCGAATTCGCATGAACCACTCAAAAAGCAGCTGGTCAACGAGCGGAAAGCGCCACAGTTGGATGAAGCGGGCTCCCAGAGGCACACCGCGGGCGGCGGCCGCCCAAGTGTTGACCCACCCCTGCCAGACGCCGTAGACCACCCGCTTTTTGACGCCGTACCGTGCAGCCAGCGCCTCACGCGGTACCTTGTCAGCGCACTGCGTGATGATTAGCAGCTTCTCCCTCAACAACAGGGAGCCGAGGATCTTGCGCTCCTTGTGAGACGGAAGTACACTCGCTTCTGGCGACGCCGGAGCCGGCGCAGCCGAGTCTCGGTCACAGAGACAGAGGGGGGGGTGCCGGCTCGCGTGGCTGCAGCGTCTCGCACCGTGTGATGCACGACGCCCAGAGCGGTCGCCGCAGCGGAGTTCAGAGCCTCGATGGCTTCTGAACTCGCGACTACCACAGCAGCGGTATTGGGAGCCAAAGCCGCCGCCGTGAGCAGAGACGAAATGAATTAGAGGGGCTAGGGTTGGAGGGTGGGGCCGGGAGAAGCACCCTCTACAATGGGGAGGCAAAGAAGTGTCTTGGGATGTCGAAAGAAAATGACTGTCGATGGCGGGGAAGACAGTCGACGGCGACCGCTGTTGGTCGCTGGGTGACGTGACTGTGGAGGTGGCCGGCTGAGCATATTGACGTAGGGGGAAGCAGTTGGTTGTGCGCGGGACAGTACCAAAAAAGCGAGTCAAAAGTACAGTATGCCCTACTTCCAGTACAAATGGCCCCCGTAAAAGCTGATTCTCTGATGCAAGCACCGATGCATGGAACGCGACAAATAAATCACAATTATTGTGTATTCGGGGACTACCGAGGCCATGTCTTCACGGCGAGGGACGAGAACGTGATTCGACACGAATAACGTCGTAAGTCTGTGGAAAAACACGTGATTCGGTACCGTCTGTCTTGGCGCACACATAAAAGCACAGAGCCCGCACTTTGGGATCAGAAGAGGCATTTCGTGGGCGACACGTCCGCACCGCGCAGGCCCCACGCCGCTCGAGTGCCAGAGTGCAAATGCACGCTGCTGGCATCCCGAGATCCAAGAGGTAAATCGCGACTGTCCCTCTCGTCCAATCAATCTTGAGGGGGCCATCAAACGCAAATGCGATGTTCCTTTCCTAACACATTCACGTGCGCGAGATATAAAAAATATCGCGCACACGTGAACGTGTTCGGCGCGAACGCGCCAATCGAGCCCGTTTTAGCTTGTAATTCCCTCAGGAGCGGGATCCCACTGTCGGGCAGTTCGTGTCTAACGGTATTCGTGCGATTCGGGTGTGATCAGAACGACGCGCTCGCATTGGCAAGCACGCGTCTATGCACGCCGTGCACGCGCCGTGAAGACAGGGCCTGAGGTGGACCCTCCCCTCAGATGTGCCGATCGGATCAACTGCAGGACGGTCAAGTGAGGGGTTGCACTGTATGGCGCTACAGTCAATATCCGGTTGTATGCGCTCCAGTTATATGTCACATGCCATACATGCATAACTGGGAGGATCGTCGGTGGTTGGTGCGCACCAGACCGTCTGTCAAGCGACCGCAAGATGAAAGGCGTACGAAACCGGCGTTCGTGAGGTGGGTACCAACCCCCGACGATCATGATCGACATTCTCCACGGGATCCATCGAAAGATCTCGCGATCGTCATCTGGAGGACAACCCAGTCAGGGGGAATTGAAATACAAGATAGATTCGTCGCCCAGTGGCCCAGAGCATGCACTGCAGTCAATGTGGACCCATCGCCGTCCGTCCCACCGTTGCCGTCGCCACCGTCTCGGGTCCTGCCGTCGCCGACCCCACCGTTGTCTAACCCACCATTGTCTTTCCCAAAGTTGTTGTACAGCCGCTTTAGTGCCAGATTGTGTTGCACCAGCGCAGGGGAGGCGATGCCACTAGCCCTACGGAAAAAGCCGGTGTCAAAAACCGGCATCCCCATCTCGAGAACTATGTCGGTTTCTTTTAGTTTGGGACACGCCACAGCGCCCATCAGGGGACCCCAGTAATATGGAAAAGGCTGGCATCAGTGAGACCATGACCGGTGTCTCAGACCTTCTCACGGCAGAAAACCGGCATACCTGGGCCCATGAGGACCGCAAAAACCAGGGACTGCTGCAGAGCTCTGTCACGCTCATCCGTTCATAATTTCATCGACCAATAGGGATGGAGAGCGACGTTGCATCCAATCCACAGACGCGTGCACGGCCCTGGTCAGGATCTCGGATTGTACCGATACTTGAATATTCCATGTAATCATTCCCCAAATACGGCATTCATAGTTTGGTATGTAGGACGTTAAATGCACTATGTTGTTACTTTAAAGCGCAAGCTCGCGAATGTTTAATGACGCAACGTTGACACTACATTAGTGGTGGCATTGCTGACCTCCAAAAAATGGCGGCTGCAGAGTTGTTGCAAACGTTCAACCGCATACATGGACCAATGGAAAGGCTAGGAATCATCTGAGTTCCTTACAGAGTCTCCCCATGCAGCTCTGCGCCCTGGAAACGCACATCAGGATCTCGAGAAATGTGAAGACATTTGTTAATCTAATAAGAAATAACATTTCTGGCCCAGAACCCTCTCCATGCCATCTTCAGGCCCAGCAAGCGGCCCAAAAATCTCAGGAATTCTCATTGTGAGTTGCAATGGCTCTGCGTGACTCGTGTAAGACACGGTGTTTGGCTTACAAGATTACTGGCGGCAACTCTCAGCCAATAGTTCGATCGTGGCTGGTCGAAGAGCCAATCCGACTTCATTTCTACGCCCTGTCGTCGGCTCTGCCTCCGTTCTCTCTGCAACCGCCATTTCTTGGAGGTTAGCAATACGAAAAAAGTCACAGAAAAGAAAGAAAGGCCTCCCCGCCGTTGTTGTCCTCGGTGCCGTCGCTGTCGGAGCCGCGACCGCTGGGCGCATCATGGTCGTCATCGACGTGTGTGTAGTGCCGCTCGGGCGTCGCCACCCAGGCCGCCTTGGGGGTCTTGTACGTGGCCGCGGACGCGGCCGCCAGTTCCGCCACCTTGTCCTTGACCTTGCGAGCCTCACCCTCGTTGCGATGGCGGACGGCGCGCGCAAGCAGGGTGTGAGACCTGCCAGGACATGTGGCACATCAAACGTGCTCGGGAGGGGCAACAGTTGCCGGGGAAGGCCCCGTCTAAGACGATGGGGGCGACGACGGAGGGCACTAGGGATGTCGATGGGTGTGACGACGGTGGAAAAGATCGGGAGGGGTCACAAGGGAAAAGGTTGTCTCTGGAACTGAGGCTGCCCCTCTCGATCCCCCCGAAGGAGCTCGGTTCGGTTGACTATATACTCTCACCGGGGCACCTAAGGTTCCCCAGAACATGCATGCGCCCGTCTCCACACGGTGCGACACCACAAGGGCCAAAAACAAAGGGAGACGGGCGTGTGCCGCCAAAACGCGGCACCAAATGGCTCAAAAACGCAGGTAAAGAATCGTGGAGCAGCAGGCGGCTTTCGACACGAAAGCCGAGAACACAGGACACTTCCCATTGGATAGTGCGGCGCTCGACAGCCCCAACAGCAGGCCATAACCGACCCAGCCCTGCTGGCCCCGGATTGTAGTAACGGATTGTCAGGGGCGCTGAAAATGATGTTGCGTCCCAATAGGCCTACATGACTGACACCAACACCCATTGGTGCATTTGAGCTGACGCCGAATCATCCGGAGTCAGACGCCGCATCATGATGAGTCAGCGGGGCGCTGGATGGCCTCACGCCAGATCAGGTCGATCGGCGTGTCCGTAGCTTCCAC
>Ga0114953_1001702_pt1 | contig 15556 bp, 25 predicted proteins | sample SidtaG_FD_87298 | JGI IMG/M metagenome (GOLD analysis project Ga0114953, IMG submission 87298) | Marine algal microbial communities from Sidmouth, United Kingdom - Sidmouth_Male2 metaG | ecosystem: Host-associated > Algae > Red algae > Unclassified | place: Sidmouth, United Kingdom | collected...
GCCTGTACAACGCACTCGACCGCGTTTTTCACCCCATTGAGGGCGATCCGTCGCTGGAAACCATACAAACGACCCTCACAGAGAACGTGGACACTTGCTCGAAGAAAGAAACACATGGGAGACTTTGCCCAAGGCTTTCGGACATGTCCATACCAAGAACCTACGGCACAACGTCCTGTGTCGTTGTCATGGTCTCGTTTTACGTGCACAGCGTCTCGTTCTCAAGTACTCCCGCAACGTGCACTGGCCTCAGAAAAAATTAAAAGGGGCTCATGGGGTAGACGGTGGTCAGTGTTTGCTCATCTTGAGTAGTACCCTGAACTAAAGTCCAGGGAATTTTACCAAAGTAGCCCTTTTTCTGCACGAATCGGGCATACGCGCTTGCGCCACCGGTGCACCGGGCCCATATTCGTCGTCAAAAGCACGTCTGCTTTTTCGTGTTTTGGGTCGAACAGGAAATCTGCAAACCGTCCTGGGGCTCTGTCACGGCTGGTTTTTCCCAGAAAGGGCGCCAAAATCATCTGTTCGCCGGCATCGATACATCTCCACTCGTAAAAAGAGAGACACAGCATGAGACACATGCACCTCACCCTTCTAGAAAGAGAGAGAGATGGAGAAGCATCTATGGCTCTGCTAGCAGTCGCTATGTGTGGAGGAAGGCATGATTCGTGTTCTCGCAAACACAAATATGCACGGACCTCACATGGGATGGGCTCTGACAGCCTGTCAAGGCGGGTCGATCTGTTTTTTGCACAGGAATTCTGTTTCTTCAAACAGGAACACGGGCCACCAAGCGGCTCAGGACACGCAAAAACAGACGTGCTTTTGACGACGGTTCTGGGCCCGCTGCGCGGCCTGCCGGCCAAATCGCAGTCCGCCATCGCGGATGTACAGTACGTACCCAATATTACTTGTCCACCTTGATCCGCACTTTTTGAAAATTATTTTGGTCAGATCACATCATCCACTGGCACTGCAAGAAACGCATCAATACTTGGTGCTGACACCGGGTGCCGCCACGACCGCGCGCACACGACGGGGCATGCTCTCCACCAGGGCCTTAAAATAGGCGCCAGGAATGGCTGCCCACTCGTCCTGTAGGGCAGCAAACAGGTCATCCTTGGTCTTGGGGGCCGTCGGGCGCTCCCGCAGGCGGCGCTCCAGCTCCGCCCCAGCGTTCTCGATAGGGTTTAGGTCGGGACTTTGACCCATCCAGGGAAGTACCTTGAGGCCAAGTGCCTGCTTTTCCATCTTGCACTTATTGGCGGTGTGGCAGGGCGCCAGGTCTTCTTGAAACCAGGCCCCGTCGGGGGAGCCGAAGTCGGCACAAAGATTTTCGAATACCTGCGTCTCCAATAGCTGGGTGTAAAACTGGGCGTTCATAGACCCCTCCATCCGGAACAAGGGCGTGCGCCCCATTGAAGAGGAGCCCCCCCACACCAAAACGCTTTCGCGGCCGCTCTTGAACGTCGGCCGTAGGTTGGCCGACGCGTACCGCTCTCCCGACTGCCGCCGGACCCGCCGCGCTTGCGGCTGGCGGACCATGAAGGAGCTCTCGTCCGGGAAGAACACGAAAGCCCAGTGGTAGGTCCACGACTCGTGCTGCTTGCCCCACTTCAGGCGCTTTTCCTTGTTGACATCCGGCACAAAAGGTTTCTTGGCGGGAGCGCACGAAGCCAGTCCGAGACCGTTGACCGCCCTGCGCAGGGGCTTGACAGAAACTGGGCGGCTGGCGGGTCCCCCAACAGTCTTGGACCGCTCGGCGTTGACCTTTTCTGAAATTTCCGCAATTGAAGCGAAGGGGTTGTCCTGCACCACCCGACGCAGCCCCCGCAGCTCGCGTTCGCTCAAGAGCTCGGGACGGCCCCTGGTCTCTTTCTGGGCAGTCCCACCAGACCGACGAGCAGTGGCAGCCGCATAGGCGACCGCGCTTTTCTTCAGGCCGAGGGAGGTGGCGATGTCCCGGTTCGACTTCTTGTTCCCGACCATCACCATGATCTTGCCGACTTGTTGGGGGGTGAGGGGGGTCCTTTTGTGTCCCACCATGATGGATTTGGGCTGTTTAGATGGAGTGGTGAAGAGCAGGGGGCACTTCTTTATAGGACCTCAGATGCACGCCGTGCGCCCAAGTCACCAGAATACGGCAGATCAGGGCCTTTGAGGCCGCTTTTTGGATCTCCGCGGTAGTCAAAAGAGGCCTGGAATCGGCATTCCCAGGTGGACAAGTAATGTTGGATACGTACTGTACCCGCTGCTGCGGCACAGGCCGCCGTTCCAGCCGTCGCGGTGGGATCGTCTGCCGCCCGCGAGCCGCAATTACGACCAGGTGCAGATCCGCTCTCAACACGGCTGTTGGCTGGGCGGTAGCCAACGTAAAAGCAGAGGGGCCGCCAATCGTCTGAAAAAAACTTAGCGGACGACGGCGGCCGCCGCTGCACCGTTTGCTGCGGGGAAGGTGGCCGCGGTGCCCGACGTCGGCGCTGCCCCTGCCGGTTCCCGTCTACCTCTCTTCCCGCCCTCGCCGTGTGTGGCGTCAGCTCCACGTGCCCGTCTCTGAGGCCCTCTCTTCCCCCGCTTGCACGTCGCGGCGGCGGCACACGCCCGCGCCTGCACCCTGCCGGTCCCCCGCCCTGCCACGGTCGCCTCGGCGGCGCCACGCGCCTCCGCGCCCGCCGTTACGCGCTCCATCTCGTCCGCCACCGCCGGCGCGGCTGCTCTGCCCACGAGCCCCGCCGACGCGGGCGCCGCCCGCGCCGCCCCACCCCCTGCGTCTTCCTCCGCCGACGCGCACAACTCGGACTCAGGCATACCAAGCGCGGCGGGGGACGACTGGGGGGGTTGGGCGGCCATGCTGGCGACGTCCGGCCTACTGACGCGGCGACACCCAGCGTGGGGGGAGCTCCGCGCTGCTCTCGCGCGGCTCACCGCCCCACTGTCCCGGCTGGACTGCGGCCGCCCCGCCGGCGAGAGCGGACACGGCGCCGGCGCCTGTCTGGCGGCGCGGCCGACTTCCGGTCTCATCGGCACTCGTCTGGAGGGGCCGCTGATGCGGGCGGCTGTCCGCCTGTCGCTGGGGGTCCCCTCGGTCGCCACGCACACGCGGCTGCGCTGCGTGTGCAGGGCGGACGTGGACACCCACGGCGCGCACCTCCTGGGAGACTGCCCTAAGCGCGCGCCGGGGCGCGCGCGCCGCCAATTCCGCATCATCTACTTCGTGCGCGACGCCCTGGCGGCGTCGCCCAAGTCAAGCTCTTTCACGCCGCCGGCTGTGGGCTGCGACGCCCGTGGGCGGCCGGTGCTCGCGCCCGTGGGGGGGGGGGTGAAGTGGGGTACAAGTCCGCCCCTGCTGGCGCAGGTGGGGGGCTCGGCAGCGGCGGCGGAGCTGTCCGCCCTCACCCCGTCGCCTTCGCCACCGTGACCGCCGCGGGTTGGTCAGTCGCGCCGCGCTCTTCCTTGAACACCTCGTCGCGCTGGCGGAGAGTTCTTGGGCCCCCTTGCAGGCTGTTTCCCTCCCCCGCCGCTCCTGCACACGCCCTCGCCCACAGCTACATCGGGAAACGCGCCGGGACTGTGTGGATGGGGATGAGCGGGCGGGGCTGTTAAATGACTTCCGCCGCGGCGCACGTGCCGCGCGAGGGGAGGGATTCGGGGAGCCCCACGGCTGCGGCGGCCGTCACGCAGACCGAAAGGCCTCTGTACCTCTCGTCTGTCGAGCACCTGCTCGGGGGGGGGGGGGGGGGGGTGTTTGGGGGGGGGTTGGGGGGGGGGGTTTGGGCCGCCGGGGCGGGGGGGGGGAGCGCGAGCGGCGGGGCGCTGTTTGCCGGGGCGGTTGGGGGTGGGCGGGGGGGGGGGGGGGGGGGGTTGTATTTGTGCGCGCCGTTGATGGCGGTGTTCGGTCCGCCTGGCTTGGAACCGCTGGCTGGCACCGCTGGACGACAAACATCAGCACATCAAGTCAAGTTGCGGTTATTTCTTTCGCCCTCCATGGGGCTAGTCCCCGTCGAAGGTCAATAAGTGTTCTAGCTTCTCTCCCCTTGACAAAGCGCCCTTATGCTCTCATACCCGCAATCCGTCTTCAGCGTCAAAAAGTCATTTCAGACAGAGACCGCATGGCCGCCACGGCGCGGTTGAGGTGACGCTTTGCGTCCTTATGCGCGGCGTCAGCGGGGACGTGCTGGCGGTCGAGCGGCTGTACAAGAGCATGCCGCTGGACCGCCAGCTTCTCGACAGCGGCCGCCCTCTCGTCTAGCCGGCGCTTGGCCTCCTTGCGCCTCTCCTTTGCTAGGAACCACTGTTTTCGCCAGTGGTGCGCTTCCGCGGCGCCACCGGCGCCGCCTGCAGCGCGGTCGGGACCGTGTTAACGGCGGCGGCCGTGGCACCACCAGAGGAAGAGGCGGCGGCGGCCGATGCGGCCGACTTCGGACCGGCCAATTCCGCTCTGGGCGGCAGCGGCGGGGTTTTTAAGGGAGAAACCAGCAGAGCTGGGTGCGGGAGCGGGGCCGGAGGCGCGGGCGAGGGTGGAGCCGGCGGCGGCGGCGCCGGCGGGGGCGGCGGCGGGGGCGGCGGCGGGGGCGACGACGGGGGCGGCGGAGGGGACAGCACAGGGCCGGATGCAGGCGACAGGGCAAAGAGCGATGGCTGTGGCGGGGGGGTGGTGCCGCCAGCCCCGCCCCGCGGGCCCCACAGCGTCTGACCACCGAGGCTTCGTGAAGCCGGTGGGGCTGCCGAGGAAGGAAAAGCGATGGGCGCTGCGGCAGCGGTAGCGGCGGTGGCGGGGGCGGCGGCGTGCCAGTGTCGTCCCGGCTCGCAGAGGACCACGGACCTGCCCCGCCAGGCGACCACGACTGCGGGCCGTCTTCAGAAGATCCTTGGGGGGGGTACGGAACCCCCCCGTCGTCGCGGCACGCGGACCGTGCCCACCGTTGCGCTTCCGCGGTAGTAATCGTGGAAGCCGACGGCGTGGTGTCGAAGTAAGAGGCTCCCATTGTTGCAGACGGCTAAAGATGGGGTCAGCCGGGTGAGAGGCTGAGGGGTGAGGAAGAGCGTTAGGGCAGTGGGGGAGGGGAGGGTAGCGGCAGAGAGCTTGTGTCAGACGTCAGGCAGTGGGTTGAATTGGTGGGAGGTGAGCAGTATCGGTGTACCGAACACAAAAAAGAGGCAAAGATGAGAAAAAAGACTCAATACTCCCGACAGATCCCACCAAGAGCGCCGGCACAGCTCATCGGGGCACAGTGCGCGCGAACCGCTCGTCGTCGGCGGGACGTGGGGGGGGGGAAAGGAGGACCCGCGAAGGGGAGGGGCAGGTCACAACCCACTGTATCCGCAGAACAGCGGAGGACGGGAAGCGGCAACGTGGCCACAGAATACCACCGAGATGCGCGGTGCCGTAGCCGCCGTTTGCACCTGCAGCCGAGCCGACGGCGGCATCACTTGCACGTGCACACGAGCGGTGCGCTGCAACAACCCATGAGGTGGGTGGCAGTATTGAGAGGCTGAACAAGAGGAGAAGAAAGCGTGGGGCGGCGCGCCGCCGACATTGTCGATGCAGGCGTGAGCGACGTCCAAGCGCTGAATAGCAGCTGGAGAGGAGGGGAAGTGGCCGGGAGGGGCGGAGCAATGTGTGGGGCGGCTCACCGCTGCCGCAGACTGAGCGAGATGAGAAGGGAGGCGGTAGGAACTCCACTTCTCGCCAGCGAGCATCAGGTAACTGCCGTCAGACGCGCATCCGTTCGGTTTTCGCCTCCTCGGCTCAGATAATTGCTGTCACTCGCACTCTGGTACGACGATGGAGACATGGTAGGTTCGAGTCTTTGCTTCGGGTATTCAAAAGATCTTGTCTGTTTCTTGCGGGTTCAGTGGACCGTAGGGCGTCGGGAGTACATCCAGTTCCGAAAAGAACGGGCGTCATGCGCACCCACGGTCCACGACGGCGCCGCTCCACGGCGCAATTCGTCCCTCGGCCGAACATTCAGACATCTGCAAGAATGTGCATGTTAGAGTATGGCTTAACGGCGGTATCCAGCTCATTCTGACGGTGCAGAAGTGGTTATGCCCACACAAAGCCCCCACGGGAGCCTATCGACGCGTTTGCCGTCGCAGCACGTCTCGTACTATTGTCGGTTTGCGAAAACGTGGAGAGTGCAGGCATAATAAAGAGGTGCTTTTCTGCATCTGATTGGCCCAGACATCGATCGGGTTGACTGGGGCCTCTACAGCTTTCGGCACAATGTCCATATACTCTCCATATGAGAGAAACGCGTCTACACGCACAGCAGCGACGGCATCCTGAGAGCCAATGGCTGTACAGTGCCTTCAAGCTTTTCACGGAGCGCCAGAGCACACACTGCTGGCATATGAGCCCAAATATTGTCCTTCGGAGCTCTCTGCGGTAAGGAATCTCTCTCACACGTAATCAAGCCTCATCAATACTCTCAAGGCACCGTGGATAATTCCGTGCCATATGAAACTCTGGGGTTATCGAGGTTACGAGCATTTATCGCATTGCCCCCGTCATCGAACACATCTGCTTCCACCACTGGCCTCGTAGTGTGGAGATCCTGAGGATAAATCGGCGGCTATGCCGGCCAGACACCCCGCTGGTGCGGGCGCCGTTCTGCCTGGATAAGAAGTGGGCGGTGCATGATTTTGTTCCCGGACTGGCATGTGGGTTACGGGACATGATGGACGCGAGTACCTCTACCGAAGTACAGTCTAGCCCATTCCTGGCGGCAAAAGTTCCGCTGGAACCCTCATAGCTCGAGCACAAATTTTGCCGCTTGTGCTTCTGGCCTCGGAGCGTGGAGGTCCTGATGAGACGGTGGCAGCTATGCCTGTCAGACACAGCGTTGGTGCGGACGGCGTTTAGGCTCCGCCTCAAGCAGAAGCGCGCGGTACACGATGTGCCGCACAGACCCCCCCCGGACGCGCTCCAAGGACTCGCGGCCGGTATCCCTGGCCTCAGCGGTCCCCGCCACGGCGGACGCGGCAGCGAGCGGCGCTGGTTGTGAGTTGTGGGCAATAATGGGGGGGGTACGACAGCGCCGGTCCGATAGCAGCCGTCGTGCGTGTTGCAGAGACATAAGCCGCCTGCTAATCGTCATTGACGGTGACGGAGCTCAACAGGGCGTGCGAGGAAGCTTTTCTGTGTTCACAATCCGCAACTGTGGGTGAATAGTGAGTCACCCGGAGCGCGGAGACGGGAACCTCTCCATCCGAGCATTTTCCCATGCACACGTGACGAACGCGGTAGAGCACAAGTCTACAAATGCATTGATGAAAAAGCGCGCCTCCTTCACCTCCTCCCTGGTCGTAGGCACTGCCGTTGGCATCTCCTCCAATCCGAGACGCGCAACCCAATACACCCAGTCATAATCGACGCACAGCACACGGCGCACACGCCTTACAGGCACACACTTGAGCATTGGCGTCACGCCGGTGTCGCGCATCTCAAACCGTTGGCGCGTGCACCGGTACGCTGCGAAAGGGCACAGGCCGACCGCTGCCGCTTGACGCGCGCGCTCAACAACCAGCAGACGCCTGGCCCGCCTCCCAACGCCCTGGATGACAACACGCGCGCGCCCGACACGGCGGGCGCCGTTCGATGCAGGTCGTGAAACCACTGCAGGACCCGACCGCTCAGCGTCGCGCCGTAGTCCGTGTCACCCGGAAAGGCAACCGGCGTTTGCTGTCGCATCATCTCGACAAAGAGGGTGCTGACGTCCGCAGGCTCGTTTTCGTCTTGGTCGTCCATGGGTGGCATCTCATCGGAGGCGTCCTCCTCGTCGTCCCAGGAGGTGAGCGGCTGCGTGGACGCCGAGTTGTCCGAGTCACTCGGCAACGTTTCGCCGGAGCCCGTCCAGTCAGAGTCGGTTGCCTTGTTCGTGTTGCCTTCGTCGACCGTATTTGAGCCGCTGCCGCTCGAGTGCCCGCCGTTGTCGTCCGCGTCCCCGCCGGTGCCGTCCGCGGTCGGGGAGGCGCTGCCTCCGGCGCCTTGCTTCCCTCCGCGACCCTCGGCACATTGCCCGGCGTGGCCCGACGAGCTGCCGATAGGCGGCGGCGGGTGCGCCGCCCCGGCGAGTACAGTTTGGGCGGCGTCGACTAGATCTTGATGTTGAACTTGTAGATGGCGGTTGAGGTGTCCGGGTTGATTAAAAGTCCTGTTGCATGTGCGAAAAGGGCACCTATGGTGTCGGCCCATGCTGGCCGGTGCAGGAGGGACTGGAAGAGGGAGCCAGAAGGCATCTCGCCGCCAGCGGCTGCCATGAAGGGGTTGCTAAAAGAAGGCAACTACAAAGCCGTTCTTCGCCTCTCTGTGACGATTTGGCGATGATCCCTGGCTTCAATGGTCGTGTCGCTGCACGGCACTGCCGCCAAAGCAGCGGAGAAGTCCTGGCAGCGCGGCCGCACCGAAAACGTCGCCGCTCTCTCCGTCTACGGCACTGGACTCCTCTGACGACGCCGGCGCATAGCCGCCGTCGAGTGCTGTCACGTCGGCCTCCAAGCCGCGGGTCCGGCTGCACGACCTCGTGCGCGGCTTGTGCTACCGCTCCCGCTCCAACTTGCACCACGCCACCGGACGGGCGACGGCGAGGGAGTGGGTGGCGGGCGCCAGGTTTGATGAGCCAATCGACGAGGAGGAGGCTGACGAAAACGACGAGGGCCTCGACGACGCCACGACCAACGAGCGCAAGGCGGCATGGTGGCTCCGTGGCCGGAGGCATATGATGACCGTGCGCGGCAGGAAGGGATTTTTGCACGCCTTCCGGGTCTTCAAACATACGGTCCGCGCGACAAGCTCGGCTGCAGATGATACCGAGACGGGGGACGCGGCCGTCGCCGACCAGGCCGCTGACGATGGGAGCGTGGTGCACGCATGGAGAGCGCAGCTCGCGTGGATTTCTGCCAAGGTGCGTGTGCGGCACGCACTTCGACAGCAGCTCGTTGCGCCTGTGCTTGCTCGTGTCTGTTATGTTCCCTTCCCCACGTGCTTCTCTGCCCTGCGGCGCTTACTCACACATTGCTCCTGTCGCTACCCCGTTCCGTGGATGTTGGATGTGTGCTTTCTTCCTGCTGACTCCCACGCCAAATCCCTTACCCAACTTTAGCTCCTCATGGAGATGATGAACATGGTGTTTGGCGCCAAGCAGGTCCAGAAGGACCAGAAGGCCCATCACAAGTCGCACCGTGCCGTCTTCGCACATGAGCTTGACTTCTTTGTTGCCGACGCCAAGCGGCCGGGCAGCGTCTCGGTCAAGAACTCCGACCTCGACGACGGTATTGACGGGGAGATGCTAGCGAAGACGGAGAACCTCGACGTGGCTAGCCCACAAACACGACTACAAAGGAACTGTCGTGGATGGAGCGCGTGCGTGCTGTCTTGGACATCCTCAACGATTCGGAAGTCGCGGAAGAATCGGACGACCAGGCCACCACAGGGGACGAGAAGGAGACGGCGTCGGCTGATGAGCGCACCGAGCGACGCCGCAGGCACCTCTTGGAGGACGACGAGGTCCCGGGAACGTCGCTGCTGTCGAAGCGGGCGTGCCCCCTCACTTCCTCTGACGAGGAGGAGGGCAGCGTCGGCAAGAGCCAGCCGACAGGCAACTTTGTGAGAGGGAGCGACGGCGGACGAGGCAAGCTTCGCCGCCCGACGGGGTGAGGTGTAGCTTTGTCGCTTCTGCGTGTGAGGGTGAGTGCGTGTGCCTGTGTTCCACTGTGATTTCATGTGTGCTTTTGCGCAACCGTCGTTTATTGTGCATTGGATGCCGGTCGGGGACTTTTTCTCTTCGCACTTTTGGGCGGTGCGCGTTGATGTCGTCACTCCCTCAGGATCTCGACGGGTGTGCGCGCATGACGGCTCCTGTGTACCTAAAATTTGCGAATCTGCCGGTGTTCGCTGCAGAGCTGGCTGGTTCATAGCCGATGTCTGCGACGCGGCGCTTCGTGGCACAGCTGTCGGCCACAAGGCACAGCGCAGCGGCGCTCCGGCAGAGCCAAGTGGAGCCACGCCACTGCGGAGGCAGCGGCTCTGACACTTGGCGACGCCGTAGGCGGAAGCGGCAGCGGCAGTGATACGCGGCGTAGCGGCCGCGACGGGAGCAGCGCGGCGACGCAGCACAGAGACGGCAGCGGTACCGATGAGGGGACGCGGCGCGGCAACGGCAAGAGGAGCTGCTACGAGACGACACACAGCGGCGGCGCCGACACGGGGACGACGCGCTGCAGTGGTACCGGGATCATCGCTGCGCCGACACCGGCGGCGGCGCTGGCGACGACGGTGACGGATGCGGCCGGGTAGCGGCGGAGACACCGGCGCCGAGACGGAGCCCAGCGCCGCGGTGACACCGGCGTCGAGACGCAGCGTATCGGCGGCACCGCCGCCCGCGCCGAGGCAGCGCAGCCGCTGCTCCGCATCGCATCGACGCGAGGTCGCACCTCTGCGGCGGCACCACGCCAACGGTGATGGAAGCGGACATAAAGCGGTGGGATTACCAGCCCCGAGACGCAGCGCAGCCACGGCAGCGCCACCGACACGGGGACGCGGCGCTGTGGCGGCACCAAGAACGCGGGGACGCAGCTCTGCGGCCGCAGTTGGGCTGGCAGCAGGACGCAGCGCAGGGCCCGCACCGCCACTCATGCGGAGGCAGCGCAGCTGCAGGACCGGCACCGCCGCGGGAACACGGCGGCGCCGGTACCGGCGCCCGCTGACGGACGAAGAGACGCAGCGGCGGGGGCCGCGGCGGCCGCCCCATCGCCAACACGCAGACCGGCGGCAACATCGCCACCGACACCGTGACGTGGCCACCGTGCGGCAGGCTCCCAACTGCCGTGACGCATCACGTCCGAGAGGACGAGGGGGCTGGCGACACGCCCGACGTGCCGTGGCGGCGGCCCGCGCTCCTGTCCGCGCTCCGGTTTCGTTCCATGCGTCGACAGACTGCGTCTTCGTAGACCCTTGATCACCCATGCAGTGGCCCACTCGCGTGTGTGCCCTCTCGCCCGCGCCTCGTCCGTGTGCCCCGTCCCCGACCGAGCTGACCGGTCGCGTCGTCCGTGCTCGTTCGGCTCCCACGCTCCGCACGACCCTGGCCCGGATTCTCTGTCGAGACCCGACACTGTCCCATTGCCCACATGACCTCTCGAGATGCGCCGGATCTTTCTCTTACACTGTTTTCCACTGCCGGTCCGCCCTCGCCCAGCTCACTGCCCGGCTCACTCCAACCCGCTCGCCTGCATACAGTGCTTGTTGTGTCTGGCTGTTGTCTGGGCCTGTCTGTACCATATGTGCAAGTACGCCTTGTACTTGTGAGTCGACTTTACAATGATTTTCCGAGGTCGTAACTGGTGACGACTTCGGTAAATGCATAATTGCAATATAACTTGCATTCAAATTGCCAACTACTATATATATATAAATGAAGTACACTACTTTTCCAGGCGGGCTCTGTAAGGGTGCCGGGTATCCGGACACACCAGTTTGCTATCCGTTTGCTTGGGTGTCCTCTTGGATACACCGTATGACTCTCTTTGTAGCCCCCCTTGGCGACTTCTTGGCGACACAACTGGCGCATGTGTCGCCTCGAGGTAACTCAGAAGTAACCTGCAAAAGCGGGCGGGCAGAACCACCGACGAACTGGTACGACGCAAAATTCTCAAAACTCTCCTTCCGTAGTAGCGACAGCGTCCCCTCAAACCTCAGTCGAAATCTTCTTTGGCGGCAGGGGCATCGGGCCGGGAAGGGCCACGTGGCACTCACCACCTCCGTGGCGATCGTAACGTGACGTGGGGCAACTGGGGTGTTGGTGAGCACGGGGGATGTAATGGGGGGTGGCGTAGCTACCCCCCGTAGACGTTTCCCGAACCGCGGCGCCCCTTGAAGGGGGACACCGCCGGCGGTCCGTCCGTCCCCATGCTGTCCACGTCGCACAACAGGTCGTCCCACAACAGCGCCACGACGGTCATGCGGTCCTGGGGCGTTTCCGATCCACGCCCACGCTGGCGGAGGAAGGTGTTCCGCGCCGCCCTCACGAGCCCACGTTGCTTATCCGTAAGGAGTCTGCAGTCGGGGACACGGTGGCCACTTGTTCAACACATGTAGCACAACGGGGGTCCCGTGGATGCCTCCCGGCGAGCGTAAGCGACCCCCGTCTGGCCCCGTCCGTCTGGTTCTCCCGAAGGGATGGCCGCGACGGTCATTGGAGATTCCTCGTCGGTTGCCCCCGGGGGTGCCAGGAGAGTGACTGCGAGGCCGCGTGGACCTTACGAGGTGTGTCCCCGACGAGAGGGTTTCCTGGCTGTCCCGCGGCTGGCCAGCGCAATCACATCTTTGGTAGCCCGGTATTTCCCCGTCACGTAGGTCACCAATTGTTGGTAGCTTCTCTGCGCGGTGTTGTACACGAAGGCTTCCGTCCGCAGGAACTCCGGCAATCCTTGGATCAGTTGCTACTTCATCGTGCCCTCGGAGTGGAGGTTGCCGCAGAGCTCCGCGAGGCTCCGTAGGCACGTCGCGAAGGCGTCCACGCCCTCGTTCTCTGAAATGAGCGCTCGGCTAAACTGGTCCTGCGCTAGCCCCGGCGCGTGCGGTTCCGCGTTCGTCGAACGGAACCAGTTGACGGCCGCGGGGAATGTCGTGAGAGCTCCGCGACCCGCCCCGACATCCGACTCAAACAGATTCCGCGTGAACCGCGTTTTCGCCTCTCCCGCGAGGAACATGGGGATAAGGTAGAGCCCAATCCCCCCCGACACGTCGTTGTCGTCGCAGGCCTTGACGAACTTGCGGAGCCGCGAGAAAATCTTTTGTGGTTCCTTCCCACTGAACGACGGGGTACCCCCGAAATATTGCTGATCCCCCAATTTTGTCCTCATCGAACGGGAACGGGACTGCTTGTGTTTCACACCTAATAGATCTTATGTGAAACATTCCTGAACATTTAGCGACTTTGCTGCAGGACTGACAATCGTTTCTATCCTAAATGCGACACGCGTCCTCATCCGGACAATACAATTGCACCCATTGTGCCCCCTGGCGGTCCGGCTAGCGTGCCACCTGCCTCCAAACAGGCAAAATGCCAGAAAACCGACCAGCGTGCCGCCTGACAGCCACCCAGGCCACAAAAGGGGGTACTGCCGTCTTCATGGGGGTGTCGCCGTCGTCGACACCACCGTCGTCCCCACCAGCACCGTCGCCGTCCCGCAAACTGTCGCTGTCGACCCACTACCAGAGTGATTCCGGTCGCCTCGTCCCGCGTGACAGAAGCAACGCGCCTCACCTGGCACCATGGGTCCGGATGCCCCCGCTCCCGCGGCGTCTTCCTAGGCGTCTTCAACATCTGGTGATGCTACCACGAACGCTGCCAGCCCCGCAGGTGAGTTTTCTTGATCACTTTTCCATCTTGCGACGTGCGTAGTCCTAGCATTGTGTGTGGTACATCCTGGACATCGCCTTCCTCTCCTATATCTTGTTGGCTGAAGCGATCGTATCTGACCTGAATCATGGGCGCTTTTCTGTGATTTCGTACATGCATGGAACTCTCGACTATGATTTCGTGCATGTCCGGGCGTGTCGGACTCTGCAGGTCAATCATCCCAGGGCAAGCGGAAGTGCCGTGTGTGTCGGATGCAAGGGCACACCATCACCACGTGCCCGCTCCACATGAACGCCACCTACTTCTGTGGCTGCGGCCGGGCAACATGCACTGTGTGCCCGGTCGCATGCAAGACGTGCAACGTGCCTGGCCACAGCGAGGACACGCAAGTCGCCAAGATTCCGAAAGGATCACGCCAGCGAACCGCATTTGTTTGCCGTCAGCACAGCATGAATGACATGCACGCACGCTTGACGGAGATTATGCGCAAACGACCCCTGACGGAGCGTCAACAGAAAGAGAAGCGCAAGAACGGCAAGGCGGCCTTATCCGCGGCATTGAGCGATAATGGTGGCAGCCTATTGGCAGCTCACGTCACGCAGGCTACTCTTGTCCATGAGTGGTGCCTCGGACGCGCGGCAGCTGGGCCGCGGGCGCGACGTGCGGACGCCGTAGTGGCGGCCACGAAGGACGCTGGAGCAACAGCTGGAGGCGCCCGCCTGGCCGGCGCTATGGCGGCGGACCAGAGCATGCACGGCGACCGGGCGGTGACGGCGCCACCGGTGGCCCTCTCTCGCCCGTCGAGCGCTGGGTCGACGGTGGAGGAGGAGCGCTCGGCCGCGCTGGCGACTTTTGATGGGGCTTTTCGGGCGCTGCAGCAGCCCAAGTACACTCCCACCAAGCGCAAGTCTATGAAGGACGTCCTGGGCGCGTTCAAGGTCAACGCGGCGCGTATGGGCTCCAACGCGGAGATTTACGGCTCCACAAACCCCTTTTCGGTACGTACGAGCGCCCAGTTGCGAACCGCGAGTATGAGGTTTGTGAACATATCTGATGTGGAGCTGTCATCTCAGGTGAGGCAAACGATAAACGCCTTTTTTGACGACCCGCACTATTTTAGCGGGTGCTCACTGACGGCCGAGACGGTAACGACGGATGCTGTCATGGCGATCCTGTCCGAGTGCGCCGTCAAGGCGGGCCTTTGCAACGTTGCTGCTCTCTCATCCGTGAAGCAGTTCATCCCGGAACTGCGCCGCGCCATCGACAACCTTAGCGCCTACTTCTCAAAGGTAAGTGTCGCTCCTTGCCCGGAAAGCAACCAAAGGCGTCGGGACAGTGAGGAACATTGTGACAGCCTCACCCTCCCCCACACACGAGCTCGACTCCGCCGGTGTCCAGCCGGCCCCGCCGGATGCGATGCGCGCTCAATCTTGAACAACGTTCCGACCGTGCCTTCGAAGCTCCCTATTTATCCCTGTGCTCTCTGTCCTTTTCTGTCCAGTCTCATGGCCTGTGACATTTCTGACCCCACCAGTGAACTCCCTCGGCCCGAAATGGTCGGGGTTCGGGGCGGCGGGGGCGCCGTTGGATTGCGTTCAGCACGAGAGCACAGGTCCACGCTGTTCGGCGGCGCCCGCCGCGCCCCTGGTTCTGGGGCTGACTTTGTGGAGGAGATTGTGGGTGCCGGTGTGGCCGGGTTGTTGGAGTCGGTGGGACGGCCAGGTATGTAGGCAGCGCGGGGTGCTGGCTGTTGCGATCATCTTGCCTTGCGTACGTCATGTGCTAGTGTGCGCCACTGTGTGCGGACGGGGCAGGTCTAGGGAGGGCCTGGATATCCGTAACCCACACGGTGGGACGGTGCGGTGGCACGGGCGCCAATGCCGCTGTACACTTCATGCAATGTGGACACGTACTGACTCGCTGTGTTCTGCTGTTCCAATGGTCGTTTATTCGCGGCTTCCCATGTTGTGCGCTCTTTTCGGTGCGTGCCCGTGGTCTGAGACCTTTTCTGACCCCACCAGTGAACTCCCCCGGCCCGAAATGGTCGGGGTTTGGGGCGGCGGCGGCGCCGTCGAATTGCGTTCAACAGGAGAGCACAGGTCCACGCTGCTCACCGGCGCCCGCCGCGCCCCTGGTTCTGGGGCTGACTTTGTGGAGGAGATTGTGGGTGCCGGTGTGGCCGGGTTGTTGGA
>Ga0114953_1001705_pt1 | contig 15550 bp, 10 predicted proteins | sample SidtaG_FD_87298 | JGI IMG/M metagenome (GOLD analysis project Ga0114953, IMG submission 87298) | Marine algal microbial communities from Sidmouth, United Kingdom - Sidmouth_Male2 metaG | ecosystem: Host-associated > Algae > Red algae > Unclassified | place: Sidmouth, United Kingdom | collected...
GGGGGGGTCCTCCACGCGGCGCTGGGTGGTCCGACAATTTGCAGCGGCCGGGCCCGCGGGTGGCCACACCCCCGTGCACGCACCCTCTGGGGCGGGTCGATGGCGGCTGGCCCGCGTGCGCTCGGGGGGGTCCTCCACGCGGCGCTGGGTGGTCCGACAATTTGCAGCGGCCGGGCCCGCCGGTGGCCACACCCCCGTGCACGCACCCTCTGGGGCGGGTCGATCTCGGCTGGCCCGCGCGCGCTCGGGGGGGTCCTCCACGCGGCGCTGGGTGGTCCGACAATTTGCAGCGGCCGGGCCCGCGGGTGGCCACACCCCCGTGCACGCACCCTCTGGGGCGGGTTGATCTCGGCTGGCCCGCACGCGTTCGGTGGGGTCCTGCACGCGGCGCTGATTGGTCCGACAATTTGTCGAGGTCGGGCCCGCCAGTGGTCAACTGCCGCTTGCAGCCTGTTTGATGGTCCTCGAAGTTGTCCTTCAAAATCTGTTCCAATCAGATTTTCGAACTGTAGTTGATTGGGGGCCACTGCTGTTTTTGTTTTGGCAGCCGCCGGGGCGCCGACCCACGGCGTCGCTGTCGGCACGCACGCCGCCGCCCGCACCGTCGTCCACCGGGTCGCCCGCACCGCCGCCCACCACGCCGCCCGCTCCGCCGCCCGCCGCATCGACGGCGACGCGGTTGGCATCCACCCCGGTTCCGCCACTGCCCGCGGTAGCCATGGTCGCCCTCGCCGCGGCTCCCCCCTCTGTTTGACGCTCTCCGTGGTGCTTGCCACCCCCGCGGCGACAGGCGCCGCCGGTTTGGCTCGCGCCCCCAGGCACCCGCGCCCGTGGCCGTGGCGCGCACCTGGTCTGCTCCCGTCTGGTGCCCTCTTCGTTGGGGGATGGTTTCCCCTGCGTCATCGGCCTTTGCTTTTGTCCTCCGCCTGTAGTTGCTCCGTGCGGTCGGGTGGGCATGGCTGTGTTGTCGCGGCCTGTGCGGTTCCCGTATGGTGGTTCTACGGGGGATGTCGGCGTGGTCGCCGATGCATTGGACGCGCGTCCTGTGGAGCAGCCGCTTGGTGTGCCTGTCCGTGGAGAGGGATCCGGTGCCCGTGGTCGGTCTTTGGGTGGTGGTTGGAGTGACCGGGTGGCTGACTCGGCGCGCGCCGCTGGTTTCGTCCGCTTGGAGCCGGCCGTCATACCTCGTCGTCGAGCTGCCCCCCGTCCGCCTGTCGTGGATGCTGGTGCAGGACGTGCGCTCTCTGCCCACCCGTTTGACGACAGCGACGATGGAGGCGGCGATCAAGAAGGGCACCTGGCTGAGCAGCGCAACCGCGTGCCGGTTGCTACGCGGGCGACCACACTCGAGCAGCAAATGGTGGATGCGCTCATCCCCCGCCTGCGAGCTGCTATTGGACTGCCGTCCTCCTCCGCCTTCGGCAAGGACGCGGCGCGCGTCACCGCCACTATCATTGGTGACGCGGCGTCGCGGTCACGTGCGTTTGTGCTGCGGTATGGAGCGCTCCGGGACTCGACCGCTGTGCTCTGGGTCTCTTCCCGTGGCGGCCTGCTCTGTTCGTGCTTCGGTGGGACGCAAGACGCGTTGTTGCTGTCGACGTCCAGTCGTAGCATGGACTGCATGCACACGAGGATCCTGATGCGCGCAATGGCTGCTGGTGACGTACCCGCTGCCGCGCTCCGCGCCCGCATGGCGCTGCGTGCGGATGCCGCCGACTTTGCGGTGGCTCGCGTCGTTGGCTCCACGCTCACCATGTACGTCCTGTGGCGCAAGGTGTTCTCCGCAGTCGTGTTTACCGCCAAGCAAGCGGCATGCATTGCGCCGGGGTGCCGCTCTTTTTCGCGCCGCTGTGGTCACGTACGTGTCGCCCGTCAAGCTCGAGAAGGCCTGGAGCCTGAGAAGGGTGGCGTCGGCATGGACATGAACGCCCCGGTGGTTGTCAAGGTTAAGCGGGACAAGTCGTCTCGGCCGCGATATGTGACCAACGAGGAGGAGGACATTGGTTTGGAGAAGGTGGCATCCGACACCCAACGAGGCGATGGAGATGCTCCCGAGGCGGGGCTGAGCCGTCGGCGCAGGCGCAACCTGTTGGCGTGCAGCGGAGAGATTGCGGACGGCGAGGCGTGGAACCGGACGGCGGACTGGAAGTCGTCCTTCCATGATATGCTCCGCGTCGGCGACGATGCGGCCGAGAATGCCGCGGCAATGGGGGTCTTGTACGCCTCGGCGCTACGTCGCGGCTTGGTCCGAGATACGTCGGAGGGGCTCGTTGAGTCGCTTTGCGGTAGCTGTGGACACCGTCGAGGTGACCAAGGGACGACCTTTGAGCCGGCGATCATGTACACACATCACCCGACTGCTCCCATTTTGAGTGTATGTTCCTCGGTGTCGATTGGATGGCCCCACAATGCGTGCTACTCATGGCCTTCTCCGTTTTCTTGTTTGCGTACTGCTTGAGCCCCTTCTGACGCACCGCCTTTCTCGTTGCACGTTTGTCTTTGCCTGTTTTCTTCCTCTGCGGGTGATCTCTCTGTGCAGATTCGAGTCGGACGATGGACGTGCCCACAAGAGTCGTGCGGAGTCGCTGTGGAGTATGACGGTGTCGACGACGGCCTCTTCTCCTTCCGGCGTCGGAACAGGAAGAAGCAGTGGATTGTGTTCACCCGAGGGCTGGCCGACAAGCTGCTGTCCTTCGTCGTGTTCGGGCGCAGCACGTACACCGCCGCCACGCGCCACCTGGCGGCGGATGTGTCGAGCTTTCATCTCCGACGCCAAGACGTGGTCAAGCTCGGCACTGCGGTTGCGCGGTCATTTACCATCCCGCAAGAGACGGCGCGGTGCCCGATCTGCGGGCCCAATCCGAAGTTCATCGTGATCGACGCCCAGGCGCTCGGGTGCACGGACCCGGACGACACTCACCCCTTCCGTCCCGGGGAGGACTGCCCTGTCTTGCCCATCGACGCCTCCTTGCTGTGCGTCGTCAAGGAGGCCGCGCTCAGAGGCGCCATTGACAAGGTGCTCAGCGGCGCAAAGGACCTGACTGCCAAGCAGATCGAGATGCTGAGGTCGTGGGCTCAACCGCGGGCGCGACGGCGTCTGCCAACAGTCGAGGCGGCTGCCGCGTACGTGTTTTTCAACTTCTTCCCCATTGGCAGCGTCGCGCCACCCCCGTCGGCGGGCGAGCCAGCGGCCAAGAAGACGGTTGTCATCAACGACGGAGCGGCTGCCGCCGATGTCAAGGTCGTGGGGCCTCCCACTATTGCTGCACAAGCTTGGGACGCGTCCGATGTCAATGCCCCTGAGAAGCGCGTCGGCCTGCAAGCTGCTCTGCGGCGGGACGAGGAAGGCAACCTCGTGCTCGGCGGGCCAGGCAAACCGGCGACCGCCCCGCTGGACACCTGGCGAGACCGTGTTGGCGTTTGCGCTCCCAACTTCGACGTGTACCCGCGCGATGACGACCGGTCATGGCTCAGCGCAGTCCCGTTCCTTAAGGCCGTGCTGTCCGAGTCTGTGACCGGCATGTTTCAGGGTCATGACGAGCGTGCAGTCAAGCTCCTTGCCGACGCGCTCAAAGTCCAAGGCCGCGATGCGTGGCGCGAGGTCAATAAGGCCGTCGACGGCGTCGGGTTTGTGGCTAGCTTCCTCGGCTCGTTTGGGGACGAGATTGACGCGGACCCGACCTTCCGCGTGGCCGTTGGCACGGTCCTGCGGCACGTCGTTGACGTCGAGGAGTGGACGGACGAGGAGTTCAAGAAGGTGGCGGACTCGGAGGTGGTCAAGGCGCGTGGGTGGAAGAACGCCGACTACTGCGCGCGCTGGGGCGCGACGCCGACGCCGGCCGACTTTGCGGCATGGAGGCGGCAGCAGCCCGCGTACAATGTGGCGGACATTGACGACCCGCTCATCAGCTACGAGTTTTTTGCGGGGCTGATGCGGGTGCGACCCGCGTTGCGGGACTCGGTGGCGGCACTGCGCCGCAGCCAGTACCACGGCAAGAAGCGGCACGCGGCGGATATGGAAGGGGTGGGCGACGCTTGCAACAAGGCGTTCTCTGTGACGGCCGGTCTGACGCAAGGGGTGTTCAACGTGGTGTGTCCCCACGTTGTCACGCTGGGCTTCCGCTGTCTGTTCAAGGCGGAGAGTGTGGGCGAGGCGCTCTCCATCGTCCTTGAGCGGTTCCCGCGCCTGCCCGAGGTGATATTCTACGACGTGGCCTGTAAGATCGACAAGAATGCGCTGCGACGCGTGCGCACCATCATGCGCGGCCACGGCGTGCGCTGCATCCTGGACCGGGCCCACGCCATCACGCACACATGCTCCCCCGTCTACATGCCGGACCAGAGCCTGGGCAACACGGCTGGCGTCGCGACTCAAGCCGCGGAGGTCTTCCACTCTGTCTCTGTGGGCAACCGCACCAGCCTGGCGTACATGACGCCAACCACCTACATGACCCATCGGATGATCCAGGTGGCCCACACCAACCTCCGCAAGCTCGCACGTCTCCACTCTAAGAACCCAAAGGGCGAGATGGACCACGTGCGCCTCAACTCCTTCTTCCACAGCCGCGTGTCGCGTCGGTGCGAGCGGGGTGACACGTGCAAGTGCGGGGGGGCTGTTTCGGGCGGCAAGCTGGCGATGGCACGCATGGTGTTGGGGCCCTCGGCTGTCCAAGGCCGCGACGGTCGCCGGTCGCTCGGCGGTGCTCAGCTTGAGGCCCTCGGCGGTGGAAGTGGCGACGTCGGGTCCATCCACGGGGCGGCTGTGGCGATTGGGTTGGAAGGCGACCCTCCCCCACCGTCGGGCAGTGGTGTGGCGTCGGAGAATGGCTCTGTGCCTGGCACGCGCTCGCCGTTGCAGGTGGCATCGACTGCCTCCTCATCTTCCACCTCTTGCGACGAATTCTGCCCTGCTGATAACGTGGACGCGGGCCGTCGCAGCGGCGTTGTTGTCGATGATAGCGGCTCCGACGACGCAATGCCGAGTCCGCAAGCGCCCGCCGAGGCTGCCGTGGAGGTGGACGGGCTGTTCCAGAAGAAGGCTGGCCTCCTTTTTGGCGACGGCCTGGCGGCTTTGCCTTTATCCCCCGAGCAAGCTTCTTTTCTGGTGGAGCTGGTTGACGAACGTGCCGGTGATCTTGCAGTGCAGCCGGTGAACAAGGCGGGCATCAACCTGACCGTCGCCGACTACAACATCCTCTCTGGCAACCACTGGCTCAACGACGAGATAATGAACTCGTACGGCGGCATGATGAACGACAGGGACGACAAGCAGCAGCTCTGGCGCGGGGAGGAAGGGCCGTTGCCGAGTGCATCGGTGCCAGTCACGCGTACGAGCCGTCCACGACGCACACGCGTCATGAGCACTCATTTTTACGATGTGTTGAACCGCCCGGTGTGGGGGTACGACTTTCTCGGTGTCTCAAGGTGGGGCATCAAGGCGGGCATCAAGTGGGACAAGGTGGATGCGGTGGTGGTCCCGATCAACGAGCGGCGGTCGCATTGGGTGTTGGTCGTGGTGGACGTGGAGGCGCGGAGGATTGTGTATTGCGACTCGTTTCTGGGGGGGGATAGCTGTGGGGCTGTCTCCATTGTGCAGAGATGGGTGCATGACGACGTGGTGCACCAGCTCGGAGCGCCCGCTGCCGAGCGCCTCGACGTTGCCAGTTGGCCGGTGGTGGAGGCGGCTGTGCCTCGGCAGAATGACTCGTGCAGCTGCGGCCTGTTCGCTCTGATGGTTGCCAACTCGTTTGCTATGCGTTCCCCGCTTGCCTTTTCACAGGAGGACATGCCGGCCATTCGGCAGCGCCTTACTGTTGATCTTTTGTTGGACCGCATTGAGTGGACGACGGAGGAGGCCGTCGTAGCGGCGAGGTCTTTGGCATAAACGTTGCACTTGTTTTCTTCTATAGTGATGATCCACACCCTGAGGCGAGCAGACAGCACCGGGCGAATGTGACAAAACGCGGAGCAGGTAAACCAATACACCCTACAATCCAAAGAGACAAAAAGAACAGCGCACGGCGCCGGAAGAACTGATGGCGCTGATGGCCCTGATAGCAGACAGCAGCACTAGCCCCCCAGAGAGTGACTCGGTTCGACCAACGGCAGCAGTCAGCGTCAGAGAGACAAACAAACAAAAACTGGAACGAGCAACAAGCACGAAGCAACCACAGGGAGGTTATTGGAACCACTCCAAACGCGTGACGGGGCGGTTGTCGCACGAGCAACGCCCGTCACAGCCAGTGCGGCCAGCGCATCAAAGGGAGACACTGTGACTGGTGTATCCCTGGTCATCCGCCGCCGCCGCCTGGCAATGGTGCCACCCGGCTGGGAGCCGGGCGCGCCGCCACTGCGGTCCGCGCCCATGGGGGCGACGCCAGCACATGCGGCAGCGAGGTGGGCGGCGACCAGACGGGCGCCCAAGTGCAGGTTGCACTTCAGCACGGCGCGTTGGACGGCGGCCGTCTGCGGCACGTAGTTCGCAGGCGCCCATACGGGGCGGCCAGACTGCGCAGTGCAGACGGTATGATGCGTTCCAGTCAGACCACCTACCTTCCCAAAACGGGGACCCTTCGGGGGGACGCTAGCATTCGGTGCATGACACTGTGACCGCCACATTGCGGCGGAGGTGGGGTGTCCGCAGAAAAGGTGGCTCAACGCGTCAGCGTCGGTCCCCCTGTCAGAGTTGGTGGCTGGGCCAGACATGCAGTCCAAACGAGAAGGTGGCTCCTGACTGCTCCAGGCATAGAGGCGAATGCGTGACGGTAGGACATTCCATGGATTGATATCATCTCTCTCTGGAGCATCAGCGCGAACACACGCGTCGCTAATGATGCATTGCAGCCAGACATCAGGCACCGATGGTAGCGAAAGTCATGGTGCCTGAGAACGGACTGCTCATGCGGGCACATTCCTCCATAGCAAGCGTTTCTCAGAGTACCTTCGCACGGTGCACTGCAGTACAACAAGGACCTGATCTGTTTGCGCTGCAAGATGCCACAGAAGCTCCACTGTCTCACCCGGCGACTCGTAGCGTACGTGTCCATTAGCTGATGGATGGCCGCGTTTAAACCGTGGTGTGGGGGGCACTGCAGCAGCCAGGACCATCGCCCCTGCTGTTTGGGAGCTATCGCACTGGTCAATTGCAACCGTGCGCTGTACACGGTGGACCTATAACTACGGTGTTATCATGTTTGCACACGACACTGGTCGAAATATGATCAGCTGATGTCAGCGGAAGTAGCTCCCTGGGTCGGAGCGAGCCCGAAATTTTGATCTTGTACGGCGCTTGCTGGGGCTCTCCACCCCCCCCCGCAGGCACCTCTGACAGGACGCCGCAGGCAGCCCGCCTTTTTCCATCCTCGTTGAACGCGCTTGCTTTGGCGCCACCTGTGCCCCCTACCCGGGCCCATGTGAGGGAGCGTCCAGCGATGGAGGCACTGCCAGGGGGGGGGACTAGGAAGCGAGTCCCCCCCCCCGTTGACGCGCTCCCAGCTCCGCCCCGTCTGATTGTGCTGCTGAGACGATTGCGCTGGGCGTCGTTGTTGGCGCCTCCCCGCGCCCCGGCGGTGACCCCCTCTTCCGGTGCGCGTTGACGGTCTTCCCGCTCGTCGGCGAGGTTTATCCCGCAGGCGGTGGCCGCCCCACCTTGGTTTTCTGTCCTTTGGTTGTATCGCCACCGTCGCCTGCTTTGTCGAACTGTAGTGCCGATCTGCGTCTGCGTGAGTCCAGTCGCCCGCGTCTGGCGGACAGCCCCACCTCCCCTACTTGCCCCCCCCCCACTCCAACCTGCCGCCTTCCCCCAGCTGTCATTTACCTGCGTCCCCCACTGGCCACATCTCTGCCGTGCCCCCCCATCCTCTGTGTGTGGTTGGCGAGGTGCCGATTGGGCGCGTACTCGTCGCGCCGGACTACCAGTATGGCGGCGAGGCCTCCTCCGGCCCGGCGTTATGTTGCCCTCGCTACGCGAGAGCATTGTGTCTTCCACGACGTGGTGGGCGATGAGGTGCTCAACACCTTGAGCGAGTATCTTCACCGCCTGCCGTCGCACGACGTGCTCGTGGCTGGGGTGTTTGTGTCCGACGTGGACGCCATGTGCTGGGTGACCAACCCCCTGTCGCATGAGGTGATTGTCAACTGCTGTGCATCCACGCCGGCAAGCGGAGCGGACGGCGAAAACCTCAGCGGCTGGTATGGAGTGGTCAACAAGTTGTCGTCCGCTGCCTTCGACGTTGGCAGGGGCGGGCTGGGCTGCGCCTTGTCTGCAGTGACGACCGCTGGAGCAGAGCTCTCCGTCGTGCGGCGCTTCTCGTCGCTGGCCATGACAGTCGATTGGTTGGCGGCCTCGGAGGCCCGCGACATCCTGACCGTGATGTCAACAGCTGGTGGTGCTCCGGCGACCGGTACTCTGGACGGCGAGCCGCCGTTGGGTGCGTCCTGTGGCCGTGACCGGCCTGCCACAGTGGAGGCATCGAGGCCGGCTCTGGGGACGCATGGCTGTGCCTCGTTGACGACCGCCACAGATTGCCGTCGGACCTGTGGGCAAGGCGGTCGTGCTGCACTGCCGCTCGTGGCGCCTGTCGGGCGCGCTGCTTCTGGGGCGCCGACGTCTGGGCTGCCTCCGTCGGGTGGTCCCGGTGCCGGTGGTGGCGCACACGTCCCGCCGGCTGATCCTTCATTGGGGCAAGATGGCGGTGAAGGTGATTGTGTCGTCAAGGTCAAAGTCGAGCCGGCAGCCAAGGTCGGTTCTAGTGCCGCCCCGTGGCCGGAGGCGACGGTCAAGGCGAGGGCTCCGCGAGTTGGCGACAAGCGCAAACTGGACAACACGAAAGGCCCGCCCGAAGCGCTTAACCCCCCCCAATCCTGGTCGGACAAGGCTGAGTCGACCTTCTCGCGGAGCGCCATCCACAAGATGATGGAGGAGACCCGCGTCTACTACGACCGCGTGTTCCTGGAGCAGGCGCTGAAGAAGAAGCACGCCGTCGCTGGCGTCTCCACTGGGCATGTGGCCAGGAAGGCCAAGTCCCCACCCGGGTGCGTGCGTGTGGAGGATGACGTCATCGCCGAGCGTGTGGCTGGTCCGGTCCCTGTTCAAGTCACTCACAAGACTGGCAAGCCCGTGGCCTCGTGCATCGCCGCCTGCTCATCCACTGCCTCCGTGAGGCCGGTGCCCGCCTCGACCGCGGTTACAACGGCAACGGGCCATGACAGCCCACGCACCATTCATTTGGGCGACACGCTCAAGTCCCTGGGCTCTTCGGCTGGGACCGCTGCTCAGTCGAAACGAGGGCTGGTTGGCGCTGCGCTCGTCCCGGCGCCGCTCAAGCCGATTTCTGATGGTCCTCGCCACCGGCGACCGATAGCACTTGGGCGTATGAGCTCTATGGCGGCTGCTGGGACCTGGGATCCCCTCTTCCTCGAGATGTCCGCAAAGCCGTGCAATACGTTTGTGTCTGGCGGCCCCGGGGTGGGCAAGACGACCTTCCTGCGCCGGCTCCACGCGGTGCTACGTGCCAGCTTGACGGGGGAGGGGGCGGTGGTCGTGTGTGCTCCCACGGGCAGCGCCGCCCACACGGCCGGTGGCCAGACCTACCACTCCTTCTTTGGCTTCGGCCACGGCTACCAGCCGGTGTGTGCGGTCGCAGAAGAAGAAGCTGATCGCTTGCTGCGGCAGCGCAAGTACGCACCCATCGCACGCCGGCTGGCCCGGGTGGAGGTCCTTCTCCTCGATGAGATTTCGATGGTTTCAGCGGACCGCTTGGACGTTATGGTGGCTCTGCTGCGCCAGTCACGGTCGCCCTCCGCCGCCGCCTGCGTGCTTTACGTCTTTGGCGACTTCCTGCAGCTGCGACCTCCCAAAGGCGTCCTCGCCTTCAAGGCGTCCTGCTGGGATCGTTTGTTTGGCGGCAAGGTCTTGGAGCTCACGCGGGTACACCGCCAGAACGAGCCCGCGTTTATTGAGGCCATCCATGACGCGCGGTACGGCGTGTGCTCGGACGGGGTGATGGACCTCGTCCAGGCGCGGTCGGTTTTGGTCCTGGAACAAGTCGATGCATCTGTTATGCATCTTTTACCTCGGCACAAGGACGTTGCGGCTCACAACCTGAAGTGCCTCAACCAGCTGTGCCCCCGCGACCGGCCGCTCCCTTTTGCTGCTGTGGACAGCGTCCAGCTCGACCGAGACGTGGACGGCGAGCCGGCTGATCCCGAGGACGCCCAGCGCCGCCTCCGCGCCGTGTCGGGCGCTGCTCGTGCGGCCGCTTTGGTCGATTGCGTCGCGTCGGTGCTGGTCGAGCATTGCATGGGCGCCCGCGTGATGTACATCTCGAACGCCAAGGCGGCGCTCGGGCTCTTCCATGGCAGTATCGGTACCGTCACCAAGTACACACCGGACGGCATCCCGGTGGTGCGGTTCCTCGGCGTCAGCGTGCCCAAGGACGTGCGCATGTCCCAGTTGGGCATCCACGACGCGAGTGACACCTGGGTAGAGGTCGAGTGCCCGCCCGTGGAGTTTGAGGCCAAGGTGCTGTCCGCCAAGGGCTTTGTGGCGGTGCGCACGCAGGTGCCGTTTGTCCTCGGATGGGCAATCACCATCCATCGGTCGCAGGGGTTGACGTTGTCTGAGGCAGCGGTGGACCTGGCCATGTCTTTTGAGGCGGGGATGGTACTCGCGGCGCTCAGCCGCGTCGACCAGTCGAATCGGCTGTTCATCAAGTCGTTCCAGCCGGCTCGACTCTTTGCGGACGAGGAGGTGGTGCGCAGGTATCTGCACGAGTGGCAGAGGGTGTAGTGGGCGCGCTGGTAATGTATCGTAGCCTTGATTGTATGTTGTACACAGAGAGTGGATCACTATCGTGCTGGTCATGGCATCCGCCACAACTAGACGCTGCCGCACCTGAGCCCAGACGAGTAGAGTATTAGAAATGACAGACAATGTCACGGAAATGTCTAATGCATATACTATGGAGGAAAACAGCGGATTTCTATTTCTGATGTTGGTCGGGTGGGCGATGCAACTCGGCGTCAACTGGAGCTGGAGGAAAAAACAAAGCAGGACGAAGCGACGCGGCGTGCGCGGTCGTTGTGGGGTGTGGTGGAGCTCCAGCTCCACCAGCAGCGTGCTCCCATGGATGCGAAGGTGTGGAAGGATATGGGGAAGGGGATGGCAGCCGGGGCGATGGCGACGGACAAGGTCCATGACAGGAATCATTGGAGAAGGTCCCTGGAGCGGGCACGTGCTCCATGTTGTGTGAAGGCGTGGACCATTGGTCGCCCCTGTCGTCAGGCGAGGCCATGCGCGCCCGCTTGGCAGGAAGCTGGGTGATCTTGGGAGATCCGTCCAGCGAGTGGCCTACGCCATCACCTCCATACACAGAGGCGCCCGATCCGACCACGTTCCCAAAGATGCCCGATGGAGCAGGAGGTCCAGACGCCAGTACGGAGGCACATGCAGCAGGCGGCGGCCATGGTAGGGACCACCGTGTGTCACGCGCACCCGATGAGATGAGGCCAGGACCCACAGATGCACCGGGTACAGCCGTCGCGACACCGTTGGTGACGAAAACAGGGGGTCGAGCAGGCGTCAGCGCCCCGCCGTTTGCATGCGCCTTGCCACCTTTGGGCCCCTGGGAGACCTCGTTGCCATCCGCGATTCGCGCCAGTCGCCGGGCGTTAAGGCGCGCCGCCCTGTTGTCCTTGGTCTGCTCCAGCCACGTCTCCTTGCGCGCAACCTCGACCGCAGTGTACTGCTCCTCCTGAGGCATAGCGCCCGTAGAGAAGGCAGCGACTGCACCCGCCTTTGTGGACGCGGCGACCGTACCCGCCTTCGCTGGAGCTGGGGCAGACCCATTGCCACGTGTAGACGTTGGGCGACCAGAGGGGGCCGCGGCGAGCGGAGAAAGTCCCTTCGAGTGGAAGGCTTGGCAGGACGCAGCGGCCAGCGGGGTGCTCTTGACATGCTCCCCGCGGCCGACGACCACCAGCTCATTTAGAGCCGTGACATAGTCCTCATTCTTGGTGGCCACGAGCATCATTATAGCAATCGCCATGGGCAGACGCGGCTTGTCCTTCGGTGCGATCCTCTCCACCACCTCCATTTCCGACAGCGCTTGCTTGTTGAAGTACCGCGAGTTGGGCACGTTCGACTCCTGCAGCAGCTTGTTGACGGCGGTCATGTGCACCTGGTAGCACCACCGGGTTGACTGGACCTCCCGGCCGGGGAAGCGCGTGCCGGAAGTGGTCCCAGCCGGCGGGGCAGCCAGCGAGCCGCCCGGCGCCTCCCAGATGGCCCACCACTTGGAAAGAATGGACGGCAGCCGGGTCCACGGCGGCCCGTCCCCATTTGCAGTCGATGCCGACGTGCGATTGTTGACGAAGAGCACAAGGCTGTCCGTCAAAAGCTGCCGACACACGTCTGTGGCATCGTCCCGGCCGTCGAGGAGGGCCACCAAATCCTTGGCCACGGTGAGCGCGGATACCGAGGGCTTGAGCGACGGTTGCCGCTCGAAGACGTTGGAGAGCGCGTAATCGCGGCCGCTGTCCCCGTTGTCACCGGCATCATCGGCATCATCGGCACCACGGTCATCTTGCGTGGGCGGATCCGCACCAGCGCCGAAGGTAGCCGCGCCTCGGGCACCGGCATCACCGTCTCCGCCACCAGCCTGCAGTAGCGGATCGCCAGGAGGCGTGCCGCCTTTGACGGCATCCGCTAGGCCGGTCGAATTCCCGATGGCGGCGCCCGCGACTGAGTCATCGTGATCGCCCACGCCAGCAAGGGGAAGAAGAGACCCCGCGTCTACCCGCCCATGACCGTCGGCTGTCCCGCCCGTCGAGCGGTCTACCTCCTTGAGCAGCTGTGCGTTGGCGAGGCTGATGGCATTCATCTCGAGATGCCGGTACGCGAAGGACAGCCCGACGTTGACCATGCGTTGCGCGTGTCGGTTCTCGTCGTGGAAGAAACCGAGTCGGTCGTGCACTCGTATCCAAAGATGTTCAGGGGCCTCGCGCGGGTTGGGCGAGGAAGACAGTCGGCTGACCGCGGCGTGGACAGCCGAGCAGTAGCCCTCGAGGTGCGTGTCCAGCTTCATCGCGGCGTCGCGAAAGGTCCGCAGCAGCCCGGCCAAGAACACCCGCTTCTGCAGGTCGGGGATACCCAAGTCCGCAAAGAACTGCACATAGTCACGATCTTCCGGGGGGACGGTCCGCTTGGTAGCCGCCATTGCCCGACCCTGTGTGGCCAGAGTGAAATCCAGAACAGCAACGATGATCCCAGAACAGACAAGCACATGAGTAAAAAAAGTATAGCAACAGGTGCGAGGGCGTCAATGTACTGCTCCACTAACGATATGTGGTGCCGCATGAGCATCGGTGCTCGTCGGACAACACACAAAACGGGGCAACGAACCAAAAAAGAAGAACAGCAAGCCATTCATGTGGAAGTGACAGGGGCAACGCGCACGGTGGCGACTACCACAGAAAAAGCCAAACGAACCTCAAAAGACCGTCCTCGCCACAAACGCAATGAAGTCCAGGGAGAGGGAGTTCAGGGCGGCGTCACGGCACTGGGTGCGAGAAACCGCAGACGGGTCCACAGTGGGAGGTGCGGGACGCGGAAAAGCAGCGCCACGGCGGGGGGTGCGGGACAACGCGCAGCCAGGCCACGGCGGGGGGGGGTGAGACACCGAAAGGCGACGCCACTGAAAGGGGCGGTCCGCGTGCCGGTGGTCGTGTGGCGTGGTGGATGGTGAGCGGCGGGAGCAAGACGGGCGGCACAACGAGGGTCGACCGGGTCCCGCGCGAGGTGCTGCTCGAGGTGCCTCACAAGGTGTCGAGCGGGGGGGGGGGCGCCTGCGGTACCGTGCAGGCAGGTGCCGGGTGCGCGCCCCGCATGCGCCGCCCCCCCCCCGCCCGCAGGCGGGACCGGCAGGCGAGATCGATCGGGCCCGCGGAGGGCCCGGACGGGTCCCAAAAGGGGGCCGGACGGGCCCCAAAAGGCCGCAGATCGCACCTGTGAAGGGGACCAAATCGGGGCAGAAGGCGGACCTGTCGTTGCGGGTGGCGGATCTACGGTCCACCAACCTGTCCTTCCTGTTGGTCTCGACACAAGCCCCGATATTCGATGTGGACCAGAGCCACATCCCGAGAGAGGCGGAAATTAACCGGCTACTGTCTCGAGATCACATGGGGCGCCGCGCGCGAAGCGCGCGGCGCCCCCCCCCCCCCCCCCCCCCCCCCCCCCCCCCCCCCGCCGCCGCCCGCCCCCCCCCCCCCCCCCCCCCCCCCCCCCCCCCCCCCCCCCCCGCGCGGAGCGCGGGTTAGCTTTCACATGTCAGCTTTCACACATGTTCGTGTGAAACCTGCGAACGGCAATTCCTAACTCGGCCCGGGTCGCTTGCGAGGCGCAACCTGTTGATCTGTTGCCTCGACCCCACCCCTGCATGAAGTCCGCGTCGCGGAGCGGCGGGGCATCCGATTGACGGCCACCCTCAGGCCGGATCGGAAGGAGGCGGCTGCGCCAGTGACAGGGGTGGTCGAGTGCGGGGCACTTGGCCAGTCTCGGATCCAGGTATAGCACAGTCAGGGACCTTGGCAGACATGCGCCAGTCCAAGTCCTGGGGGCTCCCATCCATCAGGAGGATGACATCCGCCCTCGCCCTCCCACCCTCCTCTACAGCGCTGAAACGACCCCCAACGGACGTGACGACGGTCGGCGACCACACGAGACGGACGCAAGGGCACTCGGTGCCGCTCGCATCCCATACCGAGCCACCGACCGGTCCCGTCCCGGCTGCGGCGAACGGGCGTGTGATACGAGGCCGTTGGCCGGGGGGCGGCAGCGGCAGATCCATGCAGCCCCGCCGCCGACGGTGTCGTCCTGTGTCTGGCGAATGTCGGCCGACTGGCGTGTCGCCGTGCCTGCAGACGGGGCTGGGAGAAGGGACCGCGCAAGACGGAAACACGCGACGTGTTCGCGCCACTGCCAGACCACCACGCCGGACTCGGCACACACGTGTGGCGCCTCCAACGGCACACCAGACGCGTGGGGAGGTGGCAGCCCCTCCACATACACATCCCAGCCCTCACTCCGACGCGTGACGCACTGCAGATCGAAGAGCGGTCAGCGTGGGGAGGCGGCGCCGGAAAGGGTTGGTGAGCACGCCCCCCCTTGGTCCACCGCGTGACCGGCTAAGAAACGCCCAACCAAGCTCTCTTTGGTCTAACACGCCCAAGCGCGCCCCAAAAGAGCTTCCCGTTTTGTATTGGTAGCCCCCCTTTTGTATACCAAATTATGGGGGCGCCTTCTCGAAGAGTTGTGGAGTGCGCCCATGGGCGCACAATCTGGGCGCGTTCTGGGCGCTCAAAGCACAGCACCGCAAATTATTGTTCTCACGACCGTGACAGGTACTTTGGGGCGGATTATATCTCGTGCTAGGGTTGTTGAGTGCGCCCAGGGCGCTCTATTGGGGCGCATTTTAGGCGCTCAAAGGGCGCTCAGAGGGCGCTCGAGCGCCCAGCGCCCACGGTTTCCTGGGCGCTTTGCTGGGCGCTCGGA
>Ga0114953_1001706_pt1 | contig 15550 bp, 8 predicted proteins | sample SidtaG_FD_87298 | JGI IMG/M metagenome (GOLD analysis project Ga0114953, IMG submission 87298) | Marine algal microbial communities from Sidmouth, United Kingdom - Sidmouth_Male2 metaG | ecosystem: Host-associated > Algae > Red algae > Unclassified | place: Sidmouth, United Kingdom | collected...
CCCTGCCCCCTCCCGCGCCGCGCCCCCCGGGGGCCCCCCCCCCCCCCCCCCCCCCCCCCCCCTCCCCCTTTCCTTGGCCGCCTGTTACCTTGCTGGTGTTAACGGCATGGCTGGCTGCCCTGCACCTCGGTGCGGGCCGCTAACGAAATAGGAACCACCTGCGCACATGTTGCCACATCTAAGGCAACACGCGACTACAAGACTAGCACATAAAAGTTTGACTGTGGCTCTTTTGCTTTTTCTTCACTTTTCAATGATGCTATCTATTTTTTTCTTTTTTGACGACATGCAGCGCGATGAACAACTGACAAAACACCTTACGAGGAGCCCCCGCTGCGATCGGGCAGACACGGCCATCACACTGAGCTGCCGCCACCACCATCATCCTGCCGCTCAAACCATCTTTGCCTGAGCTGCTGTATCCGCTGACTTGGAAGCCACGCGGTGACTTGTAGTCGTCGTTGTAGCCGTCGCCGGGGTCTCCGGAAGAGCCCACGTCGCCCTTTGGTGTATAGTAGGCACAGGACGACCTTCGTGCAAGGACGCCATATGCCATTTTCAAGTGTTGTCAGTATCGGCTGATGATCCCCCATGAGCGTCTGCCGCGCCTGCGTCCAGGGGAGGAAGGTGAAGACTCTACAGCACAAGCCGGCACGAGTAAAACGATACGAAAGTCCGCACTCCCACCGAGGAAATCAAAAGCGAGCTTGGCAGGACTCGAACCTGCAATCTCTTGATTCGTAGTCAAGCGCGTGAACGACAGAGTTTCGTTGCGATGACCCAGGTAGGATCCAATTTTGCCACAGGCCCCTGTTGCGTGTGTATTTCACACTATGTCATCACTCCTAAAATCAACATAAAGCGCTACACATTCCTCTGTGTTGTAGGGGTCTTTCGCCATGCCGCGGCGGGTCCCTTCTCGGAACCACAGCTCTCAAAAAATGACTCCAGCTTACGTCGTACACTCAACACCATGTGAAAAAACGAGAAACCAGATCACACACTTGTTCCGGTAGGGAGATAGTGAGTGGAGCAAGCTACATCCGATCCAGCACCTACAACCGTTGCGCTCTCTCAGCTTCTATCAGACTCCTCGTCCGGCCCGCGTGGGAAGGCAACTCCCATGCTAGCCGTCCACACTGCAGTCAGAGGCCGCTGCCGCAAATTATTGTTGACATGAAGCTGTCGGCAGAACCCCTCATCTGGTCCTGTGCTAACTGTATTAATATCAACACACTGTATGCACGGTTCGTGTCAGATCTGCCTCCTCTTGTAGCACTCGCGGCACAATATTGTTGTTTACGCTCTCTATTGAGTCAATGCATTACTTCTTACTGCGAAGTACAATTACCTCGTCCTAGATCAAAATACCCTAGTCGAGTTTTGATCCGTCGTTGTCGAGACGACGGCCGCGACGCGGCTGCCGACCGGCAAAGCGCCATCGTCGGCACGTCTTGCAGCTGCTGCTGTTCCACGGCACCTGCCCCCACTTGAAACCTAACACTTCTGTTACCTCTATCCCCCTGCTCCCCACACCATGGCACCTTCTGAGGAGCTGGTTCAACCGTCTACCCTCCCTCCGGAAGGTGAGGCCGACCGGGTGGCCACACTCCGCTCCATGGTCGCCCCCCACGTTCAGTCGTTCTCTTGGGCCGCAACAACTGGCCTGCAGCTCCTCCCCTCTGAAATGGAGTCGCTAACCATCGACAACCCCCACACAGGCGAATCCCTCATCCTCCGCTACGAGTACCTGCGGCTGGCGCGGCCGCTGACCGCCGCGGCCGACCGGGATGGCTCCTCCTCCCCTGCCCGCCCCGCCGCCTGCCGCCGCGCTGGCATCTCCTACCGGGGTGCCCTCAACGCCGGAGTCATTGCCACCAGTTCGACGGGTGTAGAGCAGCGCTTCACGTACAAGCTCGGTGATATCCCCATCATGCTCGGCTCGTCGGCGTGCAACTTGCACGGCCTATCCCCGACCGACCTGCTCTCGGTGGGGGAGGAGGAGTACGAACTCGGTGGATACTTCATATGCAATGGGCTGGAGAAGCTTGTGCGGATGGTCATTGTGCCGCGGCGGCACCACGCACTCGCCGTTCGGCGGGCACCCAACGCCGCGCGGGGGGTCGGCTTCACCGACGCGTCCATCTCGATGCGGTGCGGCCGTCCAGACATGTCGACGGCGACGCTCCACATGCACGCCCTAACTTCTGGGGCGGTGATGGTGCGCATGCTGGTTCGCCGCGCCGAGTACTTTATCCCCCTGGCGCTGCTGATGCGCTCGCTTCTGCCGTCGGGCACGACCGACGCGGACCTGTACGGGCGGCTCGTGGGGGGGGATGGGGGGGAAGATGGCGACCTGTGTGCCGCCGCGCTTGCGTGTGTCAAGGACGGGGCGGACTGCCGGCTGAGCTTGCCCTCGCCCTCCGACGCGGATGTGGCCGCCGGCCACACCGTGCCCGCAACGGCTCGCTCGTCTGTTCTCCGCTACCTCGGCGCCCGCTTTCGGGTCGTCCTCGACGTGCCCGTTGGGATGAGCGACGATGACGCGGGGCGGGTGCTCCTCCGCCGACATGTGCTCGTCCACCTTTCCGCCTCGGCGGGGGAGGCCACCGCCGTTGGGGAGGAGGCGGCGGCTGCAGGCGCCGGCTCTTCCGACGGCGGTATCGACGCCGGCGCCCCCGACTTGACATCGCCCGCGGCCTCGGTCGACCAGGCCAAGGTTGACACGCTCGTGCTCCTCGCACGGAAGCTCGTCGCGGTCGTGCGCGGGCGGGTGGAAACGGACAACCCCGACGCGCTTACGCACCAGGAGCTGCTCCTCCCTGGCCACCTGTACCTGGTCTACTTGAAGGAGCGCCTGGGCCTCCTCCTGGAAGGCACTCGCAAGCTCGTGATGAGGGATCTGCGGTTGGAGCGGACGCGGGAAACGACCAATGCCACGTGGTTGACGACCTCGTACTTGACCTCCGCGCTGCGGCGGGGCCTCGGCGGCTCCCTGTCGGCGCGGATGAGTTACTGGTTGGCAACCGGCAATCTGCAGACCGAGTCTGGCCTCGACTTGCAGCAGGTGTCGGGCTACTCAGTCGTCGCGGAGCGCATCAACTACCTCCGCTTCCTCGCGCACTTCCGGTCCGTCCACCGCGGCCAGTTTTTTACGACGATGAAGACGACCGCCGTTCGCAAGCTTCTCCCGGAAGCGTGGGGCTTCATGTGCCCGGTGCACACGCCCGACGGGTCTCCCTGCGGGTTGCTCAACCACATCACGTCGGCGGCGGTCGTCACGCAAGCGCCGGCAGCGTCACCTGTCGCCGCCGCCGCCCTCCTCGTCGACACGCTCGGAGCCATCCCCCCTCCTGCAACGCACCCCCTCCACGCCCCCCCCCCGGCGGGTGCCCTGCCGGTTGTCGTCGACGGCCGTGTTATGGCCTTCGTGCGGCGGGCGGACGCGCGCCGCACCGAGCGGCGGTTGCGGGAGATTAAGGTGGCGGGGTCTGCGCGGGAGGCGCTCCCGCGCGACGCCGAAGTCGTGTACGTGCCCCCGCCATCGGCGGCGGCGGCGGAGGCGAGTATGGCGGCCGCCGCGGCGGCAGCGGGGGCGGGTGGCCGCGGCGGAAGCGCGGCGGGTTTCTTCCCTGGCATCTATGTGTACACCACGGCCGCGCGGCTGATGCGGCCCGTGCGGTGGCTCCGCGGGGGAGGTGGGGTGGAGCTGATTGGCGCCTTTGAGCAGGTGTTCCTTCGCGTCGCCGACGCGGTGCGAGGGCGTGGGGACGTCATCACGCTCGGCGCACAGTTGGGCGAGGCAGACGATGGAGTGGCCAACGGGGTCGGTGGGGACGATGCTGACGGCGGCTCTGATGACGTCAGTGGCTCAGACGAGTCTGGGGACGATGATGCTGACAACGAGGGCGACGCAGACGGCGACGGTGACGAAGCTGACCCCGACGACCGGACTGTGGCGGCGACGCACGCAGAGCTCGACGCGATGAACATGCTCTCGGTCGTTGCCTCCTTCACCCCCTTTTCGGACATGAATCAGTCCCCCCGCAACATGTACCAGTGCCAGATGGGCAAGCAAGCGATGGGCACGCCAACCCACAACTACGCGGGGCGGACCGACGCCAAGGTGTACCGCCTGGCCATGCCCGCCGCGCCACTGGTCCGCAACGCGGCGGCGGCGTCACGCCTCGGCGCCGACGTGTTTCCCAACGGCTTTAACGCGGTCGTGGCGGTGCTATCGTACACGGGGTACGACATGGAAGACGCGATGACCATCAACCGGGCGTCGCTCGACCGGGGGCTCGCGCACGGCACCGTCTACACCAACCAAACCATCAATTTGGACTCGGAGGACGCGAGCCGCTCGACGGTGTTTGGCACGAATGAGGTGGCTGGGGGGGGGGGCGGGCGCCGCGATCGTGGTGCGCGCCCGTCGGTGGTGGACGAGGACGGGTTACCGCAGGTCGGGGCGATTGTCCACCAAGACGACGACCTGTGCTCGAGCATCTCCCACACAGGCGCGGCGGCCCTGTCGGGCGTACCCCGCACCAGGAAGCACAAGCCCGCCGAAGCGGCAACGGTCGACGAGGTGCTTCTCCTCGAGCCGACGGTCGGTGCCAAGACCTCGACGCGCGGCCAACCGTCGGCCGCCGTCAATGGCGTCCACCGCGCGCGCATCCGGCTGCGGTACGGGCGCAACCCGGTGGTCGGCGACAAGTTTGCCTCCCGCGCCGGCCAAAAGGGCACCCTCGCCGCCGTGTGGCCGGCCGAGGATATGCCCTACTCAGAGTCGGGCATGGCCCCTGACATCCTGTTCAACCCCAATGGCTTCCCGTCGCGCATGACCATTGGCATGATGGTCGAGTCCATGGCCGGCAAAGCCGCAGCCGCCCACGGGGTTTTTCAAGACTCGACGCCGTTCCGCTTTGACGAACGCCGCCGCGCCGTCGATTACTTTGGGGAACAGCTGGTCGCCGCGGGCTTTGACGCGCACGGGTCGGAGACGCTCTACTCGGGCTACACTGGCGAGCCGTTTACGGTCAATGTGTTTATGGGTGTCGTGCACTACCAGCGTCTGCGGCATATGGTGTCGGACAAGTTCCAGGTGCGCTCGACGGGGCCGATCAACCCGCTGACGAGGCAGCCCGTCAAGGGACGCAAGGTTGGCGGCGCCATCCGCTTTGGGGAGATGGAACGGGACGCGCTGCTTGGCCACGGCGCGGCCTTCCTGCTGCACGACCGCCTCGCCGCCGCGTCCGACTTGCACGTCCTCCACGTGTGTGCGGCGTGCGGGTCTCTCCTCGCCCCTGTTGCAGCGGTCGTGCGGCGGGGCGACGCGACGGAGCGGGAGGTGTACTGCCGCATCTGCCAGAAGGCGGACAAGCAGGAGGGCGACCAGGCGGGGGATGTCAACCAGGTGTGCCGAGTGGCCATGCCGTACGTCGCCAAGTACCTGGTCAACGAGCTGGCTGCGATGAACATCCAGACGGTGTTCCAACTGACATCAACGCAAGCGTAGCTGAGACCGGGCGGGAGATGGGGAAACGGAGGAGGGTGAGAGCAGACAAGCAAGCACACACACAAAATGGCAGCGTGTTCTACTCTTGATTGTTGGAAGCGCACGGGTCAGGGCTGCAGTTTATCTGCTGCGCCCTCCCCACCCTTAGCCTCTGCTCAGCAGCTGCTGCACGCCACCCGCTACCGCCCGGGATAGCAGCGCACCCACCGCCGGGTTCGTCGCCCCCGCCACACGGATGGACAGTTTGGCTGGCACCCCCCCCCGTGCCCCACGCCCGCCTGGCGGCACAGACACCTCCGCAAGTACCGTCACCGCCGGCGGCAGCCGTGACGCGAAGTACAACACGTGAGCGCCGCCGACGGTCCGCCGGGCGACGAGGAACAGGCGCGCACTCGCGAGTACCGCAGTCGCCGCAGCCGACGCAGCGGCAACTGCGTCCGCCCCACCGCCTCCCACCTTTACAGGTACCTCCACGGCGGTCGCAACCTCCGCGTCGTCCCGCACCGAGGACCAGGCGGTGAGGAAAGCACGTTTGGGTAGCGGCGATCCCGCGGGGAAGAGCGACGGCACGCGGGTGGCGAGGCGGTCCGCAAAGTAAAGGACGCCGATGGGGCGCACCTTCAGGGCGACCTGCACGGTAAGCGCTTTGGCTGCCCCGGCGGGGGTGGTCGTGTCCCCTGTGACAACGGGTGTTCCAGAGGCATGAAGGGGCACCTGCAGAACCGTCGCGGCGCCTGCCGCCAGAGCAGGAGTACCTGCAAGCACACCAGGAGCGGGCGCTAGGCCAAACACGTTGGAATTGACCTGAATGGCAAAGCCGTCGACAGAGCCGGTCGAGCGGTTTGTGACGGCAAGCCACAGCGTCGCCGCCGGGCCGCCCTCCGTCGCTGCACCGGAGAGACCGCCTTGGATGACCAGGCCTTTTCCTTGAGCCCCCTCAATGAGGACCAAGTGCCGAATGTCGGCGGGCAAGCCAGAGGTCACGTCGGCAATCGGCGACGGGGGAGAAGGGGGAGCGTCGCCAAACGGGTTGGCCATGCCGCCCCTGCCGAAGGAGTTGGCCGTGGGTGTCCGGCCGGCAGGGAAAGGGGGGCACTGGGACATGGATGCACTGAGAGACGACAACGGCGCTGGGGCGGGGGCAGGTGCTTGCGAATGGGGGGCATCGGTTAGCTGTAGGAGGTCTAGGCCGCCTGCGGCGGCGCCGACGTCAGCGCTACCGCGACTGCCGCCGATGCTGCCGCCCCCACCGCCTCCGTCGCCCAACAGCTCATCAAGCAACGTCAAGGCAGAAGAGGAAGCCGCTTGCCCACTGGTCGGCGGTGGAGCGGTAGGGACAACGGCCTGACTGGACGGACCACCCGCCAGGCCGAAGAAATCGTCTGCCCCCGACGGACCCCACGTAGCGACCGCCGTCGATGGCGTAGCACCATTTCCGCCCACCTGCGTCGATGGTTCCCCACCACCGCCGCCAAACAGCAGGTCGTCCACGCCCTCGCCGGCACCAGCGAGAGACGACCTGACAACGGTGCCCGGCTTGACGCCATGCAACACCGCCACTGGCCAATGGTAGATGGCCGCGAGAGTTGAGAGGTGCCACAGCAGTTCCTCCACCAGAGCAACAGGCAACTCGTCGGTTACCCCCGTCGAGGCGGGCTTGTTCGCCAACACTACCCGCCGCACCCGTTCTCTGTTGGCGGTCGGGTTGCCCGCGTCCGCGCCGTTGCCGTTTGCACCAATGGACGACACTGATTGCAGCAGGCGTGTGTACAAAAAGCCCCGATCGCGTACGTCGACCGACTCGGATTGACCGGCGCAGAATCGCACTGCGTCAGACGCAATGGCCTGCGCGTCTGCGTCAGACGGCCGCCGCAGAAGACACTTAACAGCTGCGGAGAGCACGCACAACTGCACGGAGGGGGACTCCTCCGCAAGTGTATCAACGCACGCTCGCAGCCGCGATAGCGCCCCGTCCGCCTCGTCGGCATACTCGCCGAGCAGCCACGCGAGCGCGGCCTTGGCCTCTGCACCGTCCAGTACATCAGCGACGGCATCCGACGCAAGCGCCGTCACGTGCCGGCTGTACCGTCCCGGGTGCCGCCGGAACACATCGCGCATTGCAAGCACTACAGGTTCCGCCACATGCGGGACGGGGCGCGCGAGAAGGCTGATCAGCGCCTCCACCCCACGGTCCGTCGTCGTCAACTCGGTGGCGGCGAGCGCCACGCGGCCAATCGCATTAATGGCGCGGGACACAAACGACACGTCCACCTCGTTGGTGTACTCGCGGAGCTCCGCCAGGACCGCCACCGCATCCTCAGCCCGGGTGAGTCGGACGATCAGCTCAAGCTTCTCGACCTTGACGTACAGCGGGTCGTTGTACTTGCAGAAAAAGGCGCGCACGTTGCCTGCTAGCACGGCCGGCCGAGCGCGAACCAGAATGCTCATGTTGCGCAGCGCGACGTACTGCATTTCAGGCTTGGCCGACAGGAGCGTCAGCAGTGGCGACGCCATCTTGCGGTACACAAAGGTCATCCGCTCGGCAGCGCTGCCGCCACGGCCGACGACGACCAGCAGCTGGAGCAGCAGGCGAACGGCAGCAAGCACGACCGCCGCGTTGGCGTGCTGCAGCCGCGGGAGTACGTGTTCCACCAGGTCGTCCGCCTCGGCCGCATTCGCGGGCGCGTAGTCGGCGAGTGCGTCCATGACCGTCACCTGCCCCCACTCGGTGCATTCGCCCAGGGCGGACATGTACGAACGCACTGACTCGGGGGTCAGAGATAGCGCGCCTGGCCGCGATTCGGATATCTCGGCCAGCGCCGCGACAGCATTAACAACAACCGTCGCGTTGTCGTCGTTGAGCAGGTCCGTCAGGTTGTCAAGGAAGCCCTCCTCTACGGTCAGACTCGGGTTGGTGTCGTACATTTTGGCGACGCACAATGCAGCTGTCTTGCGCACGTACGCGTCCGGGGTGGAGAGCGCCCGGTGGAGTGGCTCGACTAGGTACTCGGCCATCCGGTCGACGCGCATCGATGCCATTGTCCGCAGTGCGAGCGCGCGTAGCAGCGGGTTCTCCTCAGCCGCATCGCGCAGCAACGTGTTGACAATAAGGATAGTCAACTCCGGCTTCGCCGCCGCGTAGTGCACCAGGTAAAGGTAGACGAGCTTCTTCAGTTCCACGCTCGGCGTCTGGGTGCACTGCAACACGTCCGCAAAGAGCGACGACACGTCCTTACCAACGGTCATAGCGGCAATGGTCTTCCGCAGCGCATCCCGACGAGCTTTGTTAGAAGACGAGTGGAGGCCCTCCTTCAGGTCTTGCAGCTCCCCTTTGCGGACCGTCGTCCCGCTGCCGCTGCTGCTGCCGGCGCCCCCATTCTCATGGGCGCGTCCAGAAGACGACATGGGGGAGTATCAGCACAGCAGATGAAACGAAAAAAGAGTTACGGCTGAAGAGGCTGCCGCCGCGTCGACTTGACGCCGACAGCAGCGTCCTCGCAGTATCGAGTTGCGCCAGGTCGCAGCGCACCTGCCGCCTCCACCGTCGATGTGTAGCACAAGCCCATCAGTGGACAGTGGCGTCGACGCACACAGCTTTGCTGACATGACGACGAAACCATTGCAGGCCTCGCCGGGAGCCAATTGTAGAGAACTACCCAAACTGACAATTCAGTTCTAACACATTGTTGCATTTATCACACGTTCCATTTCGCGTGAAAGCCCAAACCTGCACTGCCTCCCATACCAGGTGGTGAAGCACGGACGCGGACGTGTGGCTTGCGTGCTCGTCTGCTCACCACCCATCTTCGTGACAAAAGTGGGTGGTCTGGCAGGGGGAACAAGGAAGGCCGGCGCCATGATTGCGCCCGCCTTCCTTCCTCCCCCTGCCTTCACCTACGAGGTCTGTTCCTCACATGGCTCACTCTGATAACTAACAAGATTGCGGTTTTTGTATTGCGGAGCATCGTGTCGCCGCTGACGCCGCCTGCCGCTGTACGTTCCTTCCGCTCTTTTGAAGCTGGCTATCCCTGCGGGTGCAGTGCTTGTCCTCTTTTCCGCCAAAGCCACCCACGTCAACGCCCGCGGCGTGTGCGCGCCCGCCCCCGTGCTCTTCTTCAACGGGCATAGGGTGCATGTTCGGTGCTTCAGACCCCCGCCCACGCGGATGCCGCGATTGCTCTGCAGCTGACCATGACGCAGCAGTGTATCGTCCACTTGCTGACTGGTGAAGGTTTTCCTTTCTCCTACACCACGGAAGGACAACTTTTTGTTACGGAAGGACTCACAGAATCAGCCAGAAGCAGCCCGCAACAGCTCCACAATACGGTTGTAAGACGGCTAGGCCGCAACTCGATGCGCAGCGCAAGCAGGCCCCCGTTTGATGTCTGGGCTCGCCGTATCCTTTCTCGTTGTTTTGCGGCGCTCATGTCGGTGTGAAGTGCTGCAGACAACCGCCAAACGAAAGACTTGCACAAAATTTCATGTCGAAAACCTGCCCCGTCAGGTGGGTTCCACAAAATATGCGGTCCCCCTTGAGCAGGGCAGCTCAGGCGGTGCGGCACCGACACGATCAGACGATTTGAAACATCATTGCTTCGCACGCACAATGGTTTGGCGTGCTACATATGATTGGAAACCGCTCGGTTTCAACAAGTACCTCCCGTGAGGTCGCCTCGTGTGCTGGCGCCTCCGCGGCCGCGTCGAACCGCCCGTCCGCGTGGCCCGCTCGTGGCCTGCGTGCCCGGTTGCGGCTGTCCCTGCCCAGCGTCAGCCCTACACATTGTCGCCTAACTACGCCCTCTGACTAGCCGCCGCTGTGCCCGCCACACCCCGTGCGTGTTGACCATCGTACCACTGGAACGTCTGTCGACCGAGCTTGTGTGCGCGTCACGGTGGTACGGGTCTCTCAACTCCACCTAACGGTCGGGGGAGGAGCACGTGTGTCCCGTGGACCGGTGCTCCGTGCTGGACGCCTTGGATCTTTATTGCCGCGTCCTCTCCCCGACCCTGTGTGTTCTTGTGGTCGCCTGCTCAGGTGTTTGGCCGCGTCACGGTGGAGCATCCTCCACTTGCGTGTTTTGTTGTTTGGTCGTTCCCGCGGGCTGGTCTGTGGTCCCTCGGACGACGCGACGGTCGACTTCTACTCGACGACGTGGCGGACTGGGATCGGTTGTGGAAGCGGGGGGGTCTTTTTGGCTACCGTGTTGGTCAAGCGGGCGGCCGCGCAGCCTGGGCGCGGTACATCTCACTGCGTCCGGCGGAAGCTGTGGAGAGCTTGTACGTGCACATCACCGCGTTCCTCCTCACTCCTCACGCTCTCGGGGCGTGACGGCGGCTGTTCTGGCGATTGGGGTTCGGACTAGCCAACACGGCACTGCCCCCCCCCCCTCTCCCCGAGAGCCGTCCCAATGGTGTTGCCCGAGTGTGCGTCGGAGCTTAGCGTCCGCGGCCGCGTCGCTGTCGGCGGCGGTGGTGCCGAGCCAGCCGCTCTGAGCGTCGCCGCCGAGGCAGCCTCCTCCCCCGCGCCGCCTGTTTCGCTATACTGTCCACCGGGGGCCGTGCCAGTCGCGCCTGCCCCCACCGGTCGGGGTCGCCGGCAGGGGCGCCTGACCGGCCGTAAGCGCCCGTCTTGGGCATTGGATGCAGACACTGGCGGAAGCAGTGGCGTCGGTGGCGGTGGTGGCGGCGGTGGGAGCGGCGGCGGTGTGCCCATCGGGGACCACCGAGTGGCGTCTGAGATGAGGAGCGGCGGCCTGCCTGCTTCTTCGGCCCGAGGGGGTGCTGTGGTGCCGTTAGCGTTCCCACAAGGCGGCGGCGGCGGGTTGCTGGCAGAATTTCGCGCCGCGACTGCCGAGGCGGTGGAGGCGCCGGGGCGGTCTCGCGGTGACGGGCGGGAGGGGGGAAACGGCACACGCTTTGGGGTTGGCCTCGACGTGGTTGGCGGCAGCCCAAGTGGTTCTGCTGAGGCAAGCGGTGCAGCGGCGTCACCAGGAAGTCACGGACCATCCATTTGCGGACGAACTGTGCGCGATGTTCCCAACAGGTGCGTTTGTCCTTTTTGGTTTTGGAGCCTCTTCTCTCATGTTGGCTGTTTTTGGCTATTGCTTGCTCGGCAAGCTCCGTTATGTTTCTTGTCCATGTGTTGCAGCGTTCATGGGCAGGTTCTGTCTGTGTACGCAGTCGGACGGCGGCCTCTCACGTCGACTACTGAGACTCTGAGCCATGACGGAGTCGATGTATACTGACACATTGATCTGCTTATCTTGCTTCCTTGCTGAGTGCTATCTCATTTGTTCTCCCTGTATTGTGGTGTATTGCATTTTCTTGTTCTCAGTGGGGTGCTGGCTATGAACCAGAACGCAGCGGGGGGCCTCTACCATGGTGCCGGTGGCAGTGGCAGCGGTGCTGGACGATATCGGTCATCTGACGCGAGCAGGGGACACAGGGGTGGCGGCGACGAGATGGACGCTGCCGGCAACGGGGGATCATACGACGGGGCAGGCGGTGGCAGTGGCGGTCCTGCTGGTGGTGGCGGCGACGATAACGGTAGCGGCCGCGGTGGAAGCAACAGTCGAGACTCCGACCAAATGATGGTGGCTACCAACGAGGTGGATGAGCTGTATGTGGACCCAGATGACGCAGACTCAGTCGCCAACTTGGTTACCGGCCTTCGCGAAATGCTCGACTACGTGCGAAGAAAGCCGTTGCTGGTGGGTGGCTCCGCCTCCTTCATGCGCGACTACTTGCGCACGCTGCTCGCATCCAACTCATCCGCCGCCGATGTGGCCGCCTCTGTCCGCGACGCGCGAGTGACGCGCGTCCGCTCCGCTCTGGCTTCGGCTGTTTGCGCGGGCGACTATCAACACAGGCTCTCGCCGCCGCCGCCGCCGCGCTCTCCTGGGAGCGACCATGACGTTCCGATGGAGGTACTTGGGAATGGCGATGGCAGCGGTGCCTACGGTGTGCAGGCGTCTGCTCACTCGTTCCCGCCGGGGTTTGGGCCTCCCATGGCCGCGAGCGGTTCGGCTGCGTTTCCCGCGGCTCCTGCGGGCGATGGGATACCCGGTACGGCGGGGATGGACCACTACATGGCGGGTGCCGAACCCGTGGAAGCGTCGCCGGGCCACTCGGATGGGGCGCTGGTGGTATCGAGACCAATGCCGAGTGTGGGTGACGCCGGCTCTCTCTTTGCCAACCTCTCTGACGCTCTTGCACAGCAGGTGTTTTCTTACCTCGACGGCGCCGAGCTCGCTCAAATGCACGGCGTGTGCCAGCGGTGGCGGGAGCTCGCGTCGGACCCGGACCTGTGGAAGGCGCTGACGCTGCGCCACTGGCGAGCGTTAGAATTCGACATGCACGTGTGGAAGTTCATCGACCAGACGGTCGAGGCAGGCGACCCGCAGAAGTGGCGGCGCATCTACCCGGCCGTTTCGACGCGCGCGCGGTGGACTTGCCGGCTGCAGAAGACGGGCAAGTTCATCTGCAACCTGGTCGCACATCACATTGCAGGGGCGGTGCTGGGCGACGACGGGTTGCCGTCGGTACTGGTCGTGGAGCGGCGGTTCAACATCCATCACCTCAAAAACTTTGTTATGCCCAACGCGTCGGTGCTCTACTTCGAGCCTGAAACCGAGAGCGACTCCCTTGGCTTTCATGACTTCATCGATTACCTGACCAAGCGCACTCGTGCGGGGCTGGCGTTGGAGGAGCACCCACCGCAGCGGCGCTTCATCTTCATCCCCCCGTGCGAGTACTCGCGTGAGCTGGGTTACTATGGACAGAGCCTACTCGGCGTCGTGCAGGTGGCCTACCCTCCTATCAACCAATAGCACGCGCCGGCGGCCGTTGTCTGCTGTTGTGCAGCTGGGGTCGCTCTGTGATGCGCGGTTGTCTGCTGTGGGTAGTGTTGGTGAGGGAGTTCACACGGCGCGTCCGTGCAGTTACGGCCCTTGCGGATGAATCATGCCATTGGGGGTCGGAACACCATGGCTACGGACGTTGAGTTGCACACTAGCTGCTTGTCTCGCTGCTGGGAGTAGTGTCACGATGATCAAGGGATGATCCGTCGCAATACCTGCTTGTTTTGCTCTAGAGCGTGTTTTTGTGTTGGCTAGCTGGCAGAACTATATGCGTAGCGCTCTCGCAACACCCGAGCGTGCTTCTAGTGTGCTGGGGCGGCCGCCAGTCCGATTTCTCAGCCAAGTCTCGAAGCGGAGTAACGCAAAGCGGCCGTGGGGACTTGTCACAACAGGGAGAACCGCTTTTACTGCGTTACTCCCGCGGCCACTCCCTGCACCCACACGCAGCCACGCAGAGACGCCGGTGCAACGCTCAGTTCTGCATGAACTGAGACAGGAAGCGCCAATCCGACTGGTACAGCAACCGGATGTCAGCAATGTCGTGCATGATCATCGCAAAGCGCTCGACGCCGAAGCCCGCGGCAAACCCCGCGTACTTCTCCGGGTCGATACCGACGTTGGTCAACACTGCCGGGTCGACCATGCCGCACCCGAGAACCTCCAACCACTTGCCCCGAAAGAGGACGTCGACCTCCATGCTCGGCTCCGTAAAGGGGAAGAAGGAGCCACGGAAGCGCACCTCAATGTCCTTGCCAAGCATCTCCTCGAGGAACAGGGTGACGGTGCCCTTGAGGCCGCCAAGCGTCAGCTCCCCAATTGGCGCCACCGCCAGGATCTCAATCTGGTGGAACATGGCCGAGTGCGTCGCGTCGATGGTGTCCCGCCGGTACACCCGCCCCGGCGCGATGACCGCAAACGGGGGCTGGTTCTTCTCCATGAACCGGATCTGTACGGAGGACGTTTGAGAGCGGAGGAGCAGGTCGGGGCCCTTTGGGTCGGACGGGTCGTTCAGGTACAAGGTGTCTTGCATGTCCCGTGCCGGATGGTCCTCGGCGCAGTTGAGCGCGCCAAAGCAGTAGTACTCGGTTTCGATCTCGGGGGAAAGCTCCGGGTCGTCAATGACCGAGTAGCCGAGTCCCTCAAAGATGTCCAACGCCCGATCAATGGTGCTGTTGATGGGGTGCTTGTAGCCGAGGCGCCGCGGGTACACCCCGGGCATTGTCACGTCAATATCGTCCGCCGCCTCCGCCGCCTCCCGCGCCTCTTGCAACAGGCGCTCCTTGCACGTCACGACTGCCTGTTCAACCGCCTCCTTCGCAGAGTTGACCTCCGCACCGACCGCCGGGCGGTCCTCCTTGCTCAGCTTGCCGAGTGTCTTGAGTACCGCCGTTAGGCGGCCCTTTTTTCCCAAGAAGGCTACCCGTACAGCGTCCAAGGCGGGGGGGTCGGCGGCAGCAGCGACAGAGGCCAGTGCCTCATCGCGGTCGGCGGCGACCTTCGCGAGGGTGGCGGTCAGCTCGGGGGAGAGCAAGGGGGGGGCGTCGGCGGGCGCGTCGGCTGAGGCAATGACAGCTGCCCTTCGCCGGACAGGGGGGGCTCGAGGGCCGACTGCCTGCCGTGTACATGCGGCGACGCCGCTACGACTCCGCAGTGGTAGAGGCGACGCGGCTGCCGCAAAGCAGCAAGGCACGCGGGGGGCGGCGCGAGAGCGGGAGAGGGGAGAACACATGGCAGCGGGTTGAAAGGGAAAAACAGATACCGCAGTGCGTTGAGAGAGGAAGGCAAACAGGCACGACAGCAACGACAAGGGCGAGGCGGCGTCGGGGCAGAGTCGAGGGCGGCGCACAGATGGGAGGCGGCAGGACGACGCGCATCAACCACGGAACCCGGAGATAGCTCTCTGTACATTATCAAGTACGCGTAGTTGAGGATAGAAAGTCCAACCGTATGGGATCAGGTCGTATTGGCGGATGACATGACCCGACGAGCCGCAAAGTCGTTCCTCAAGTCACGACGAGTCAAGCTACAGCCGTTCTCTCAAAAACCCCGTACTGAAAGCGCGTTCGCGAAAACACCCTGGACTTGCGAAACGACAAAACCGTTTTCACACGACGAAAGATAGACGAGAGCGGCACGAGCATCTTCTGAGGGTGTCCTCGGACAAGAGGGCAAC
>Ga0114953_1001708_pt1 | contig 15542 bp, 20 predicted proteins | sample SidtaG_FD_87298 | JGI IMG/M metagenome (GOLD analysis project Ga0114953, IMG submission 87298) | Marine algal microbial communities from Sidmouth, United Kingdom - Sidmouth_Male2 metaG | ecosystem: Host-associated > Algae > Red algae > Unclassified | place: Sidmouth, United Kingdom | collected...
CCCCCCCCCCCCCCCCGCCCCCCCCCCCCCCCCCCCCCCCCCCCACCCCTTCGCGGCCGCCTCCCCCCTCAACCGGTGAAGTGCACCCCATCAACAAGACCGCCCGACACGGCGAGGCCAACGCTTGCCAGGCTGCCACCAAGACGAAGCCGGACAACAATGGGAAGAACATCCCCTAGTCTGCACGACCGACAATCGGGAAGTGTCGTCATTCATTATCCCTGGCAGCAATTATCCGCATCATTATCCGCCTGATCGATTTAGCGTGCGTGACATCTCCGACTAGTATAAACGCCACCGCCCCGCGGAAAACTAACCGCGGGACACCCAGGCAACCTTCTCACGCATATGCACAATGAGCAACCTGTTCGAGCTGAGAAATTGAGTCAATCGAAAAAGGAGGAAACCGAACAAATGGATTACACAGATTAAGTACTGTAAGAAGTGCTGACTACAATCCTGGTACGAAGAGCCCGAAACAGCTAATCACAGCCTCCCGCTGTAGCAGCAGACGACTTCCGACTGAAACCGCCCTCTATGTAGGCGCCATCTATCCCGGTTGCTTCCCCTGCCACCATTTCCGCCAAGAACCCACCCACTCCGACGCACCGCTGGCGTCAGAATTCCGGGAGCGTCGGAAACGAATGCTGGGACCGGCCCGGAACCTGAGGCGCCGGCAGGGGGGGATTCGCTCTACCTCTTCTCGAATTTCTGGCCCGGGTTACCCATCTGTGCCGTGCACCGGAGCTGATGCCAGGCCCTACCATACGTATATTGTGAGTAGGTGCTTTTACGGGTGTAAGTGTCTGAACTCCCGTACCCGTGGGCAGCACGGCGGCTGGCACCCACACCCAGATCAACAGATGAGTAGGTAGCAGCGGGAATCGATCAATTTCGACCGCCAGCGGACTTAGATCTAGAAGAGCCCGCCATTCTCATGCAATTATGGCATTTCACGTCCGCCAAGTACCAGTTAAAACATGGACATGATTTCAAGACTACAACGATTCTGGTCGGGGGGGAATCTCCGATTCCTGGTGCGCTCGCCCGGGGGCGCCCCTTCGAATTCGCACGTTAGCCATTAACAGCGCGGCCAACAGGCTCATTCACATGACGGAACCGTTCCGACATGCTTGGGCTAAATATGTGCTTCGCGCTGCTGAAGTTTGGCAGCTGATCCAAGTCGATCAATTCCGAAATTGATTCGTACCCGTGTTTTCCAGGCATATCTCGTATTGAGACACATGAAGAGACAGGTGGCCGGCACACGTACTTTAATTAAACGCTCCAGATGTACCGTACCCGAATCTGGAAACGATACTTATGACAGGGCCTGCCTGATGCGCAGTGCGTTGCGTGCTTGCGCTGCTTGCTTCTCTCGTACACGCAGCACTCGAGGGGAAGCCTTTCTGAGAACTCAATGGGCCGCTGGTCACCGCTGATATGGATCTCCGTCGCTGCGGTCAGAAAACAGTAGCGTAGCGCCGCGCGCTCCGGCCCCGTGAGGGCCACACTGGTCCCAACCCGCGATCGTGGGTGTGTTGTGGGGGACCGGCTGGTCCAAGCGCCGGACGGGGCCCCTGCCAGGGCCTCTTCCCCGCCAACTACAACGGAAGCCTATAAGAGCCCACCCGAGTGCGGGAAGCGGACTTTGGGCTCTGGTTAGCGTAGCCATCTAACCTTCGGACGTCGAGCGTCCTCCGGACTTGGACTACTTCAAGCTCTTTCGTCGCCATCGTTGACGTCCACCACCATGGAGCCTGTAGCAGGTTTCGCTCTTCTGTCCGTATAGGGAAATCAATAACCCCTGGATCCCTAAAGTGGGATGCCCATAAGGAACCGGCAAAAGAAAAGTGCATACCACGCTCGTCCCGAGACGGGGGACGAAGGTCTTGCGGCACAAGCCCCAGGGAGCAAGAGAACCAAGGCACGGTCGGATATTCCTTTGGTCACGAACGGGAGGCCGAGACCTCCTCTTGACAGCCCCCACGGCGACCGGCCAGTCGGGTCACAGCGGACCAACACACACCAGCACCCCCGGCCTCCAGTGGGCAGACGGGGCGCCTTTGCTGGGTTGCCGTTATTCGGTCCCAACCCACAGAGATATGGGGAAGGAAGCGACGCTCGGAAGCCCGCGGCCCGGTTTTCAATCGGAGCCGGACAGTGCAGGCCACCCGCAATGCGATAGGCAAGTCCCCCCCACAAAAATGCGGAATAAAATCAACGAAAACTCAAGTCCCGCAACCGCCACAATCAGTGGCCAAGATGTCCGAGCGCACGCTGGCCAAGCACTCGTCAAAATCACATCTACGATCCGTTTGCAACACGTGGCCAGCGCAGGGCCCGAGAAAGCCGTCCAGCCACCGACACGGCCGATCCGACGGCCACGTACGCCACCCCCAGGGCCGTCCCCCCACTGCAGGGCCCCAAATGCCACAGAGCCCGGCCCTACCCCACAAGAAAAACAGTGAGCACGCTCGCCCATGATGCCAAGGGGCCGCTTTCGGTTCGCTGAGCGACGTATGCAGAATCCCCCCCGGCGGGCGCCGCCGGCTGTTCGGGCACTCCCACATCTTGACGTCCGCCGCCGCCCAACCCCCCCCCACTGACTCAAATATGGTGCTTCTGCCTTCAATCCCATTCTCCAATCCATGTTGACGGTGAGCACGGCGGAAAGCCGCACCGGCTTCGCCGCTTTCGCCCACGTGCACCGCAGCCGGCGGTCTGTCTCAGTGGGCGCCTGTCACTGTGATCAACCTTGATTTAGGCGCTTCGAGCCTCGATCACACACTTCCCGCACCATTTTTGGGACGTATTCTACGGAACCCTCTTCAGTTAAATGGCTGCGAAGAAACTAACAGGTGTCCTTCGTTGGAAACCACCCTTCCCGGCCAGGAAGTCCGAGGCCAACGGCGCTCAGATACTCCACAGGAATTCGATTCTATCCATCTTAAAGAACTCCTCGTTGGCGACGCGTTGGCCTGCTGAAAACTGACGAGTCACAGAGCCACACCCAGCGTTTTCATTTCACAGCTTGAGGCCGCTTTTCCAACGCTGGTGAGAATGCTCTAACTGACATTGGTTAGGTAACCAGTAGATTGTGACCCACCGTAGACACACGAAAAAGCAAAGGCTATCGCCATATGGGCGATGAAAAAGATGTTCTTTTTGTATGAGACCCGATGCGGAGCCGGGTGTGCCGCCGACGGCGCATCCCAGAACCACGGTGCTGTTACTTAACATGCGGTAACGGAGGCGGGTCGATCGACCGTGCGATCCTTAAGGTAGAAGAGCCACAAACGCAGAAACAAATAAAGAAAGGACAGATTAACATACGGAAGTATTCCCCCACAGGCAAGTCACAACTCGAATCAAACTTCCACATGATTAAGAACTAGTCAAGGGGGCGACAAGCGGCTGAATCTTACTCACTCAGGGCTTTGCGACAACGCTTAGTGGATGCGACCGTGGCTCTGGGGTGTGACGGAGGACACCTGGCCCCCACACTCGCGGAACCAGATCACTTCCAGTCACGAGGGGAATCGTGGATTCGCGGCCTCAGCCGGTCGGATCCGGTTGTACCGAAACGACCCCGGGCCCGCGCGAAAGTAAGATGTCCTACTAGCGCATATTCCCAACCTCCCTGGTTGTGAGTCAATGGTGGGTCGCTCGTGACTCACCTCTGCGAGCATCGTAGCGATTGTTCCCTGGGGCCACGTCCCCTCAGTTAACTGGGCCCCCGCTTACGGGCCCCAATTTGTGTAAGCCCCACTAAGGCCTCCGACGAGGTTTACGCCGGGCGCCCGACCCCGGGGCCGCCCGGGGTGTCACGTATCTACGCTCAGCGCCCGGCCTTAAGGCGGTGCCAGAAGCGTCGGCGCCCTTCCGAGATTCTGGCCCCGTGGCCTCTGGGGGGAGGGTATGTGGTGGGGTCGATTCCGTGGTCTGTTGGGAGGGGGGCGAGCCGGTGGGCCGTCTGGGAGGCGGCCTAGAGGGGTATGACTGGGCGAGGCGTGGGGACCGCCTCGGAGCCCTCGACCTGGGCAAGTAAACTTTCCGTCACACAACTCGTGTTTCTCGCTCGGGGAGCCTTCGCCCGGTCGACGCCGTGCGTTTGTGCTCTTCGGGGTTTTCTTCCGGGGCGGGTATTTCCCGACAGGACTGCCCGACGACACGGTGTGGCTCGACTTCCCCCCAACTGGGTGGGGCTGGCTGAGCATGCTGTTACATTCGGTGGAGCAGCAGGGGAGGAAGGCGACTCAACCTTCATCGGGGCGGTGGTGGTGCGCCAACTCGCCTCGGGGGGACCTCCTCCCCTTGGTGTCTAGAGCTGCGAGCGGCGCCCCGCAACTCCAGGATTGTCAGAGTCTGGCCGGGTCGATGGCCTATGGGCGGGGGCATGGACACCCTCTTGGTGTCGAGGTGCCTGGTGTCGGGAGGGATGGGTCTTCCCCCCCCTAAGGCGGATCGTCCGTGGACGATCGCCACACCAGTGCAGACAACACGGATGCGGGTGCCCGCGGGCATCGGACTTTGTTCCAGCCCTTGCCCCTAGGCCCCGATCCGACTGGGACTCTCCCCCCGGCGGGAGCCCCCTCGGGTAGTACTCACCCCGAGGCGGCCCCGTCGGGTGCTGGCACTCATCTCGGCGACGGAAGACCGCCCGACGTGGCCACGTGGGGCGGTGAGTCTGTGCCACCACCGGCACGGGAGCCTGCGGGCGGGAGCTCTAGTCGTGCTCCCTCAGGTTCAGGGAGTGCCAAGGGTGCCCCGGCGAGCTAACAAGGCGCCGGGACCCACGGTGTCGGTCCCCCGGCGTTTGAGCGCGGTGGGAGATCCCCTCTCGGTGCCTGGGAGGGGTGGGGCGAGGCCTGACTCGGCACGGGAGCCTTCGCTTGGGAGCTCTAGTCGTGCTCCCCCAGGCACACAGGGTGCGAGGGAAGGTCAGGGTCTCGAGTGGAGAGACGCCGTGGCCGAGGTCCTTCGGTCTGAAGTCACCCGCAATCTGGTTGCCATTCTGAGGGGCTCTACGCCCAGGCCTGCTGAACACCGGGGCAGAGCCCGGCGCTCTTTCCATCGGTGTCGACAAGACGAATCGTCTTTATCTTCTTCTACCGCCGTCTCCCGCTCGGGGGATGAGTCGGCCGTTGTGGCCCAACTTGGTGCATATCGCGCTACCCCCACGCCGTCGACGGTGCCGGACGGTAGTCGGGGTATTGACTTGAGGACCGAACCGGCTCCTGGCTCGGAGAGGGGTGGGCGACGTGATGGGGGATCGCGAGCGACACCCCGGGAAGTTGACTCGGGGTTTCCGACGCAACGCTCCCTTGCAACCCGTGCGGAGGCGGAGGGGTGGCCGACCAAAGCTAGACCGCCGCCGCCGGCTCGGGTGGTGCCGCCCAAGATCGTGGTGAACCGTCCCTACTACCGGAAGATGCTCGACTGCGAGACCTACGCGTTGGGAAAAAAGTCGGCTGTCTCCACGCGGCGCCAGGCCCGAGCTCTGGGCCGGCGCAAAAAAGACTTTGCTCAGTCATTTCGCGTACACGGAGAGTGGGATGGCTCTCCCCCTGCCAAGGTCTTTCAGTTTTTGCGCAAATTCGCCAAAGCCTGTGATGACGACGACATCCCCGAAGGCGAGGCCTTCTATCTCCTTCATGACTTCACGAAGGAACCCCTCCAGTCGGGGGTGATGCTGGCTTTGCCGATTCGCCGGGAACGTAACCCCGGAGAGGTCACTAACTACTTAGAGCTCATCCACTGGATGCTCCGACGGCACGTCGACGAGGCCTCGGTGGAGACACTCGTTGAAGCACTGAACATCGCAACCCAGCGGGACGACGAGGACGAGCTTCTGACAACACGCCCAGCCAACCCCACCCAGTCGGGGGGAAGGCGATCCGGGCCGTGTCGCCGGGCAGTCCTGTCGGGGAATACCCGCCCCAGAAGGAGACCCCGAAGAGCACACACGCACGGCGTCGACCGGGGGAAGACGCCACGAGCGACAAACACGAGTTGTGTGACCGGAAGTTTACTTGCCCGCGTCGAGGGCCTCGAGGTGACACTCACGCCTCGCCCTCTTATCCCGTCCGTTCCCATCAGACCCTCCGAAAACCCCCCTCAGACACCCTCAAAGGACCCTCAGAAGACCTTCCTCTCAGGGCCGATGGGGCCAGTCTCAGCGGAGGACGGCCGAAGCTTCGGACACCACCTTGAGTAGAGGCGGGGAAACGGTGCCACGTGACACCCTTGCGGCGCCCCGGTGTCAGGGGCACGGTGTTATACTGGTCAATGGTCCAAGTCGTGTTTACAAGAAATTATGCCCTTAACTGGGGGCCTGTCCAGGGATTTACTAGTCCCAGGGAAGTCTCGAGATCGCGGTTGTGGTTGGTGAGCCACGAGGTGATCACAAGTGGATCGCCACCGGAACGATTCGAAATATGTGTCAGTAGGACATATTTCGCTCGCCAGAGCTAGCGGCCGTTTCGGACTGACCGGATCCGTCCGCCCATGACAAGAAGCCACGTGTCCCCTCTTGACTGGGAGGGAACTGGTTCCCCGAGAGTGGGGGCCAGGTGTCCGGCCGTCACAGTTCCCCCTTCTAAAGGGGTCGCCGTCCCGACGACCCAGTGCCAGGGGGGCGGGCCTGCCCGAGGGTCGCGGGCGGGCCAGGACGGCTAACCGGCATCCCCCCAGTGTGGGGCCCGGGTGGTGTCCCGGTCAGCGCCTGCGGTGGCCGCCCCGGATCGTGGAGGCCCCGCCGGGGCCAAGGGGGCACGCGCCGTCACCGCGTGGGGGACACGGGTGCGTGTCAGGGGGGCTGTGTGGCTGGGGTGGGCCACACAAGCCGTGCCAGGGGGGCGCCGGGTATAGCGTCCCCCACTCTGAGGCGGCTTTCACGCGCGCCCCGCAGGAGGAGTCGCCCAGGGGGGGGCGCCTGGTATGGTGCCCCCTCCGGGGCGGCTGTCACGCGCGCCCCGCTGGAGGAGTCACCCATGGGGGGCGCGGAGCGACGCCGCGGGAGGCGACGGGGCGTCCCTGCCAATGTACAGGGGCCCATAAAAACGGGGCAGGCGGGGCCGACGGGGGTCGGACGGGACGGCCGTAGACTACCGGCCGTTACCGTACCCCCTCCGCCCCCCCTAGAGTCGAGATTATCACCCCCCCCCCTCTATCCCCCATTCCCCTACTCCGGAGCGCGTTTCTACTCGGGCGCGGCGGCCATGACATCCTCGCGGTTGACGTGAGTGGCTCCGACGGAGAAGATGAAGATGGATGGAGAAGGTCCGCAAACACTGCCACAACCACCGACTCACGGTGCGACGAAGGGTTCCAACCAACTAACCCTTAGTACAGGGTACCCACACACACTCTGTACGGAGAAAGCAACCCACGGCCGCGCTCCGAGTACAACTCCGCGGAGAAAACCCCAAAACCTCGGCCCTCGACACAAGAACAAACAACGTAACGTCCTCTCGCTACTCGACAGGATCGTCCGACCCAACTGGGGAGGCCAGTCAGACACGGGGCTCCCACAAGGGTACTGGCCGCAAACCCCGGTCAGGCGACGGCGGGACATCGTCGCGCGCGTACCCCTGATAATTCTCGTGGGCCGGGGGGTCAAAGTGATACTGACGCGCCGGCCCCTGGCCCCTGTGGGTGAGTCCCCACGTCGAGCACGGGGTCCTACTCGGCCCCGCCTCGGCTGACGAGTACCTTCGGCCATACAGGGCGTGCCCTGACGCCGGCGCACCCGCGGCGGAGTAGGAATATCCGCTACCATAGAAGGGTAGGGCGGTTGCGGCGGGCTCCCCGGAAAACGGGGCTCGAGTTGAGCTCCCGCCGCCCGTCGGTGCCGCGGGCGCCGGCACCAGACGCTGGCCGTGTCCCTCCAGACGCGAGGCCATCTCTCGACCGATGGCCTCGGGGGTGGTATCCACCGGTAAGTGGTCGGCCGCAGCCAAGAGGGGAGACGGGAACCCCCGCAGTACGGCCCCGGCGCCCCGGGTGACCCAATCCAGGGTGTCCACCAAGGAGGCCAATATCGCCTCCCCGTGTGCAGCCTGAAGCGTCCCCGCCGCAGTCCGGTAGGTGGTCGCTAGGGCCGGCGCACACGGGCGGTGACGTACCCCAGGCTGAGGCCTTGCCCCGCCACCGCCGAAGGGTAGTACGGCACCCCCGTCGGGGCAAACGTCGGCCGCCCCGCCGAACCGCCGGGAAACGGCCCCGCCCGGGTCGTCCGCCGGATGGCTCCCCCATGAGCAGGGGGGCACTCGGACACTCCCCGGGTGCGCTTGCGTTGATGCGGGCATACTGCCCCCGCGCCGCCCATCCCGACTCAGGGGGTGCGGAAGTCGACGTCACCCCCGCAACGTCGGGGCAGGCTTGTCGCCCAGGCCCTCGCGAAGACGGATGTGACCGTCCACCAGGCGTTTGTCACAATGTGCCAACGGCCGGGCCGCCTCTTCATCCTCCCCGCCAATTCGGCGGGCGAGATACGGACCAGCGGCCGCCCGGTTCAACGACTGGTGGAGGTCTACTAACTCGCGTCAGTACGCGACCGCCTCCTGTCCCGCCCCCTGAGCCAAGTTGGCGGGGTGCAGCCCCACGAGGCGATCCACCAACCCGGCAGGCAGGTGCCACAGGTACCCCTTAGTTCGGGCGGAGGCAAACCATAACACCGCCACCTGAAGCACCCACTGGGTAGCTAGGATGGCCGCTGCCGGTGCGGAATGTTAACGACGAAGCGCCGCTCCAATGTAGGCCACGACGCGGGGCACCGTCGAGGGAAATCCGTGGGGCACCTCCAACACCGACCACCACGAAAGCGTCGGGACGTAGTAGTCCCTCCGCGCTGACACGTGGGTCCGGGTTCTCTCTACTTGAGCAGCACTCACCAGTATCCCCGACGCTTCCCGCACGCGGCGCTCGGTGCGCGCGTCCTGGTTGTGGAAATGGGGGTCCCTCTTCCCCAACTCCGGGGGGGAGCAACACGCCACCTCCCACGCAACGGCGGGCGGGGTCTCATCCGCCGTCACCCCGTCCATCACGTTGGCTAGACGAAACGCCACGCGCTCCAGCCGCGGCGCGTCCGCCGCCTCAAGTAGGGCGTGGAGGTCGGTCCTCACCCCGGCAGGTATTGAGTACTGCACGGGGTGGCGCATCACCCACCTCTGCCACGCTGGGCCCTGTTTCGGCACCGGGATGGCTTCGTACAGGGCTCTCAGGCGACACTCCTCCAGCTGAATGGGGGCGTGGGGGGGCGTCCACTGGAGAAGCGCCCCCGGCACCGCCCCCATCGGCCCGGCCTACTCCACTGCCGGGGGCCGCACCCGTCGCAAAACCGGCGGATGGGAGTCCCGCTTCATGAGTTCCTCCCGCCTAGAAGGCCCCGCAGCCGCCGCCGCCGCCTCCGGAGAAGTCTCTGGCCGGCTGGGCGGCAACAGAACTGGGGCGGCCGCCGTGGCGGGGGGCGCCGCGACCTCGTCGGCCGACCGCCCCTCCGCACTTGACGGGAGGGACGCCGTCGCCGTCGCCGACCCCGACGCCGACTAAGAACGCCTCGGGGGCGTCGGAGGCTTTGCAGCCTGGCTCCTCGCGGCCCGGGTCTCCCGATTCGGGGTCGCGCCGCCAGCCGGGCGCAACCGACGGACCGCCTTGCCACGGGCCGCCGCCGATGCCGCGCCACCTGATTTGGTGGCGCCCGTCGCCGTAGTTGAAGTCTATGGGGGCACCCCGCTCGCCTGAGGGGTGGCCGAAATGGAGCCCCATGCCTGGGCGGCGCCCGCACCGGCTGGCGCCCCGCTGATCCGAGCGGTCCCCGCCGCCGGGCTGCCCGACTTGGCCGCGCCCATCGGCGGCGCCCCGCCGCGGGTGCGGGACCCGCCGCCGCGGGACGGCGATCCGACCTGGCCGGCGTCCCACCCGATACCGGTGCGACGCGCCCCGCACTCGGGGCCGCCGACTCTTCCGGCCGCGCGACGCGCGCCGCACTCGGGGCCGCCGACACTTCCGGCAGCGCTATGCGCCCCGCACGCGGGGCCGCCGACTCCTCCGGCGGCGTGGCCCCCGTCGACCGCGAGGACGACATGACAGCCGCGTCCGAGTTTCGACGCGCGGCCGACAGCGGGGATATGTGGGAAAGGTGAGGCGGCGGCCGGCATATGCGGCCGCCCCGTCCCGATCCCATGCGCCCCCATCCGCTCCGCCTTTACGAGCCCCAGTACACTGGCAGGGGCACCCCATCGCCGCTCGCGGCGTCGCTCCTTCCTTGGCCTGCTCAGCCCGCGGGGTACGCGCGACGCCTTTCCAGGAGGGGCACCTTACTCCGCATCCCTCCTCACGGCCTTTGTGGCACACTCTTGCCACACAGCCCCCTTGACACGCCCCCGTTTCCGCCTCCCGGGGGCGGTGTATGCCCTCTTGGCCTCGGCGGACCCCCCGCGACCCGGGGCGGCCGCCACGGGCTCTGGCCGCGGCATCACCCACGCTCCACACTGTGGGGGATCCCGGTTCGACGTGCTGGCGCGCCCGTGACTCTCGGGCCGGGCCCCCTGGCCCTGGGTCGCCGGCACGGCGACCGCTTCTGGAAGGGGGAACTGTGACGCCAGGAGCTCTGTCCCCCACACTCGTGGAACCAGATCCCACCCAATCACGAGGGGACACGTGGATTCGCGATTTCAGCCGGTCGGATCCGGTCGTGCCGAAGGGACCCCGAGCCCTCGCGAAGATAAGATGTCCTACTAGCGCATATTCCCAACCTCTCCGTTTGTGAGTCACTGGTGGGTCGCTCGTGACTCACCTCTGTCAGCATCGTAGCTCTTGTTCCCTGGGGCCACGTCCCCTCAGTTAACTGGGCCCCCGCTTACGGGCCCCAATTTGTGTAAGCCCCACTAAGGCCTCCGACGAGGTTGACGCCGGGCGCCCGACCCCGGGGCCGCCCGGGGTGCCACGTATCTACGCTCAGCGCCCGGCCTTAAGGCGGTTCGAGAAGCTTCGGCGCCCTTCCGAGAGTCTGGGCCCGTGGCCCCTGGGGGGAGGGTATGTGGTGAGGTGGTTTCCGTGGGCTGCCGGGAGGGGGGCGAGCGGGCGGGCCCTCTGGGATGGGGCCTAGAGGGGTATGAGAGGGCACGTCATGGGGACCTCCTCGGAGCCCTCGACCTGGGGAGGTATACTTACGGTCACACAACTCGTGTTTCTCGCTCGGAGAGACTTCGCCCGGTCGACGCCGTGCGTTTGTGCCCTTCGGGGTGTTCTTCCGGGGCGGGTATTCCCCTACAGAACTACCCGAAGACACGGTCTGGCTCGCCTTCCCCGCAACTGGGTGGGGTTGGCTGGTCGTGTTGTCACATGCTGGAGATGTATGCAAGACTTTCAGTCCGTGCAGTTAGAGACAGATGCGCAGGTGAAAAAAGATACAATCAGAACGGGAACATCGGTACGATATTTTTGCACACGGTCTTGAGCGTGCTGCACCTCGGTGCTGAGTATAACTCGTGCATTTTCGATGAGACAGCAACTCCCTCCACGATGTCAATCACCAATGTCTAGTTCGAGAAGAAGTGGGTCTTGCCGAAATCCGTCGTCTGTTGGTGACCACAGGCTCTGGACGTGGCTTTGGCCATCCTGAAGCGCTCGAACATTGCTCGCGGCGGCGGCGCAACTAGCGGGTCACGCGTGAGGTCAAGCTCATCGGCGATCGTGCGGTTCCTGACGATAATGAGAAGACGAAGCACACATTCATAGTGACGGCAGAGCGATTCTTCTCGTCTGGATCATATCGCCCACAACAGTGTTGCCAGCGTCATACAACAGTGCCAACAACATGCATGCGAGACTTATCACGACGTCATTGTAAGACACCACGCCATGAATCCCTGCACCGCTCGCTGGACGGCGTGGACTACGCCACAGCTTGGGCAGCGGGCGCGGACGCCAACGCGTTTGCCATGGATTCCTGGAAAAACGATTGTTTTACTCTTACAGAAGAGTTTTTCGTCAACGTCAGAAGAAAACAGCCCGCTATTTCTCTGTGGAGCTTCCCTCTACTGCACCTACCTCCACCGTATCTCCCCGTACTGCCCCGTACTGCCCCATGTTCCTCCGTGCTGACCAGTACAGCCCCTATCTGCTCTTCGACTCCCTCTGCTACATTGTGCTGTGACTTTTCAAGCAGGTGAATAGAAGGGCGGCGAATGGGATGGTGAGGCGACTCACGCGTGGAATTGGGGAAGCGTCGATAGCTTTGTGGGCGGCGCCGGCGCGGAGATTGCCGACGGGATCGACAAGCGCGGTGCGGTCTTTTGCGCTGGTGTCTGTCGGGAGCGTTCGATACCTCATTGGCTTCAACTTGGTACGAATACCGCAGCGCCGCTTTGACCAGGCCCAAGCCTGGGAATGCGTGCATATCAGGACGCTTGTGCTGTGAATGGTGAGACGATCTTTCCGCGGTGTGTCTGGTCCCTACTCATGCTTTTGCTACTTTATGTGTGGTGGTAACCTTTGTGGCCCTTCGCTTCTTCACTGTGGCCATCTTGTGTAGAGCTGTACGTGTCCATGATGGGTGCGAGAGGTGCCGCGGGATCCTCGATGCGGGCGGGGCAGGGTGGTGTTGGCGAGCGGTCAGACAGGACCATCAGACCCACAGGGCCGCCGCCCTGCCACACCCGGTCCCTCTCCTCTAGAAGGCGTGACAGCGCATGAAAAGTATATCCGCTTCTATAACGTTCTCTATCAGTGAGGGACAATGTGGCGCGACAGCTGCCCCGTACGACAGTGCTCCCGCGCGCGCTGCGTATCAAGTGGCCGCGCGGCCACGAATCGCCGCACGAGGGCGTCATGTAACTCCTGCAGAACCCTGAGAACGTCCTGTAGGGTGCCTCAGGGTGTCCCCGGGTGCCTCCAGAAGGCCTTCGGGTGCATCTAGAGTGCATACTGTGTGAGCGCAAGGTGCGCACATGGCTCCCAGACAAGTCTCTGATCAGCGTCAGATCGTACTGGGGATCTGAAATGCGAATCTGAGACCATACCCATTCGAACGAGCACTGTGGAATGGAGGGGTCCAGTATACGAAGAACATGATGCGATTATTGTGCTGGGGACCTGTTTCGGCTGGTTCGAGATCAACCTACAGATCTGCTGGCCAATTCCCAAGGGCGTTCTCAATACGTGGAACATTTTGGCGACGATATCGATTTCCAGGCCGTATGGGCACATGCGAGCAATCAGCAGCTCCACGTCTGCAGCCTCGGTCCTCCACGACAGAATTCGGGGATCAGCAATATCTACTCTCTTATGGACGGTTGTAGGCTACTTTTTGTCTTTAGACGACCACCCCAGATTGCTGATCGTTTCACAGTGTCAGTGTTCACCCCCGATTCCAGCCAGTGGGCCAGTGTTCACACGTATTTACGGATTCCATGACACGGCGTGCACATGAAGTGCAGATCGTTTGGCATTTCTGCCCCCATGGCAGAATTATGTACCAACAATTGACGCTTTTTCAGACGAATGACAACTGAAAAAAAATTGCGACAATCTGCTCACTGGGGTGCGTGGGGTTCGAGAGGGGAGGTTGGGTGTGGGTGGAGTGGGGTGCGAGGGGTGCGTGAGGGGCGGGACGCGGTAGCTTGGGGTGGGGTGGTTGTGGGTAGGGTGGGGTGGGTGGGGCGGGTGGGGTGTGCAGGCGCCGTAGATATGGTGGGGTGAGATGCGCTGGGACCGATAGGTGCGCTGGGCTCGGTTGAAGCGGGGAGAGTACGAGGTGGGTGGGTTGGGGTGGGGTGGGTGTGTGTAGGGTGGGATGTGCGGGGTGTGCGGGGTTGTGCACGCGCCGTAGTTATGGTGAGGTGAGATGCTCTGGGACCGACATTGTCGTAGCGCCAAAAAGTGGAGAGTCTAGACCTAACAAAGAGGCACTTTTCTGCGTTTGATTGGCTCAGACAGGGATTGGCTTGACTGGGGTCTCTCCAGCTTTTGACCTACCGACCATAGGTGGGCTGGGTTGGAGTGAAGCGGGGAGAGTACGGTAGGATACTGTTTTGGAATTGGCATGTTGGAGCAAACCCTGCAACGTCGATCCCATCTTCCAATTGGTAAATCCAGAGGCGCAACGTGTGGCACGCTTAATGGAGAGCCCATTCTGGGGGCCCTGTTTGGGGCCAGGCGCGATGTAGCTGGGCATCGACCTGTCTGAAACGAGCCACGAGACGGTCTGAATGGGGTCGTCATTGCTGGGTTATGCGTAGCCCCATTCTGGTAGACCAAATCCGAATGAAAGCGAAAGAGCCCTAAGGGATCTCGATCAGCGCTTAATGAAACGAAACCACTGAAACGTTGTCCGGAAAGTGTGCCCAACAGGCGCGGTGAGATTGCCACGTCCCTTTCAAGCGCCTGATATGCCGCTAATAATCATCGAAACCGATGACAACGTCGAAGAAAGAGGCATTCGAAGGGACGAACGGGCCGACACCTGGCACGGCCACGACAAAAACCGGGCACCTGATTGGTATGACGCCCCTGGGGAGAGTCCGATCTTCTCGTGCGCAGTCCTGTCGTTTGTAAACTAATTGGATCGGGCCACCAAAGAAGCGGTAGGCGGCTAGGCGGGCAAACCGGCGAACGGGCGTCGTCACTGGCGCGATCCGCATCGTGCGGAAGGCTCGTCGCGAGATATCAACACGTCAGATGTCGACGCCGTCGACACTCTCGGGAGCTCTTTTGAAACCGCCCAGTTTGGAGGGAAGTGCAGTGATTGGCTAAACCAGTGAATCGAACCAATCTGTCGTCCTGCATGGCATCACTTTTGTCAAAAGCTGCACTTTTGGAACCTGGTCGACGCCACAAACTGTCCGCTTCGGTGCCAGATGCACAATGCTCGGTTGAAGCCGGGTCGCGTCATCGGATGAGATCGTGCGTGAGTGGGCCACTGGAGTGGTGCGAAGCGCTCTGCGCAATGGGTGGACACGGCGACGCCACAGAACGGATGGCCAGCCGGTCACGTGACCACCTGGTCATCCTTTTGACGTTGGGACGGCCCCCGCGCCAACGCCCTCGCTGGCTCTGGAGGCGTAACTGCAGTCAGCGCCGCGACTCGTCAGGGGCCGCCTCGCCGCCCCTCAGCCGTCCGACGTGTGCCCCGCCCGGCGTCTCAGTCCGACCAGTGCCGCTCGACTCTCCAACCGTCCCACGTGTGTGCCGCGGGGGCGTCTGATCCCCGCCTTTAAACGGGCCTGCGTTGTCAGGCTGCGGTGGCGGGTCTCTCCGGCTCGTCCCACCCGCTTGTTTACATTTTTTCGGGCGGGCACGGCGCCACTGTGGACCGGCTCCACGTGGGACGACGAGACGCATGGGCGCTGGTCGGTCCTCGTCCGTGACCAGTTTCTGAGAGCCAGGGCCCCTGCGGAGCGGGCCAGGATGACGCAAGCCCCCCACACTCGCTCACAAGCCGTAGGACGGCAGGTGGGATTCGGCGGGCGGCAAGGACGCGTCTCCTTTGTGTGCGCAATCGCGCCGGGGTGGTGGGACGTCTGGGCAGCGCGCGC
>Ga0114953_1001720_pt1 | contig 15495 bp, 10 predicted proteins | sample SidtaG_FD_87298 | JGI IMG/M metagenome (GOLD analysis project Ga0114953, IMG submission 87298) | Marine algal microbial communities from Sidmouth, United Kingdom - Sidmouth_Male2 metaG | ecosystem: Host-associated > Algae > Red algae > Unclassified | place: Sidmouth, United Kingdom | collected...
GAACTGGCGCGCGACACTTTCGTCTGGACCGCAGGACAGGATGGCTGGAAGCGGGCAGAGGATGTGCGCGAGCTTGCGCAGCTCTTTACCGTGCTGCCCCCGCCCCCGCCGCCGGCCTGATCGGCACAGCATTTGAAACTCTGCCCCGATGCGCCACGTTAAAAGGGTATGAAACGGTTTATCCCCCATCGCCGCACTGTGCTGCGTGTGACCCATGCTGCGATGATCCCGCTGTTTGTGTGGTTCATGCTGGTCACGCCCGACATGGTCGTGCCGTTGGGCGGGCACTGGTTCGCGCTGCACAGCAATCTGGCGCTGGTATTCGTGTCGATCTGCCTGTTGTGGACGGCGGATGTCATGCGGCGTGGTCTGGCCTCGCGGCCGGGGCCAAAGCTGCGCGGCTGGGCGCACAAGGTCCACCGTCCGCTGCATCTGGTAATTGTCTGGGGGTTGTTTCTGGTGGCCCTTGGCGGGTTCTTGCTGGGGCTGACCTCGGTTGTGCAGCTCAAGGCGGGGCTGTGGTTGCCGATCGCGCCGCCGATGGGCTGGACCCGCGCGAACGAGATCATCGGCACGCTGCACATCTATCAGTTCTATCTGCTGGGGGTGGTCATTGCGGGCCATGCCGCATTCCACATCTGGCGGCACATCGCCCTGCGCGACAACGCGTTGCGCATCATGGCGCCCAAGGCGTTGCACCGGTTTCTGTAAGCCGCTCTTGACCCTGTGCGCCGCAGCGCCGACTGTCGCGCTGATCCCTTCCAGCCCAAAGGCGCCCCCCCTTGTCCGACACTGCCCCCGCCCCCGATCCTGCCCACGTTCTGCAAGAGCACCGTTTCCCCTGCGACACCTGCGGCAGTGATTTGCGCTATGATCCAGCCAGTCGCGATCTGAAGTGTGACCACTGCGGTCATGTCGAACCCATCGGCAGTGTCTGGACCCGCAACCGCGCCATCGCAGAGCTGGATCTGAACAGCGGCCTGAACCAGACGCTTGGGACCGCCGAGATGGAGGTCACCCGCGTCAGCCAATGCCCCAACTGCGCAGCACAGGTGGAGTTCGACGCCCTCACCCAAGCGGCGGAATGTCCGTTTTGCGCCACGCCGGTTGTGGTCGACACCGGCACCCACCGCCACATCAAACCGCGCGCTGTGCTGCCTTTCGGGCTGAGTGAACAGGTCGCGCGGGACGCGATGAAGGATTGGCTGGGCAGTCTGTGGTTCGCACCCGGCGGCCTGCAGGCCTATGCCCGCAAGGGGCGGCGGATGGACGGGATTTATGTCCCCTACTGGACCTATGACGCGCAAAGCGACACGCGGTATTCCGGCCAGCGCGGCACCGTCTACTACGAGACCCGCACCGTGATGCGCGACGGCAAGCGCCAGCAGGTCCGCGTGGCCAAGGTACGCTGGCGCAATGTCAGCGGGCGTGTGGCGCGGTTTTTCGACGATGTGCTGGTGCTAGGCTCGCGCTCCTTGCCCAAGCGTTTTACCGACGCGCTGGAGCCGTGGGATCTGTCTGCGCTGGAGCCTTACGCGCCCGAGTACCTCGCGGGGTTTCGCGCCGAAGGCTATAGTGTGACGCTGGACGAGGGATTTGCCGAAGCGCGTCAAAAGATGGACGCGATGATCGCGCGCGACGTCAAGTTCGACATCGGCGGGGACCGGCAGCGCATTCATGCGATGGATGTGCGGCTGAGCGATACGACCTTCAAGCACATCCTGCTGCCGGTCTGGCTGGCGGCCTATAAATACCGCGGACGGACCTTCCGGTTTGTCGTCAACGGCCGCACCGGCCGCGTACAGGGGGAGCGGCCCTATTCCGCGATCAAGATCACCTTTGCCGTTCTTGCCGGGCTGATCGTTGCCGGCGTGATCGGGTATCTCTACGCATTGAACGGATGAGCCATGACTGACATCGACGCCCTTTCGGATATTCTGCGCGCGCGGTTTTCGTGCCGCGCCTTTCGCCCGGACCCTGTGCCGCAGGCTGATCTGCGCCAGATCATCGACGCCGCGCGGCATGTCCCCTCATGGTGCAATGCCCAGCCGTGGCAGGTGGAGGTAACATGCGGTGCGGCCACCGACACCCTGCGCACAGCGCTGGGCGATGCCGTGATGGCCGGCACCGCCCCTGCCACTGATCTGGACTGGCCCGCGAAATACACCGGCGCGTACGCCGAGCGGCGGCGCACCTGCGGTTTCCAGCTCTATGATGCTGTCGGGGTCGAAAAGTCGGACCGCGCAGGGCGGGCTGCGCAAATGCTGCGCAACTATGCGTTTTTCGACGCGCCGCATGTGGCAATCATCCACTCCCCCGCCGAATTGGGGCCTTACGGCGCGATGGACACCGGCGGCTTTGTCACCGCGTTCACGCTGGCGGCCACGGCCCTTGGGGTGGCCACGATCCCGCAGGCGGCGGTGGCGGCCTATGCGCCGCTGTTGAAATCACATCTGTCGATTGCGCCGGACCGGCTGATCCTTTGCGCGATCTCGCTGGGGTATGCCGACACGGATGCACCCGCCAACGGTTTCCGCACCGAACGCGCGGCGGTAGACGACATCGTGCACTGGCACGGCACATGAGGGCGCTGTTGCAGCGGGTCACACAGGCCAGCGTGCGGGTCGACGGCGACATCGTGGGCGAGATCGACGCAGGCCTGCTGATCCTTGTCTGTGCGATGCCCGAGGACAGTCCCGACACCGCCCGCGCACTGGCGCTGAAAATCTCGAAGCTGCGTCTGTTCAAGGACGAGGCGGGAAAAATGAACCTGAGCCTTGCGCAAACCGGCGGCAGCGCGCTGGTCGTGAGCCAGTTCACCCTTGCGGCGGACACACGGCGCGGGACGCGACCGGGGTTTTCCTATGCAGCGAAACCGGATGTGGCCGAAACGCTGTACCTGCAATTCGCCCATGCCCTGCGCGATCTGGGGATCGCGGTTGCCACGGGGCGCTTTGGCGCGGATATGTCCGTGGCGCTGGTCAACGACGAGCCGGTGACGATCTGGCTGGACACGGATGGCTGAGCCTACGGCTCGCGGAAGGCTTCCTTGGATTTATACAGCGGCTTGAGCAGGTATTGCAGCACGGTCTTGGAGCCTGTGTGCAACTCGACGCTTGCCTGCATGCCGGGGCGGATTTCCAGCGCCGACTGGCGCGGCGTCAGGTTTTCCGTGTCCACCGCCAGCGTGACCTTATAGTGCGGATCGCCATCGGGATCGCGCGCGCGCTCGTCCTTGAACGTATCCGCCGAGATCAACGTGACCTCCCCCTTGAGCGTGCCGTAGATCGTGTAATCATAGGCCGACAGCTTGACCGTAGCGGCCTGACCGCGGCGCACGCCTGCAATGTTCTCAGGCTTCACACGGGCCTCGACAAACAGTTCCTCATCCAGCGGGATGATTTGCAAAATTTCCTCACCCGGTCGCACGACACCGCCGATTGTTGTGACACTCAGGTTGTTGACGATCCCGCGCATCGGGCTGCGCAACAGGGTCCGGTCCAACTGGTCCCTGCTGGCCTTGAGGTTCTGGCGCAGGGTTGCCAGCTCCTTGAGAACATCGGAATATTCCTGTGCGCGGTCCAGTTCGGTGCGGGTCACAACCTCGTCGTATTTGATCTTGGCATCGGCATAGCCTTTGCGCGCGCGCGTCGCTTCGATCAGCGAGACAATCTTGTTCTTGAGCAGGCTGTTCATCAGGTCGCGTTCGCGCTGCGCCTCGACCAGCACCTGTTTGGCCCCGTCGATCGAGGTGACGTAATCGGACTGGCGCGCCTGTAACAGCGCCGCCTCCGAGACCAGCATGTCGGGCGTGCGCGTGCCCCATTCGTCAGGCACCTCAAAGGTGTAGGCGCCGTCAATTTCGGCCTCAAGACGCAGACGGCGGATCTCGAACGCGCTGATCTGGTCGCGCAGATCGTCAACCGAGGACTGGAATTGCGTGTTGTGCAGACGCGCCAGCACATCGCCCGCCTCGACGATATCCCCCTCGCCCACGGAAAGCTCTGCCAGAATGCCGCCTTCGAGGTTCTGAATGATCTGGGGTCGCGAGCTTGAGATCATCGAGCCTTCGGCGCGCACGATCTCATCCACCCATGCGAAAAAGGCCCAGACCAGAAAGACGACCAGCGTGCCCGCGCTCAGCCAGACCACCATCGAGGGGCCGCGCAGCTGCTTGTCGATGTGGGCGTCCATTGCCGTGCTCATGCGGCACCTCCTTTGATGGCGGTCAGATGCGCCATAACTTCGTCCTTGGGTCCGTCGATGCTCATCCGGCCATTCGACAGGATGATCGTGCGGGTGGTCAGCGACAGGATCGGCGCGCGGTGCGTCGCGATCACGGCCGTGCGGCCCGCCATCCATGTCTCCAACCGCTTGACCATTTCCGTCTCGAGTTTTTGATCCAGTGCGGCGGTCGGCTCATCCAGTAGACAGATTTTGGGATCTTGCAGCCACAGCCGCGCCCAGCCGATAGACTGGCGCTGACCGATGGACAGCCCCGCGCCCGCATCGAGAATTTCAAGGTCCAGCCCCTTGGGGTGGTTGCGCACAAAGGCGCCAAGGCCCGCAAACTCCAGTGCTTCCATCAGGCGCGCGTCGTCGCGCTCCAGCATGGTGAGGTTGAGGTTGTCGCGCAACGTGCCACTGAACAGGCGCACGTCCTGCCCCAGATACCCGATAAGACGGCGCAGATCGCGCGGCTCGATCTGGGTCATCTCGGTCCCGTCGATCAGGATGCGGCCGGTGGTGGGTGCGTACAGACCGCTGAGCATTTTCAGCAGCGACGACTTGCCCGAACCATTGGCCCCGAGGATCGCGATGCGCTGGCCCGGCAGGATGTTGATGCCCGGCAGATCCAGCGTCGGCGCGCCTTCCTCGATGTAGCGAAAGGTGACATCGCGCAGCTCGAAGTTACCCGCCAGATGGTCGCGGCGCATATAGGTCCGGCCTGCCGTCGCGTCCTGATCGGACATGGCAATATGCTCTAGCCCGTCGAGGGCGGATTTGACGTTACCCCAGCGCGCCATCGTGCCGGCCAGTTGTGTCAGTGGCGCCAGTGTGCGCGAGGTGAGGATGCCTGTCGCGATGATCGACCCCACGGTAAACTGGCCCGCAAACACCAGATAGGTACCCATGATGACGGCGGCCACATAAGTGCCTTGCTGGACGCCCTGGCTCCAGAATGTCAGGATCGACGCCAGCTTGCGCTGCTCGGAGGATTTGACGGCAGAAAGGGTTGTCAGCTCGGCCCACAGACGCTCCACGCGGTCTTCGCCGCGCTGGGTTTTGACGGTGTCCAGCTCGAAAATCGCCTCGTGCAACAAGCGCGAGGATTTGGCCGTCGCGCCTTGTGTTTCCTGCGTCAGACGGATCATGCGCTTTTGCAAAAAGAACCCCGGCACAACCATCAGGATGCCACCCAGCACCAGCACCCAAACCACATTGCCCGCAATCGAGGCAACAAGCGCGAGAAAGACAAAGATGAAGGGAATGTCGGCAATCGTGCCGATGGTGGAGGCGGTGAAGAATTCGCGCACCGAGCCGAATTCACGCATCGAGGAAAACAGATCAGAGGGGGCCTGCGGACGTTTGTCGCTGCGCATGCCAAGGATGCGGTTCATCAGCAGCTTGAGCACCGAAACCTCGACGCGGCGTCCTGCCCCGTCCATCAGCTGTGCGCGCGCGATCTTGATGAAGGCCTCCATCAACAGGGCCAGCACGGCACCTGCGGCCAGCACCCACAATGTCGCCTCGGACTGGTGCGGAATGACGCGGTCGTAGACCTGCAAGGAAAACAGCGCCACGGCCACAGCCAGCAGGTTCGCAATGAACGAACCCAGCGCCACCTCGCCCAGCTGGCGTTTGAACTGGCCAAATTGCCCCCAGAACCAGTGCTTTGGCTTCTCGGCGGTTTTGTGAACCTCTGCCACTTTTTCGATCGGCATCTGGGCCCGCAGCGTCAGGCCGGAAAAGAACGGTTTGAAATCGCTCGCAGGGACCAGCGCACGGTTGTCGGGACAGGTTTTGTCATAGACGATCAGACTGTCGCCATCGCGCCCCATGACCAGCAACAACTGCCCCGAGGTCATATAGACCAGCGCGGGAAATTCCTGATCTTCCAGTGTCTTGGCCCGCACCAGCTGTGCTGTCAGCCCGTTGCGGCGCAGCAGCGTGGCGATGATTTGCGCCTCGTCCTGTTCGGTGGCGTCGGGGGTCAGCCGCTTGGCCAACCCGTCTGCCAGATCGGCCTGCGAAATCTCACTCCCCAATACGCCGGCGTATGTTGATACAAGCGCACCACGCGCCCGCAGCTTGTCCTCGAACGTCGAGGTGTTGTCGGCTTTGGGTGTCTCGACGGGTGTGTCGGGTTTCAGACGGCCCGTATTGCCGTTCACGATTGTCAGGGTAAACGGCTTGCTCATATTTCGGATCCATCTGCCAGCACACCCAACAGCTCGGCCATCGCCACGCGCAGGCGGATTGCCTCGTATTTCAGGGTGACTTCGGCCTCTTGCTGGCGGGCGAATGTTTCATAGACGCCGACGACGTCCATCACCTGTCGCTGGCCACCATCGTATTGGGCCTGAAACAGATCGAGGTTCTTTTTCGCTTGCGCTGTCAGGGCGGCGGCCTCGCTTGCCTGCCGCTCCTTTGAGGCGATCTGCCCCTCGAATTTACGCAGCTCGCGGTTGGCATCCTCGGTGGCTTGGGCCACGCGGCGGTCTGCGGCCTCTTTTGTGGCCTCGATCGCCTTGAGCCTGTCCCCCGTGCCCAGCCCCAGTAGCCCGTCCGAGCCGATTTTGAGGCCAAAGTTGCCCCCCTCGCCCACGGTGCCAGACGCGCTCAGACCGGGAAGCTGACCTGCGCGGTCGACCTTGGCGGCGGCAACGGCGCGGGTTTTCTCGGTCTGCGCTTGTGTAACGGCCAGCGGCTCTGCCAGACCTGCGCGCACCGGCAGTCGGGCCGTGCCGCGCACGCCGCTCAGATCGCCCACGGCCATTGCGTTCAGTTCGGCAATGGCGGTTTGGGCCGTCTCGGCGGCGGCGGATTGGCTGGCGCGAATTTCAAGCAGCTTCTGGCGCAGGACGTGCAGGTCCGAGCTGTCGGAGACGCCGCCGTTGACCCGTTGCTGCATGATCCATTCGAAATGCCCGATATCTTTTACGCTTTTCGTGGCCAGCGCGTGTTTCTCGCGCGCCTCCACCGCAGTGATGTACAGATCAAGGCCTGTGCGCACCCGCGTGTTCGTGTCCGAGGCCATCGCAACAGCGGCCACTTCGACATCCGCCACGGCAAACTCGCGCTCGCCCTTTTTACGGCCGTTGTCATAAATGACCTGTTCAACGATCAGGTTCGCCACGACCGAGCCGAGTGAGGTCAGGCTGATGTTGGGCCCGATGGAGGGCAGCCAGTTTTTGGAGGCCGCGCGCGCGCGCAGCTGTGCGGCGCGCAGTTCGCTTTCGGCAGAGCGGGCGTTGGCCGCCAGCACGGCACTGGCCACGCGGTTGTAGGGGCTGCCCGCAGGCAGGACCGACCGGCGCGCAATCAGACCCTGAATGATCTCGCTTTGCGCGTTCACTTTTTCTGCGTGGGTTGGTTTGGGCGTGGATGTTTTCGTGCCCGTGGCCTGCATCGCGACCATATCGGCCCCGTCTGCTGCACCACCGATACCCATCGCGCACCCGGACATCGCCAGAGCGGATGCGCACAGCACCGCCGTCAATTTTCTACACTGCCCCATACCCTGCCCTTAACGTGCCGATATTTATGATTATTTTTATTATTATTTTTATTGTGCCGGGTGCGGCGGTGGTTTGGTCCCGCCGCATCCCGTTATTTTGATCGTATCACTTAGATGGTGACAGGGATGTCCTGATCGACCAGCAGGGTGCCTTCGGCGCCCACGGCGTAGACATTGAACGTCTGGCCGTCGACGGTTTCGGTACCTTGTGCCACGCCACCCTGGATGATGACCTCGTCCTCGCCCGATCCGTGGATCGTGAGGGTGTTGGTATCGGTGGACAGGGCCAGCAGGCTTGCCTCGTCGATGGTCACGCTGGCTGCTTCCGCGAAATCAAGATCGAGGTTTTCGATCTGGTAGTCGCCCAGCGCCATGTTCGTGAGGTCAACCGAGTTGGTCGCCGTCTCGTCGTCCAGCACCAGATAAGTGCCCGAGGTATTGCCGGCATCGTCTGTCGAGTTCACGATCAGCTGCGAGCCGTTCGGCACGTTCTCGTTGAAGTCAAAGTTCGTCTCGCCGCGGAAGCTGTTGAAGCCCTGCTGCCCTGCGACATCCTCGATCGAGCCATCGGCGTGGACCTGCACGACACTTTGAATGTCGCCGGTTGGCGCGCCGTTCTCCATCTCTGTCTCGATAGAGATGCCGCGGATACCGTCACCCGCGCGGGTGAAGGACGCGATAACCGGCCCGTTGGGCGCCTCTGTGTCGATGGACAATGTGTCCTCGATCGTGGCCACGTTGCCCACATGGTCCGTCGCCTGCACCGAAATGTCGGCCGCATAGGCACCGCCGCGCACATCGCCCGCAGGCACGGTCAGCGACCAGTTGCCCGCCGCATCGACGTTTGCCGTGTAGGTATTGCCGTCGAATGTGACCTGCACAGTCGATCCCGCCTCGACCGCGCCGCCCAGTTCGATCCCTGCGCCTGCTTCGGCGGCATTGACCACCTGATCGGCACCTGCGGAATTGCTGGTCATCGTGAGGGGCACAACTTCGGTATCGACGTCCACTGTGGTTGCGACCGATTTGACGTTGCCCGCCGCATCCGTGGCCGTGACGTTTACGTCCGTGGTGTAGGTGCCGCCCTGAATGGCCGCGCCGTTGAACGATGCAGACCAGTTGCCCGCCGCATCGACGACCGCGTTAACCGTCTGGCCTGCCATCGCCACAACGACGGAGGTAGAGCCGACTTCGGTCGTGCCGGTGACCATGATCGCGCCCGACTGCTCGGACCCGCTGATGATGTTGTCAACGGCGATGTCATTGGTCGAAACGGTCAGGTTGTCGACGCGTGTGTCGACCTGAACGCTGTCTGTGGCCGAGCGGCTGTTGCCGTAGGCATCGGTGGTTACTGCTGTGATTTCAGCGGTATAGACCCCTGCCGCCACATCATTGGCCGAGAAGTAGGCCGTCCAGTTACCCGATCCGTTCGCCACGACATTGTGGCTGACGCCCTCCATCGTGACGGTGACAACGGCGCCCGCATCTGCGGTCCCTGTGAGGGTCACACCGTCGCTTGCCTCATTCTCGTTCACGACGTCGTCGCCTTCGACCGGTGTGCTGTCGATTGTCAGCGCGCCTGCTTCCGTGTCGACCTGCACCGATGTGGTGGCGGTGTCGACGTTGCCTGCCGCATCGGTTGCGGTGGCTGTCATGGTCGAGGTGTATGTACCCGATGCGACGCTGCCTGCGGCGAATGTCGCGGTCCAGCTGCCATTGGCCGAAACCACAGCTGTTGTTGTCGCTCCGCCCAGCTCTACCACAACAGTAGAACCCGGCTCGGTCATGCCGGATACAGTCAGCGCCTGGCCGACTTCCTCGGCGTTGATTACGCCGTCCGCGCCGCCAGAACCGGAGGTGATGGAGAAGTCGCGCACAAGTGTGTCGACCTCAAACGTCCCGCTGGTGCTGGAAGAGTTGCCCGCCCCGTCGGTGGCGACCACGTTGACGGTGCCGGTATATTCGCCCGCTGTCAGGCTGCCGGTCGAGAAGGTCGAGCTCCATGTCCCGCCCGCTGTTGCGGTGACTGTCTGTGTCACGCCGCCGACAGTTACCTCGACAGAGGAACCGGGCTGCGCTGTGCCGGAAAAGGACACGCCATCCGCATTTTCGACTGCGTTGATCGTGCCGTCGCTGCCGACTGTGGCTGTTTCGACCGATACATCCGTAACCGTATCGACCACGAGCGTTTCAGAGTAGCTTTGCGTGTTGCCAAAGCTGTCGCTGGTCACAACACTGATACCTGTGGAATATTCACCAGCCTCGAGCGTGCCTGCCTCCCACGTCAACGACCAGTCGCCGGTCTCCGAGATTGTCGTGGTGCGCGTTACGTCCTCGATGGTTCCTTCGAGTGTGGCACCCGCCTCACCAGTGCCGGTCAGGGTCACACCTTCGGCGAATGTCGCCTCGTTGAACATGTCACCATTGGATTCCGTACCCGAAGTAAAGACGATTTCAGGGGCAGTCGTGTCGATTTCGAACGACGGACCTTCCAGATCAGTCTCATCCCCATCCGAATTGGTAATTTTCACCAGTGAATCGTACACGCCGTCTTCGGGGAAGTCGTCGCCTTCGAACACCACGTCGAATGTGCCGTCATCGTTGATGGTGGTATCGACGACCTTGTCGCCCACCGTCACCTGAACATCATCGCCCGGCTCACCGCCGCCTGTGATTGTGAGTGTTTCCTCATCGCCGTCGCCACCGATGGTCACATTGCTGGCTTCGTCATCGACAAACGGGGCCGCAGGGCCGTCATCCCCACCGCCGCCACCAAGGCCACCGATCACCGCAGCACCGCCAAGACCCGCTGCAATCGCAGCACCGGACCCGAGCAAGCCACCGCCGCCCAACAGGGCTGCGCCCAGCATCGAGACTTCGCCATCGCCCTGTGCCAGCGGCACACCCGCAATTTCGGAATTATCAAGGAAAATCAGTTCGTCAGACGGGCTCCATTTGCCCCACTCGGCGGTTGGGCCGTATTGTGCATAGAGGTTGCCCTGACCCGCATCAACAAAGCTGACCTCGTTCAGGTAGCCGTCCGAGGAGACAAACAGGCGGTTGGCCGCGCCATCGTCATTGAAGAAGTTGTCGATTGTGATCGTGCGTCCATCCGACAGCGTAATCACCAGCTGGTCGCCTGTGCGGACCTGGCTCGCGAAGTCGGACTGACGTGCGTTGATGGAAATTTCCTGACCCGCCTGGGCCACGATCACTTGGTTCTGTACATCCGAGGACACTGTCCCACGCTGCAAGCCGCCCGCACCACCGCGAACGACGAAATCAATCGCCTTCATAGTCTTACCACTCTACCTCAACAGCGCCCACTTTGTTGCAGGTCGCCTGAATTTTGATTTTTTGTTTTTCTGCTACCCGGCCCGTTCGAGCGTGCCGTGATTTTCACCGTTATGCCGTCACACTATTGAGGGGGAATAACAAAATCCAGTACTTTATTTATTAACTTCCTGCCAACCTGTGTACCTGTGCGACTTTAGCAACAACGCTACGGGAATGTACGGAAAACCCCCCCTTTTACGCCCGTATTACGAGTGTGCCCGGCGCGCGTTTTGGCCCTGTCTGCGGAACCCACACTATATACTCAGTTGACTCGGGGCAGCGTGGACCGGACGCTGCGCATATGACGCACACCCAGAACACCCCGCCCGAGAATAATCTGCGCCCCGTGCACGAGGACCCCGATCATGCGATTCCCATGTCTGATGGCACGCGCCTGTCGGCCCGATTGTGGCGTCCCGAGGATGCAACCGCAGACCCCGTGCCGCTGATTCTCGAATTCCTGCCCTACCGCAAACGCGACGGCACCTGCGCGCGTGATGCGCTGACGCATCCGTATTTCGCGGCCCGCGGCTATGCCTGTGCGCGCGTGGACATGCGCGGCAATGGCGACAGCGAGGGGCTGATGGCGGATGAATACACCGCGCAGGAACTCTCGGACGCGGTCGAGATCATCGAATGGGCGGCTGCCCAGCCGTGGTGCAACGGGCATGTCGGCATGATGGGGATCAGCTGGGGCGGGTTCAACGCGCTTCAGGTGGCCGCCCTTGCGCCAGACGCGCTCAAGGCGGTCATCACGCTGTGCTCGACCGTGGACCGTTTTGCCGATGACATTCACTACAAGGGCGGCTGCCTGCTGAACGAAAACCTTGGCTGGGGGGCGACGATGTGGAGCTATTCGTCGCGCGCGCCGGATCCGGCCCTGCGCGCGGACTGGCGCGAGATGTGGTTGGAACGCCTCGAGAACGAGCCGTTCCTGCCCTCGGTCTGGCTGCGCCACCAGCGCCGCGACGCCTATTGGCAGCACGGATCGGTCTGTGAGGACTTCGGCGCGATCAAGGCGCGTGTGCTGGCCGTGGGGGGCTGGGGGGACGCCTATAAAAATGCCGTTCCGCAGCTGGTCGAGGCGCTGGAGGGCGCAAAGGGGATCGTCGGCCCGTGGGTTCACAAATATCCGCATTTTGCAGTGCCCGAGCCGCGCATCGGTTTCCTGCAAGAGGCGTTGCGCTGGTGGGATCACTGGCTCAAAGGGATCGACACGGGCGTGTCCGGCGATCCCGACTACCGCGCCTATCTGATGGACGGGGTGCGACCTGCCGCGTGGTACACCGCGCGCGCGGGCCGCTGGATTGCAGAGCAAACAGGTGCCACGACCCACCTGCCCGTGCAAACCCTGCATCTGGGCGCAGGCGGCACATTAGGCGAGGCCCCGCAAACGGTGGCGGAAACGATTGCGTCGCCTGCGCATTGCGGGGCGGCGTCGGGGGAATACTGCGCGATCTGGCTGGGCCCCGAGATGCCCGGCGACCAGCGCGGCGACGATGCGCTGTCGGGCACGTTCACCTCTGCCCCGCTTGAGGCAGACATGGATCTGGTCGGTGCGCCGCGCGTGACGCTCGCGCTGTCGTGCGACCGCGCGCAGGGGCAGATCGCCGTGCGCCTCAACCACATCCACGCGGACGGCGCGGCAACGCGGATCACCTACGGCGTGCTGAACCTGAGCCACCGCGACAGCGCCGCCACCCCCACCCCGATGACGCCGGGGCGTGCGACCGAAGTGACGCTGGATCTGGATCACATCGCCTACCGCGTGCCTGCGGGCGACCGCATCCGCGTGTCTGTCTCGACCGCCTATTGGCCGCTGGTCTGGCCCGCGCCGCAGGCCGCGACGATCACCCTGACCCACGGCAGCATCGCCCTGCCCCAGCGCCCCACCTGCGGCGGGGACGAAGTGGCGTTTCTGCCGCCCGAGGGCGCAGACCCGTGGGAGGTCGAAACGCTGCGCCCCGAAAACCACGTCCGTCGTCAGGAGACGGATATGGTCACTGGCCTGCACAGCCTTGTGATTGAAGATGACTTTGGCAAAGTCCGTGACGCGGACCACGGGCTGATCACCGGCTCTGTCGCGCGCGAGCGTTGGGACATCCACCCCGATGATCCGTTGTCCGCGCGCGGCAGTTGCGATTGGGAGGACACGCTGGAGCGCGGCGACATCCGCCTGCGCACCCGCGCCCGATGCGCCATGCATGCTGACGCCACGACCTTTTATCTGACTGCGACAATCGAGGCGTGGGAGAACGACACACTAGTTTACACGCGCAAGGAGAGTGACGCCATCCCCCGCGACCATATCTGACAGAGGCCGTCGGCATGCGGGGGAATACCGCTTGCTAGATGGGGCCAAATGCGTAACCCTTAAGCATCACCAAAATCCGATGCGCCCCAAGGCGCACGATTCCAACCGGGAGAAAACCAAATGAATATGCACCTCAAAGAGCTGAGTACAGCCGTCACCGCAGGTCTGATGACCCGCCGTGAATTTGTCGCCCGTGCTGCCGCCCTTGGCGTTACAGCTGCGGCTGCGAATTCCATGCTGGCGGGCACCGCCTCTGCTGACGCCCACGCCAAACCCGTCGCAGGCGGTACATTCCGCATGGGCGTTCAGGGCGGCGAAAGCACCAACACCCAAGATCCGGCAAGCTGGGCCTCTGATGTGCCGATCGCAATTGGTCGCCTCTGGGGTGAGCCGCTTGTAGAGGTGACGGCTGACGGGTCATTGTCGGGCCTTGTTGCGGAAAGCTGGGAAAGCTCTGCTGATGCTGCAACATGGACCTTCAAAATCCGTGAAAACTGCATGTTTTCCAACGGCAGCGCCGTGACAGCCAAAGACGTGATGAAAACGATGGAGCGTCACTCCAACGAAGATTCCAAATCGGGTGCTCTTGGCATCATGAAAGGAATCAAGGGCATGTCGACAGACGGCATGAACTTTACCGTTGAGCTGGATATCGGCAACGCTGATCTGCCCTATCTGATGGCCGATTATCACCTGATGATCCAACCGGGTGGCGGTTTTGACGACCCTACCGCTGCAATCGGCACCGGTGCCTATACAATGGAAACATTTGACCCGGGTGTGCGCGCCTCTGCTAAACGCCGCTCGGACTATTGGGGTGGTTCACAAGAAGAAGTGGCTCACTATGACACAATCGAGGTCATTGTTCTGAACGATGCCACAGCCCGTACTGCGGCGCTGCAATCGGGTCAGGTCGATGCGATCAACCGCGTTGAGCCAAAAATCGCAAAACTGCTGGACCGTGCGCCGACGCTTGGCGTGCAGAACGTGTCTGGCCGTGGTCACTATGTATTCATCGCCCATGTAGACACAGCGCCGTTTGACAACAAGGATCTGCGTCTGGCACTGAAGTACGCGATGAACCGTCAGGAAATGGTCGACAAAATCCTGCAAGGCTATGGCGGTATCGGGAACGACATGCCCATCAACGCAGCATACCCGTTGTTTGATGACACGATCCCCCAGCGTGAGTTCAGCCTTGAAAAAGCGGCCGAGCATTACAAAAAATCCGGCCACGATGGCAGCCCCATCATCTTGCGTACCGCCGATGGCGCGTTCCCGGGTGCGGTCGACGCCGCAGCCCTGTTCCAGCAGTCTTGCGAAGCCGCAGGCATCCCGCTGGAGATCAAGCGCGAGCCCAACGATGGCTACTGGTCCGAAGTCTGGAACGTCCAGCCCTTCTGCTGCTCCTACTGGGGTGGCCGTCCGGTGCAGGACCAGATGTATTCAACGGCCTATCTGTCCACAGCAGACTGGAACGACACCCGTTGGAAACGTCCTGAGTTTGACGCGATGCTCCTCGAAGCACGCGCCGAGTTGGACGAAGCGAAACGCAAGGAAATCTATTCCAAGATGGGTCGCATGATGAACGAAGAAGGTGGTCTGATCCTGCCGATGTTCAACGACTTCATCGATGCGGTTTCCAACGACATTCAGGGCTTCAAGGGCGATCCAAACGGCCCGCAGATGAACTGGTACGCATTTAAGAAAACCTGGAAGACGGCATAAACCGTGCATCCTATTGTAAAATTGGTCGCCCAGCGCTTAGCGCTGGGCTTCCTGCTTCTCCTCGCTGCATCTGTATTGATCTTTGCCGGCACGACCATGCTGCCCGGCGATGTGGCGCAACAAATTCTCGGACAGGGCGCCACGCCTGAGAACCTCGCGAACCTGCGCGCAGAGTTGGGGCTGAACGATCCCCCTGTCACCCGATATTTTCAATGGCTCGGCGGCATCCTTCAGGGGGATCTGGGCACCGCGCTGACCAATGGCCGCGACATTGCCGAAAGCATCGGCGGGCGGTTGAAAAACACGATGTTCCTCGCCTTCTGGGCTGCTGTGATTTCCGTGCCACTCGCGATTTTTCTGGGCCTGTTGGCCGTGC
>Ga0114953_1001728_pt1 | contig 15475 bp, 14 predicted proteins | sample SidtaG_FD_87298 | JGI IMG/M metagenome (GOLD analysis project Ga0114953, IMG submission 87298) | Marine algal microbial communities from Sidmouth, United Kingdom - Sidmouth_Male2 metaG | ecosystem: Host-associated > Algae > Red algae > Unclassified | place: Sidmouth, United Kingdom | collected...
ACCAGATCGATAATCAACAGGCCGTTTGTCAGGTCAGCGCCGTTGACGCGGACATGATCGGCGAGTTGAAAACGGCGCTCAAAACCGCGTTCCGCAATGCCGCGATGAAGATACTCGACGGCGTCATTTTCGGCCTTGGGCTCTTGCCCGCCGGAGACGGTCAAAACGCCTTCATGAGTTTCGATCTCGATGTCGTCTGCCGTAAATCCGGCCACGGCCAGCTCTATGCGGTAGCTGTCCTCGGACAAGCGCGCGACGTTGTAGGGGGGATAGGCCGTGCCTGATTTGGCGGCCTGAGTGGCGGCATTATCGATCATGCTGGCCATCCGGTCAAAGCCGACAAAGTTACGGTAAAGGGGGGAAAAATCATAAGCTCTCATAGTCTCATCCTCGTTAAAGCAATGTATGTTTTGGGCTCCCAAGGGGGCAGCCCGGTTATGCGCAAACCCGATCATCGGCGTCTGCGTCATCGAAATGGGAATATGGTTTCGGCCTTCAAGAGGCGGATGTGTATTTTTTGCAGAAAAGGGGATTTAGACGCTCACGGGTCGGAGGCATAATCTATTCAAAAACAATGGCTTAGGTCTATGCACCCGGCAGGTTGTTAATTTTCTTATGGCCCAAGACTTTCAGGGTCATATTCCGGCCACCGCGCAATATTGGATAGAGCACGCGGCTGCGCCCGGGGCTTGTAAAGGTCCATTTTGTCAGGCGTCTCAGCAGGCCGCTCTTGGTCGTCATCAAGGCCATACGGGTCATGGCATCGTCGCCGTGATAAAACTCATCTTCCAACACGACAATCATGCCTTCATCCAAATCCAGACCCTTGGCCGTCGCTTCATCGACAAGCGGATGACCCTCTCGCGCGTCGATCAGCTCGACGCTGTAATTTTCCTTGAGACGCACCATGCCGACATAGGCCTGGCAAAACGGGCAGTCGCCGTCATAGATAATCTGGACTGGGGTCTGCTCACTCATATACTTTAGGTAAGTGCGGAGGCCGGATTTTTCACCCCGTATTTATCGCGATATTTGCGCGCAAACCAAGCCATGTTGAAGAAGGAGAAAAACACAAAGGGATACATGAAAAACTGAACATTCAGAAGAATGAAATTGGCCACATGAAAACTGGCCGCCCCCAGCAGAAAGAGAACGGTCGCCCAGTTACGCCTGATGATCAGGACAAGCGGTGAGAATAATTTGAACAGAGCGACCAGCGCTCCCATTGTGAAAACAATCCAAACATGTTCGGCCAGATCAAAAGCATAAGCGCGCCGCAGCACTTCGCCGTCCGGTCCAAAGCCTGAGCGCAAAGACCGCTCTATCAATTTGGCTTGGATTTGCCCGGCTGTGTCAAACCACTCCCAACCCGTAATGCGCAGCTTCGCGACGACCGCCCAGAAATAATACAGAACGATATAGGTTTGCGCCGTGCGGATGGGCCAGCTGGCTTCCCATTCTTCAATCGCGGGATAGGTTTTGCCCTTGGCGTCGACCGCAAAACGCTGATGACATTTTGAGAAAAAGAACAGGAACAGCAAGGTGACCGGGACGATATAGCGGTGATGCACATCGCCCGCGAAACTATCGCGGACACCTTTGAGATAGCAGATACAAATAAACAGCACGAGAATGGACGGCTTCGTCCATTTCCCGATCATGAAAAATATAGTCGCGACCATCATCAGGATAAAGATCGGAATGTTCAGCCACGGAATATGGGTCGAAATCCCCAAATATTCGAAATACCAAATCGGCTCTATATAATGGGTGTGTGCGCCCGATGAACTCAGCGCCAACACATGCGGGAATTGGGTGATGTGGTAGAGCAAAAGCCCGGCGCCAATCAGGGCTCGCAGCGCGCCGAGACTATCGCCGGAATATCCGGTGTAGAAATACCAGTTCCACGCGCGCTCGATTTTGTTTTCGCGGCTCACGGCGTGCGCTTTGTGATGACGGCCGTGCGCATCTCAAGACTCAAATCGGACAAATCACCCGTGCGCCGGGTCTCCCGCGAAACATTCGTGAATTCATAAGTGGCAATCGCTTGGACAATATAATCCGGATCGCCCGGCTCGCGGTCGAGTGTCTTGTTCATCATGTCCAGCAGACGGCTGTGCCAATCAATCCCGGTGCGCGGGTCCTCGTAAAACAGGTTGAAAACGGCGTCGCTGAGCGGGTTGAGCCGCTCCCGTTCTCGCAGATGTTTTGGCGGGCCCTTGCCAAAGGCGCGCTCAGTGTAAAGCCTTCGGAAAGCGGCGTTTGGAACATTCAACGTTTTGGGGCCGATAAATTCGGTCTCGCCTGCGGCCGTCGTGATCTCAAACCCCTTTCGCAATTTGGCCTTGTCGCCGACCAGAACGACCAGCTGGGTTTGACCATGAAACTGACTATACATTGGGACCCATGTCAGCGGGAAAGTATCGACTCGAAAAAATACCGCGTCCAGCGTGAAAACATGAAACCCGATCAGGAATTTGGTTACAGTTTTCTTTTTCACAAAGCCCCCGGCAAGCAATCTCATAAATCTGGCCCGTAAATTTGGCCCGTAAACTTGGAATGCCTTTTGCTCGATATTTATTGGGAGTTCACCGAAGGTTGCAAGTCGATTTAGGTCACCAAATGCTACAGGAATGAGAGAGGAAGCGGCGGGCCCGCGATCGCCGCAAACCGGCCCCGTGGACCACAGCGTAACACCCCGCTTATCGCGGCGCAGTGCCCTGCTGGACGCCGCGCAGTGCCCCACGGGAAATTTACTCGACTTTTGCGCTGCCGCCCCTATTTCTTTGCGCAATCGAAACCGACGTACTGAAATGAGAGACTTCTATGCGAATACAAACTTCACTTTTGGCTCTATTGGCGGCGACCGCTTTGACGGCTTGCGGAGGCGCCGACACAACATCCGCGTCCAAGACGAAAGCTGAAACGGCCGTTAAGACCGTCACGCTTGACGATGTGCTTGCAAACCCGCGCCGCGCTAAAGATGCGGCTCGTGATAAATTCCGCAATCCGAAAAAGACGCTGGAGTTTTTCGAGGTTGGTCCCGGCAAACGCGTTGGCGAAATTTGGCCGGGTTGGTACACGGACGCGACCGCGCCTTATCTGGCGGCGAATGGCGGGTAATATGTTGCGGTTGTATACCCTGACAGTGCGGGTGAACGCTATGCTGAACGCGTTCAGAAATATAATGAAAAATATAGCGATAGCGATGTCTATGGCGACATTGAATATGCAACCTTCTGGCAGGACTCCGGTCCAATTTTAGCCGAAGGCCAAGAGCCGCTGGATGTGCTGGTGACGTACCGCAATGTCCATAACTGGATGAGCAGAGGCTATGCGCAGGACGCTTTCAATGAGTTTTACGCAGCGCTCAAGCCGGGCGGAATTTTGGGCGTTGTTGAACACCGCTTGCCTGAAACGGCTGTGCAAAACCCAAAAGGCGCAACCGGATATGTGCAGGAAAGCTATATGAAAGATATGGCCAAGCGCGCGGGATTTGAATTTGTTGAGGCCAGCGAAATTAATGCCAATCCAAAAGACACAGCGGATCACCCTTACGGGGTCTGGACTTTGCCGCCGCGGTCACGCCTGCCTAAAGAAGGCAGCGTCGAGGCGGCTGACTTTAATGCGGTCGCCTATAAAAACATCGGCGAGTCTGACCGTGCAACTTTGAAATTCCGGAAACCAAAATAGCACTGGTCATGGGGCCTTTCCGGCCCCATATTCCGCTTACATTAGTTTTTAAAATGGAGACCCCAATGGAAAATTCAGAAATCGCAGCAAAAATGACTGAAGCGCTCGGCAAAGCCGGCGGTTTGGACAAATCTGTTAAATTTGATTTTGGTGATGATGGCCAAGTTTTTGCGTCAGGCACAACAGCTGAAGTCGCTGACAATGAAGCGGATTGCACAATCAGCGTCGATAAAGCAGATTTCATCGCGCTGGCGTCCGGTTCGATGGACCCTATGATGGCATTTATGTCCGGCAAACTGAAAGTAGCCGGTGATATGTCTGTCGCCATGGGGCTGCAAAGCATCTTTTCGAACATGTAAATTGCATTGCGGCGCGGCGACCCGGTTGGGTTGACCGCGCCCTTTTTATGTCCGCCCCTCTCCCAAATTTTGAAGAAGCCGAGATTGTCCAACCGGGCGGTCGGCCTGTCCCTGCGGTACTGGAGCCGCGGCTCAAGACCTATTTTATCGAGCGAGACGGCGTTCGCTTGCGGGTCATGCTCGCCACGGCGGTGACCGATAATCCGCGCGGCTCAATTATATTTTCCCCGGGCCGCACCGAATTCATCGAAAAATATTTTGAGACGACGACTAATCTGATCCAAATGGGCTTTAACGTCCTCATGGTTGACCCGCGCGGTCAGGGTCTGTCTGACAGGCTGCTCGAGGATCGGTTGAAATCCTATATCGGGAACTTTCAGATTTACGCCGATGATCTGGCTTTTGCGGCGGAAGAATTTGCGCCGCTCCTCCCGCGCCCGCATATTGCGATGGGCCATTCCATGGGCGGCACGATTGTTTTGCATGCGATCCTGTCGGGCGCGCTTAATCCGGATGTGGTGATTTGCAGTGCGCCGATGCTTGGCTTGTTTGATTTGGAGACTCCGGTCTTGCGCGCCGTCATTGTGACCTTGGCCCGCTTGGGATTGGATAAGCGCAATTTGCCCTTCCAACGTCAACGCTCGGGTCTTCCGATACCTTTTTTAGGGAATAAGCTGACCTCTGACAAAGAGCGCTATCGGCTTTGGGCGACCTTTTTCCAATCCACGCCGCGGCTGAGGGTGGGGCAGCCGACATATGGCTGGATACGCGCATCGTTGGCATCCATGGCTTATGTCAACCGAAACGCAGCAAACCTCAAAATCCCGGGCCTCATGCTGGGGGCAGGGGCAGACCCGATTGTTGACCCCGCCAGTATTGAGCGCTTTGCAAAAAATGCGGGCTGCAAATATGAGGTGGTGCCCGGCGCTTGCATGAGCTGTTTTTGGAACGAGACGTTTACCGGGACGAAGCCTTTGCGATGATTGAAAGGTTTTTGGACGGTGAGAAAATCTAAAGTCTCAAGGCAGGATCTTAGCGTAATCCGCGCAGTTTTTGTAACGTCCGCCTGACACCCTTTTTTGTGAAATGATAGGGGCTGGCGGCCAGCTTGGTCATCCGCCGGACCCGGCGCCAGCGTTTTCGGGGTCGATATTGCGGCGTCAGCAGGTCAAAGAAAACATCCGTCACCGCTTCCCAGCTATAGCGTCTCGCATGTGCAATGGCGTCAGCGGGATTGAGGTCAGCGGCTTTCAAGCAGGCCGTTCGTAAGTCCTCATCGACGATACCGGCGTTCGACCCCGGAATAATATCTATCGGTCCGGAGACGGGATAGGCCGCGACAGGCAGACCCGAAGCCATAGCCTCAATAATGACAAGGCCGAATGTGTCTGTCTTAGACGGGAAAACAAAAACATCAGCATCCGCAAAATGCCGTGCCAGCTCTGTTTCATATTTCGCGCCCGTGAAAACGGTGTCCGAATAGCTTCGTTTGAGCTCTGCGAGTTGCGGCCCGTCGCCGACAATGACTTTGGTTCCCGGAAGATCCAGATCTAGAAAAGCCTTTAGGTTCTTCTCCACCGCAACGCGTCCGACATTGACCCAGATCGGCCGTGCCAATCCGGCATAGACGTCTTCGGGTGCGTCTTTCTTATCCGGGTTGAACATGATTGTGTCGACGCCGCGCGCCCAAGGGGCCAGCCGCGTGAAGCCTCGTTCATTGAGGAATTCGACCATGCTGGGTGTCGTGACCATGGTGCGTCCGCCCGCATTATGGAAACCCCGCACGAATCGGTAAGACCAAGACAGCGGAATCCAAGGCATCCGTGCTTTGATATATTCCGGAAATTTCGTGTGATAGCTTGTCGTGAACGGCATCGCCCATTTATGGCAGAGCATTTTCGCCATTTGGCCGAGCGGTCCCTCCGTCGCGATGTGAATGGCTTCGGGGCCAAAGGCGATCATCCGCCGTTTCACGTCATTATAAGCAAAAGGCGCAAGGCGAATATCAGGATAGGTTGGCAAGGGCAGGGTGAAATATCCGTCCGACGGCGCAATGACCTCAACCTCATGGCCGCAGGCTCGAAGCTTGGAGACGGTTTGATCCAATGTTCGCACCACACCATTGATTTGCGGGTGCCAGGCATCTGTCACGAGTAAGATCTTCATTTTTTCGCCAATGGTCCAGCCCGTCAATAGGGCCATCTGCCCGGCGACTTGTATCGGGCGGGTCCGGAATTTCAAACGAATCAATCAAAGAATAGAAAATTTTGCCTTTTTAATACGGCTCCGAACCGACTCTGAAGACCTCCGGCAAGTCATTGTTTTTCAACGTTGAGACACGCTGCCGAGCGATTGTGCATAGGATGTGTATAGCTCTGCGGACGAAGAAAAATTCATTGAATTCTCAAGAGGTTAAGACTCTGTTTACTGTTTTTCGTGTTAAAGGGACACACTAGGTGTTGACGCTCTAGGGCAAATCAACACTATATGTAGTGGAACTAAACGGTTCACCTTACATATCTTCTCTACGGGAACTCACGCAAAACTGCGTGCGAGGGATAGATTTGTGCGGGCGTTACGGGGAAAAGACAATGAATGATACAAATGAAGACTTCCGCTCGGCTGACAGCATAGCTGAGCTGGATCAACTGGACACACAGACTATGGACGTACTCACAGCAGATCTCGACGATTTGAACGCGCCTTCCGGCATCGCGATGAGCGAGACGGTCGTCGCGCGCGAGCCGGAGCTTGAGTTCAAGCCCAAGCCGGACCGCCCAAAGCAGGTGAAAGCCCGCAACGAGCTGCTGACGGATTTCGGGAAGCGGACCTTGCTGGACCGCTATCTTCTGCCGGATGAAAGCTTTCAGGATATGTTTGGCCGCGTGGCACAGGCCTATGCTGACGATACAGCCCATGCGCAGCGTCTATATGACTATATGAGCCAGCTTTGGTTCATGCCGGCGACACCTGTTTTGTCCAATGGCGGCGCGGATCGCGGTCTGCCGATCTCTTGTTTCCTGAACGCTGTCGACGATAGCCTCGATTCCATTGTTGATGTTTGGAATGAAAATGTTTGGCTCGCCTCTAATGGCGGCGGTATCGGGACGTATTGGGGCAATGTGCGGTCCATCGGTGAAAAAATTGGCCGTGCGGGCAAGACCTCCGGCATTATCCCGTTCATCCGCGTGATGGACAGCCTGACCCTCGCAATTTCGCAAGGTTCGCTTCGCCGCGGCTCTGCAGCGGTTTATCTCGACATCCACCATCCGGAAATCGAGGAGTTCCTTGAAATTCGTAAGCCGTCCGGTGATTTTAACCGCAAATCTCTGAACCTTCATCACGGTTTGAACATTACGGATGACTTCATGGAAGCGGTCGCGGCCGGCACAAAATATCCAACAAAAAGCCCGCATACCGGCGAAATCATCAATTACATTGATGCGCGTAAGGTCTGGCAAAAAATTCTAGAAATGCGCCTCGCCACGGGTGAGCCCTATATGGTGTTTTCCGATACAGTGAACAAAGCGCTCGCGAAGCATCAGCGTGATGCGGGCCTGAAAGTGCAGCAGTCTAACCTCTGTGCCGAGATCATGCTCGCCACGGGCCGCGATAAATATGACCGTCAGCGCACAGCGGTGTGTTGCCTGTCCTCTATCAATGCGCAAAAATATGATGAGTGGAAGGATGTTCCCGGTTTTGTTGAAGACATCATGCGCTTCCTCGACAATGTTCTGGAGAGCTTTATCCAAGGCGCGCCTGACGCGATGAATGATGCCAAATATTCGGCCATGCGCGAACGCTCCGTCGGTTTGGGTCTAATGGGCTTCCATTCCCTGCTGCAAAGCAAAGGCATTCCGTTTGAGAGCGCCATGGCGAAAAGCTGGAACATGCGCCTGTTCGCTAAAATTCGCGGTGACGCGGATAAGGCGTCTGTCGTCCTTGCTGAAGAGCGCGGCGCATGCCCGGATGCAGCCGATATGGGCGTGATGGAGCGCTTCTCTCACAAGATGGCCGTTGCGCCGACGGCGTCGATCTCCATCATCTGCGGCGGGACATCTGCAGGTATCGAGCCTATTCCGGCCAATATCTACACCCACAAAACTCTGTCCGGATCAAATACGGTCAAAAACCCGCTCTTGGAAGCTTTGCTGGAAACCAAAGGCAAGAACACAGCAGGTGTCTGGGCGACGATTTTGGAGAACGAAGGCTCTGTTCAACATTTGAGCTGCCTCGATGATCATGAAAAGGCGACCTTCCGGACAGCCTTTGAAATCGACCAGCGTTGGGTCATTGAACACGCGGCTGATCGCGCGCCGATGATCTGCCAGGCGCAGTCTCTGAATATCTTCCTGCCGGGCGATATTGATAAATGGGACTTGCATATGCTGCATTGGACGGCATGGGAAAAAGGCGTGAAATCGCTCTATTACTGCCGCTCTAAATCGCTTCAGCGGGCATCATTCGCCGGTTCAAAGGGCAAAACTGAAATGGAAAAGTCCATGGAAGCGGCTGCGCCAACCGATTATGACGAGTGCCTCGCCTGTCAGTAGCGCGGAAACGAAATCGGGTGAAGTGGGCTTGAAATTAGCTTTTTACCCCCAAAACACGCAGAATTCGGGGCTGTCATTAACCATGACGGCCCTTTTTCATAGTTTGTTCAGATAACTTTCTTATCATATATTCATAAGACGTTAACGTCGTGAGACGGGCTTTTCGCATATACGTCTTATGCTTGTCATATTTTTGTGGCAGGACATGAATAATCATGCTAAACCCCACATTCATCCTCGGATGATGTGGAAAACAGGATTGGCGCAATCTATGCCGCAGAAGGGGCGAACATCACTATCTAAGATGTCGCAGCGATTCGCTGCAGCACTAGTCGCTTGCCTGTGTCTTGGCTTTGCGTCTTCCGTTGCTGCGCAGGATAAATCCAATTCTAACGTTGATTCTCTGCAAAAAACGAACACGATTTCGCCGAGCGAGGGCTTAAACTATAATCTTCCCGGCAGCCCCGATTTTTCGGCTCAGGCCGGCCCCCAGCTAGATTTGCCTTTGGAAGCTGTTGGTTCGACAGTTTACAAACTCGATTTGACCTCGCCCGGATGCGCAAGCGGCGGAGAAAGCTGCACACGACGCGACGAGAATATGAATCTCGGGCTGACAGATACATTTCGGCGTCGATCCGAAAAAGGCCTCGATTTGTCTTTGACGCCTCGCGCCTCTGTTCGGTTCAATGATGAAATCAGTTCAACAGCGGTCGGCGCTTTCATCGAGATTGGCGAAGACCTGCGCGAAGGCTCCAACTTTGAGAGCAATACTTGGTATTTCTTCGCGGGCGCGGATGCTGAGGCCTTGACCTATTCTCCCAATTCCGCCGCTCGGATTACGGATGGTCAGTTTCATCTGCAAGACAGGATTATTGTTGGCGACGCGCAAGCCGGTGTCGGCTACCGAATTGGCGATGCTGATGTGTCCTTATCCTATATGCGCCGGGAAGCGTCCGGCGAAGAGTATAAATTCATCGAGGATGCAGCCGCGCTTTCCTTCACGTGGAAACGCTAGCACCCCGCTCACCCCCTCTCTAACTTTATGGCGGCTTGACCACTCCGGTTCGCACGCCTAATCGCCAGCGCATGAATACTGAAATTTACATGACATCCAAAGCCTGGCCTTTTGATCAGGCCCGCGCGATTTTACGCCGTCTTGATATCGAAAAGAAACGCGGCATTGACCGGGGCGATAAGCCGGTGATTTTTGAAACAGGTTATGGTCCGTCCGGCCTGCCGCATATCGGCACCTTTGGTGAGGTCGTGCGCACAACCATGGTCCGTAATGCTTTTATTGCGCTGACGGAAGGCAAGATTGAAACACGGCTGATTTGCGTCTCTGATGATATGGACGGGATGCGTAAAGTGCCCGGGACCGTGCCCAATCCGAAAGAGCTGGAAGCATATATGCAGAAGCCGTTGACGGATGTGCCTGATCCATTCGGGACGCATGAGAGTTTTGGCGCGCATATGAATGATCGCTTACGGGCCTTCCTCGACAGCTTTGGATTTGAATATGAGTTCAAGTCCGCGACAGATCTTTACCGCTCCGGCGCCTATGATGACTATCTTTTGCGCACGCTAGAAAAATTTGACGACATTATGAAGGTCATGTTGCCGACGCTCGGCGAGGAGCGCCGCGCGACCTATTCCCCGTTCCTGCCAATATCGCCAAGTTCCGGCCGCGTGCTTTATGTGCCGATGAAATCCACTGACGCCAAAGCCGGGACCATAACCTTTGATGATGAGGACGGAACGGAGGTTACGCTGCCCGTGACGGGCGGTAATGTGAAGCTTCAGTGGAAGCCGGATTTTGGCATGCGCTGGGCAGCCCTTGGCGTGGATTTCGAAATGTTCGGCAAGGACCATCAGGATAATGCGCCGCTCTATTCGCGCATTTGTAAAATTCTTGGCGGTAATCCGCCCGTGCAATATGTCTATGAGCTCTTCCTCGACGAAAAAGGTGAGAAAATCTCCAAGACCAAGGGCAATGGTATCTCAGTCGAGGACTGGCTAAAATACGCGCCGCCGGAAAGTCTCTCGCTCTTTAATTACGCCAAACCTCGCGCGGCGAAGAAGCTCTATTTCGACGTCATCCCTAAAACGGTCGATGAATATTACCAGCACCTCTCCGGGTGGTCGCGGCAGGACGAAAAGCAGCGCGCGAATAATCCAATTTGGCATATTCATAACGGCACGCCGCCCGATGAAAATCCGCCGCTTACCTTTGCGCTCCTGCTGAATCTGGTGAGCGCGGCCAATGCGTCTGACACGGATGTGCTCTGGGGCTTCATCAAAAAATACGCGCCGGATGCGAACCCGGTAAACAGTCCGGGCCTCGACCGTCTGACCCATTATGCCGTGGCCTATTACGAGGATTTCGTGAAGCCGAATAAGGCTTACCGCAAGCCCACGGATCAGGAGCGCGCGGCTTTGAAGGATTTGGTCGGGCGCTTCCGCGCTGTGCCCGCAGCAGATGCAGCGGATGGCGAGGCGTTGCAAACGCTGATTTTCTCTGTCGGCAAAGACCATGAATTTGAAAATCTGCGCGATTGGTTCAAAGCGATTTACGAAGTCTGTCTCGGCCAAAGCCAAGGTCCGCGTTTCGGGTCTTTCGTGGCCATCTATGGTCCCAACGAGACGGCTGACCTCATTGAGACCGCACTTTCAGGCAATCTGGGCTCATAAACTGTAACGCGATTTCATGGGTTCTCTTCTTTACGGTTCCCGCCAATCTGTGACAGACTGGTTTCGATGAAACGATTATTTGCAACTTGTGCTATTTTGGCGTCTCTCTTTTTCAGCGGATCAGCTTTCGCGTTTGGGCCAATGGATGTTCGCGCGGCGATGGATAACGGCTCATATGAAACGGCTTATGCGCAAGCGGAAAGTTTAAAGACCGCAGATGGCTATGCTTTGGCGGCTGAAATCCTGCTGTCTGAGATAATGATTGGCGGGGTGGAGAAAAATAAGAAGCAAGCCAAGCGGGCACGAAAATTAGCCGAAGCTGGGTTGGAGCTGGATCCGGCCCATCAAAATGCGCGGCTGCAATATGCCATTGCGGACGGCTTTATCACGCGCGAGACGGGCGACGTTAAGGCGTGGATGAAAAAGCTGCCGCAAAAAACAGAAGCGATTGTCCAGGCCTACCGAACGGATTTCCCGGGTGATCCGCGCGGGGATGCTTTATTGGGGGCTTGGCATTTGGCCATCGCGCGCAAGGCCAGAAACAAGAATGCCATCAAATGGTTCGATGCGAGCATATCGCAAGGCCGGGAGCTTTTCCAAAAAGCTCAGGCGGTGGAACCAGATGATATAATAATTAGCGTGAATTACGCTTTCTCGCTCATGGCACTGGATGAGGATGATTTTCCCGATGTCGAAGAAGCCCGGGGAATTTTAACGAAAGTCATAGCGACCCAACCGCCTGACTTTTTAAGCGGCGTGTTGCATGTGTATGCAGGCGAAGCGCTAGCCCATATCGATGATCGCGACACTGTCAGCGATTATGCCGGAATGTTTTTGGACGGCGAAGTCCCGGTCATTGAAGAAGATTAACCGATCCGCTCAGGAGGTATAATCAGCCAAACGTCTAATACTATTGACTGACCGTGCGACCATGCTGCGGCGGTTTGTCAAAATTTAAAAATTATTGACTGACCCAAATGATTCTGCCGATCCATTGGATGTGCTTTCGGGGCAGGCTGCGGTCTTCATATTCGGGATTTAGCGAGGCGAGCTCGATAATAGTTTCCGTTAGCTTGCGCAGCTCTTTGGCCATGACTTCACCGTCCAGTGTTTTGACCACGACGCGGTCGCCGCGCCGCACGCTGGCATTAGGCGCAACGAGGACTTTATCGCCCGCGCGTAAGACGGGGTCCATACTGTCACCCGCAATCTCCAGCGCATAGACATTATCATCCAATTCACCCGGAACGCGGACATCTTCCCACGACCCGCCGCAGGGAAAACCCGCATCGTCAAAAAAGCCTTCATCGCCTGCTTGGGCCAAGCCAATTACGGGAATGGCAGGACCGGAGGCCCCTTTATTTTTTGCCATACAGGCAAAGTCTTCAAAATCCATATTCACGGTGCGCAGAACTTTGGAAATAGACTCGGTTGACGGCCAGCGCGGTTTACCCGCAGAGGTCACGCGTTTGGATTTATTGAAGCTGGTCGCATCAAGTCCCGCATCGCGGGCCAATCGGGACGGCGAGATCGAGAGTTTTAACGCCAGACGGTCAATCGCGCCCCAGATTTCATTGTGAGATAGCATGAGAAACGGATAGGACTATATGCCTATCGGGTCAAATAAAAAGCCCGCGCCGAGCCTTTTGCGATGTCGCAAAATGCGGGGGCGGGCCTCTCAAATTTCGAAAAGTGATTTGCCTTAATTATATGCGTTCTCACCGTGAAGGCTGACATCCAGTCCTTCAAATTCTTGCTCTTCGGTGACCCGTAATCCGAGTGTCACTTTCAGAATTAGCAGAATGATGAAGCTGGCAATCGCTGACCAGGCGACCACGGCGGCTGTGCCGACAAGCTGCGTTGATAAGACGCCGTCTCCTGTGCCGCCCAAAAACTCCGCTGAGAGGAATGGGAGGAGCAAGATACCGAGTATGCCGCCCACGCCGTGAACTGCGAAAACATCGAGACTGTCATCGATTTTCAACTTCACGCGGATGAGGTGAACCGCGAAATAGCAGACCAGACCGCCCGCCAAGCCGATAAACAAAGCGCCGCCCGGTCCAAGGACGCCGGCCGCCGGTGTGACGGTTGCCAGACCTGCAATCGTGCCTGTCGCCGCACCGACCAAGGTTGGCTTCTTATTGGTGATCGCCTCAATCGCGACCCAAACCAATGTCGCGGTTGCGGCGGATATATGCGTGACGAGAAGCGCCATGCCTGCGCCGCCATCGGCTGCGAGTTGGGAGCCGCCATTAAAGCCGAACCAGCCGACCCAGAGCATGGATGCACCGATCATGACGATTGCCGGACGATGCGGCACGGCCAAATCGTGCGGGAAGCCTTTGCGTTTGCCGAGCATGAAGACATAGACGAGCGCTGAAATACCGGCTGTTGCATGGACGACGAGGCCGCCTGCAAAGTCGACAACGCCGCCGCCATAATTCGAGAGCCAACCGCCGCCCCAAATCCAATGGGTCACAGGCGCATAGACGACCAAAAGCCAAAGCGCCGTGAAAATCATGACGGGCAGAAACTTCACCCGTTCAACAAAGGCCCCGACGATGAGCGCAGGCGTGATGACGGCGAATGTCATCTGGAAGGCGAGGAAAACGCTTTCGGGAATGGTCCCGGAGACGGCATCGCGGCCTAGATCTTTGAGGAACAGATTATCCAATCCGCCCCACCAGCCATTGGCGGTTCCGAACGCAATTGAATATCCGGCCACGACCCAAACGATGGAGGCTAGTGCTGCAATGGCGTAGACTTTCATCAAAACGGAAAGATAGTTTTTCGCGCGAACTAAACCGCCATAAAACAGGGCCAGACCCGGCAGGCTCATAAAGAGGACCAGCGCGGTGGCTGTCAGGATCCAAGCGGTATCGCCGGAGTTCGCTGTCGCGTCTTGCGCGGCTGCGAATGACGGCAAGGCCATGGCGGCAAGCGCGAGCCCTGCGGTTTTGAAATATCGTGACATATGCTTTCCCTTGCACTTTTCATCATTTTTATTTGCGCGACGGGTAGAACAGGAAACGCCCTGTTGCTGTGCGCGGCCCGATATAGAATGTGCGCGGCTCATTCGCGCACAGATATAAGACGAAAAAAGCCCGCCTTTGCACAGAAGGAGTGCGAAGGCGGGCTTGATAAATTTCCTCGCTCAGCGCGGGGATTAATCAATTTAGGTCGGGGCCGACGTGAACGGCCCCGAGATGATTAGCTATTTACGAATTCAGGATAAGAAGGCACCCCGATTTCGGCTTGGTCAAGGCCGATATACTCGTCCTCTTCACTGACTCGGATGCCGATTGTCAGTTTCATTGCGAACCAGATGATGGCTGAGACAAGCGAGACAAAGACGGCACAGGCAAGAACACCCATCAATTGCGCCATGAAAGTAATTTCCGGCGTCGTCAGGCAGACAACCAATGTGCCGAAGATACCCGCGACCAAGTGAACCGGAATTGCCCCAACAACATCGTCGATTTTCAACTTATCCAGTAGCGGCACCGTCAGGCAAGCCAGTAGTGAACCGATGGCACCGATCAGCAAGGCTGCTGGAACGCTTGGGTCAAGTGGCCCCGCTGTAATGGCGACCAATCCGGCCAGCGCGCCGTTTAGCGCGAGTGTCAGGTCGATCTTGCCGTAGCGAAGTTGCGTATAGATTACAGCTGCTATGACACCTGCCGCTGCAGCCATGTTTGTATTCACAAAGACTTTGGCAATTGAATCAGCATCATTGATTGTGCCCATGGCGAGTTGTGACGCGCCGTTAAAGCCGAACCAACCGAGCCACAGAATAAAGACACCCAAAGTTGCCAAGGTCATATTGGAGCCGGGAATAGGGTTGACCTTTCCGTCTACATATTTGCCCTTACGTGCGCCGAGGATGATAGCACCTGTCAGCGCGGCCCAGCCGCCTGTGGAGTGAACCAATGTGGAGCCCGCAAAGTCAGAAAACTCGGACCCGAAGGTTGCTTTGAAGCCGTCTGTATTGAGGAAGCCGCCGCCCCATTCCCAACTACCCACGATTGGATAAATGAAACCGGTCAGAAGCACGACAAAGATAAAGAAGGGCCAGAATTTAATCCGTTCCGCAACTGTACCCGACACGATAGAGGCGGTTGTCGCGCAGAACACCATTTGGAAGAACCAATCGGAATAGGAGGAATATCCCGTTCCGGTGTC
>Ga0114953_1001732_pt1 | contig 15457 bp, 13 predicted proteins | sample SidtaG_FD_87298 | JGI IMG/M metagenome (GOLD analysis project Ga0114953, IMG submission 87298) | Marine algal microbial communities from Sidmouth, United Kingdom - Sidmouth_Male2 metaG | ecosystem: Host-associated > Algae > Red algae > Unclassified | place: Sidmouth, United Kingdom | collected...
CAGTGAGCCTGTCGTGAGCAAGTGAAATCAGCCCGCTTCGTGTTGGTGATCATTCGCATCACGTCGTTCGTCCAGCGACTGTTTGATGATCTGAAAGGCCGAAGACAGAAACAGACTGGCCATGATCCCGGCAACAATCAAATCGGGCCAGCCGCTGGCCGTTCCCCAAACCCCAAGGGCGGCGAACATGACAGCGATGTTGCCGATGGCATCATTGCGTGAGCAGAGCCACACAGAACGAACATTCGCGTCGCCATCCTTGTAGCTCAGTAGAAGGAGAACACTTGCACAGTTGGCGACCAGCGCAAGAAACCCGACCCAACCCATGATTTCAGCAGCCGGAACTCCATCGTAGAACACCCTGTAGACGGTAGATCCGAATACCCAGGCACCTACTGCCAACAAGCTGATTCCCTTGAACAGGGCCGCATGGGTTCGCACCACAATAGACGAGCCGATGACGGCCAGCGAGAGACCGTACGTCAGTGCATCGGCAAGGAAATCCAGTGCATCGGCCTGCAAGGCTTGCGACTGCGCGAGGCGACCAGCACTCATCTCCACAACAAACATCAGCGCGTTGATCGCGATGACGAGCCAGAGCCGGCGCTTGTAATCCTCAGAGGCTCCATCGAACTTGGCGTCATCGCCACAACATCCGGACATGAACGGCCCTCATTGCCTTGATCTGCTCACAGTGTAATATCTCTAGTGACTAGAGGTTCAAGGGGTATTTGACGATGTTTTCGATTGGCTCACTGTCGAAGCAAACGGGTGTAAAAGTGCCGACGATTCGCTACTACGAACAGATCGGACTGATCGATCCGCCAGATCGAACGGAAGGCAATCAACGTCGCTATCGAAACGAGGCTTTGCAGCGCCTGGGATTCATCAAGCACGCGCGCGAACTGGGTTTTTCCATCGAGACAATATTGGCCTTGATCGAACTCAACGACCATCCGGACAGAAGCTGTGCAGATGCCACGAGAATTGCACGAGAACAGCTCGATGATGTCAGGGAACGCATTGCCAGTCTTGTCAGGCTGGAGACCGAATTAGTCAGAATCTCTGACGGGTGCAATGGGGCCGGAGTGGTCAGCGATTGTTATGTTCTTGCTTCATTAGCTGATCACGGGAACTGCGAAACCCACCATTGATCTCGGAGAATGTGTCGATCGCCTTGCCAAGCAACCGGCGAACAATATTCCGCCGCGGGCCAGATTCCGTTGCCTGATGGCGCTGCGCGATGCCGGACCGCCAATTGCAACCGAGCTGGCCGGCGCGCACGGCAACGGTTCGACGTTCGGCAAGCAGCGCAATGACGGATTCGGCCGCCGGGTGAACGGGCTCGTTGCTCCGGGAACACGTCATTCCGGAGAGCCGCACTCGACCATCAGCCGTGCTCAGAGCAATGTACCAAAGGCCGCAACAAAGGCCGCGAACGCTCACCAAGGACAAACTCGAATGTATGTTAATATATACAGTAATCAAGGACGATTGGAATTCCGACTCGACGTGGCCTGATCGGTCACCGAGCGTCACCAAAGGAGCATGACTGCATGGAGCACGATACAACAAGACTCTTCCGCTCATACGCCTTAGTACAGGACAGGCCCACAGCTACTGTTGCCGAGAATCCTGCTGAGTACCAGAGTGAAGCCTCTGACAAGGCAGAACCACCGGACGTTGAAAAGCAATCTCGGACTACTGAAGAGGGTGTCGTTGAAGAGTCTGTCGTTACGGAACCTTCGCACACAGCCGACAGGGCTCACACAACCCGATCAGATCATTCCAGCGAAGCAAGCACCCTCCCACCCGATCTTGTCCGTCGTGGGCAGACGCTGAGACTCGCGACAGCGCTGATCGAAGGTGCAAGCATGGCATCAACCGATCGGCAGGCAAATGCTGATCGACTACGCGTGTTTTCCCGTGTGGCGGCTGGCTCGATTGCTATGCCACGTGCCGAGTCAACAACCGAGTCAACAACCGATCCAGGGACAGAGTCGGCAATCGGTTCAGCCTCTGGACCAAGCTCGAGCTCTGAAACGTTTCCAGAGTCGAACAAGGAGCTGATCGACAGACTGGGTCGACTCGTCCGGTCGAGCGACCGGAACATGGCCGAGCAGCTGAAGTTGCTGGTGCGAATCGACGAACTGCAACTCTGGAAAGTGGCCGACGCGGAAAGTGGTGGCTGTCGCGATTGCGCCCAGTGGATGGATCGCACGCTCGGTATATGTCGCATAACTGCGCTAGAGCAGCTACGTGTGGCGCGGGCGCTTCAAGACTTGGCCGTTATCGAGTCATTGTTCGCGCTCGGCAAGCTGAGTTGGTCCAAGGTTCGTGAACTGACGCGCGTTGCCGATCCCGCCTGCGAACAGGAACTGGTTGCCGCCGCCCTCGAGCTCTCGGCGTCCGAGACGGTCGATCTGTGCCAACGCTGGCACCATGGCGATACCGATACGGGAGACCCTGAGGATACGGAAGCCGCACGTGCCCTGCAGGCCTTCCAGAAGCGCTCGCTGACCTCGCGAAGGCGCGATGCCTGTACCACGCGGATTACCCTGGACCTGCCGCACGATCGGGCCGCCGAATTCCTGAAGGCGCTCGAGGCTCAGGAGGATGTGCTCAAGGCTGATCAGATGGTCGAGGAGTCGTCGGATGCCGAGCCCGCCTCCGAGGCCGTGTTCAAGCCCGCATCCGAGCCCGCAACAGCCCGACAGCTACGCGCCGACGCGGCGGTGTTGATGTCGGCCCGATCGCTCGCTCATCTCGGTGAGGCTGTCGCGAGCGCCGATCGCTACCGCGTCTTTGTCAATGTCGACGCGCGGGTGTTAGCGGGTGATCCGATGCTGGATGCGGGTGTCCGGAGCGGCACGCCGCCGGGCGAACTTCCGCCTGAACGACCGTGCATTGCAGGCTACGGTCCGATCGCCGCTGCGACGGCGCGTCGTCTCGCCAGTCAGGCTCGCCTCACCGTTATCTCGACCGATGAGGAAGGCGACGTGGTGGCCACGGGTCGTGATACGCGATTGTTCTCGCCTTCTGCCATCCGTGCGATCACCGCGCGTGACCGGTGTTGCCAGATGCCTGGTTGCACCCGAACCCGCTGGCTGCAGGCACACCATGTGATCCCCTGGTCGGCAGGTGGCGAGACGACAATTGCTAACGGCTGCCTCATCTGCGCCAGTTGCCATCTGCAGTTGCACGAAGGGAATCTGCGACTCGAGCGCGTTACCCGGGAGTCGATTGCACTGCCGGAGCACGAGCCACTGACGATGACCAACGACGAACAGTCGCGGGCGCGGGCAGCGATCGCCGCCGTGCAGCGCTTCCGCCTGGTGCGAAGCGATGGTCGTTATGTAGCGGGGCCAAGGCGACGGGCAGGCAGCTGCGATAGGCACTCGGCAAATCTATGTAGATTCCAGAAGGGCGCTGATTGCCATGACTGCGGATTGAAAAGCCGTACGGACCATGAAATCGACGTCTTGTCCCGCGCGTTCAGCGGCGACCAGCTCGAACAGTACCGGATTGAATGATCGCGGCATTTCATCCTTCACCTCGGCCACTTCAACCACTATAAAGCGGAGCAAAGATGACCGCCGTCGACGACTAGGTCGCTGCCGGTCATGTAGCGGGATGCGCTCGAGGCGAGCAGGAGCAGTGCTCCGTCCAGATCGGCGGGCTCTCCGATTCGTCGTTGTGGAATGCGTTTCCGGGTGGCAACGCCGGCCTCGGTCTCGAAGAACGCGCGGTTCATGTCGGTCAGCACGTACCCCGGTGACAGTGTATTCACGCGAATGCCGTATCGAGCCCACTCAAGCGACAGGCACCGCGTCATGTGCAGCAGCCCTGCCTTGGCGGTCGCATAGGAGACGGTACCGGCGCCGGCGCGCGAACCGAGGATGGAGGCGATGTTGATTACGCTACCGCTCTGCTCGTGTGCAATCAGCGCCTTTGCGAAGGCCTGCGCCATCAACCACGGACCGCGAAGGTTGGTGTCGACAACGTTGTCCCAGTCGTCTGCCTTTACGTCGATTGCCGCAGCGGCACTGGCGACACCAGCGTTGTTTATCAGCACATCAACCGTGCATCCGGCATCGGCCAGGCGCGTGAACAAGGCTGCAACGGAGGTGGCATCGCGAACATCGACCGACTCGCAGCGGCAGGCGGCTCTTGCTTCTGCACCATCGACCGAACTTTCAGCCGCACCTTTTTCCGTACCTTCATCCAGCGAGCGGGCAAGGCGCTGCAGGCGATCATCTGCGGCGTTCCTCCCGGCAAGCACCAGGGTGGCTCCGGCGCCATGCAGTGTCCGCGCGAATTGACTGCCCAGTCCCCCGGATGCGCCGGTGATCAGTGCGATGCTGCCCTGCAAGTCGAACGAGCATGGTGTCGGTGAAGTCGCATTCATCGGTCCGAGCATAGCCCACGGCAAGCCACGCCAAGCCAAGCCCAGGCTCTCCCTACTCACGGCGTGGAAGTGCCCCGCATAACTGGTCAGAGAGGCCGCTGTTGATGTAGTGTTCGCGGCGAATCGTGATGGCGTGGCCGGGCTCTGCGAAGACAGGCTTCGGTGAGACCGCCTCACTTCCAGCCGCACCTTGCGGGCGACAACGGGAAGCACACAGTGAAACTTGCGAGATATGGTCAGCCGGGCGCCGAAAGGCCGGCATTGGTCGATGCGTCGGGCCAACTGCGCGATCTCTCGGGCGTCATCGATGACGTCGGTGGAGAGGCCCTGTCGGCCGCTTCCCTTGCGCGCCTCGCCGCTCTCGATCCGGAAAGCCTCGAAAAGGTCGCCGGTTCGCCGCGAATCGGTCCCTGTGTGGCGGGCATCGGCAAATTCATCTGCATCGGTCTCAACTACTCGGACCACGCCGCCGAGACCGGTGCCAAGGTGCCGAGTGAGCCGATAATCTTCATGAAGGCCACCAGTGCCGTCTGCGGACCGGACGATGACGTCATCATGCCGCGCGACTCTACCAAGCTCGACTGGGAGGTCGAACTCGGCATCGTCATCGGCGAGCGCGCGAAATATGTGAGCGAAGCGCAAGCGCTCGATCACGTCGCCGGCTTCTGCCTGTGCAATGACGTCTCCGAGCGCGCATTCCAGACCGAGCGCTTGGGCCAGTGGACCAAGGGCAAGAGCTGCGACACCTTCGGCCCGACCGGGCCCTGGCTCGTCACACGCGAGGAAGTCGGTGATCCACAGAACCTGGCCATGTGGCTCGACGTCGATGGCCAGCGACGCCAGAATGGCAGCACAAACACGATGATATTCAGTGCCGCGCATATCGTCTCCTACCTCAGCAATTTCTTCACGCTGCATCCGGGCGACGTCATCTCCACCGGTACGCCTCCCGGCGTTGGCATGGGCGTCAAGCCGGAACCTGTCTATCTGCAGACGGGACAGACCGTGCGGCTCGGCATCGAGAAACTCGGCGAGCAGACGCAACGCGTCGTGTCGGATCCCGAAGCCTAGAAAGTTCTGGAAGAGCCTGGGCTGTTCTGGCCCGTCATCTGCACAGCAACGCCATGAGCGAACCCCTGTTCAGTATCGTCATACCGACCTATAACCGGGCCGGCACGATCGGCCGCGCCCTCGATTCCTGTGTGGCCCAGACCTTCCAGTCCTTCGAGATTGTCGTCGTCGACGATGACAAGTCGAAGGACGACATGGCGGCCGCGCTGGCACCGTACGAGTCGCGTTGCACGATTCGCCTGAAGCTTGCACACCACGGCAAGGCCGCCTCGGCACGCAACGAAGGCGTGCGCATGGCGCGGGGTCGCTACATCGCGTTCCTCGACGCAGACGATGAATACTGCCCGGAGAAGCTCGAACGTTGCGCGGCGCTGCTTGAACAGGAACCGGCAACGTTGTTCTACAGCCAGAACTACATCGATCGTGGTGTCGGCAAGCTCTGGGTCAAGCCGGCACGCGGACTCGGTGAAGACGAGAACATCTTCGACTACCTGTTCGTCCACAAGGGCTGGGTGCATCCCACCAGCATCGTGGTCGACGCGGCCACCGCCAAGGCCACTCCGTTTCGCGAGGATCTTTCCTTCGGTGACGACACTCAGTTCGCGGCCGAACTGTGGCGCCAGGGTGTGAAGATCAGAATGATCGAGGAACCACTGACGATCTACCACGATCAATCGCAGGCCGATCGACTGTCGATGAGTCCCATTTTCGAACGGGGTGATGCGCCCACGCACACAAGCTTCATGGACTGGGTCGAGTCGCAACGACCGCACATGTCCGATGATGCCTATGCTGCCTACCGGGCCTTCTTCCGTTCACGGTTCCTGGCGCACCAGACACCGCTGCGCGCACTTGCCGACATCTGGAGCGGCGGCCTTGGCGGCAAGCTCGGCCTGAAGCGCTGTCTGTCGCAGACGATCCAGACGTTCACGCCCGGCCTCTACCGGAGGCTCTCGGATGTCGTCGCCAGGCGCCGTGGCGTTGATCCCGCCGTGCTCGAACGCTAAGTTTCGACGAACAGGGGCGTCTCGGCGAAGGCGGTCACGTCGATGAGGCCGACGTCGGAGATTCGCAGCTCCGGAATCACCACCAGAGCCAGCAAGGAATGCTGCATGTAGGCGTTGTTCAGCGAACAACCGCACTGCTTCATCGCGGCCACCAGCGCTTGTGCCTTGTCGGCAACGATCTCGGCACGTTCATCTGACATCAGTCCGGCGATCGGCAGTTCGACCAGCGCGAGCTCTCTGCCACCCGCGCAGAGCGTAACGCCTCCGCCGACCTCGGCCAGACGATTGACGGCCATGGCCATGTCGGCCCGATCGGTGCCGACCACCACGATATGGTGGCTGTCATGGGCAACGCTCGAGGCCATCGCACAGGGCACGTCATAGCCGAATCCGGACACGAACGCGTTGGTAACGCGACCGCTGGCCCGGTGCCGTTCGATCAGTGCGACATGGCAGACATCCTGTGCCGGGTCCACCGCCACCATGCCCGCGTCATCGACCGGCAGCTCGAGCCGCAAGGCGCGCGTCGGGGCCTGATTCTCGACCACACCGATCACGCGCGTCGCGACGGTCTTGCGCCCGGCGGCAAGCGCGGGTGCGCTGACGACAAAGTCATCGGACACCAGTGGCCGGGCCAGTCGGACGGTGTCGCGCGCACTGTCCGGGTAATGTGCCGGGGGAATGTCGGCGATCAGACGACCGCCGGCAGCAATCGGAACACCACGAGCGAACACTTCCTCGATCGGCAGGGTCGTCAGATCGCTGGTCAGGACGAGATCGGCCCGTCGACCGGGTGTGATCGAGCCGAGTTCGCGTTCGAGCCCGAAATGCTCTGCGGCATTCAGCGTGGCCATCTGGATGGCCGTCACCGGTTTCAGGCCCTGTGCGATGGCGTGCCTGACAACACGATTCATGTGACCGTCGTTGACCAGCGTGCCCGAATGCGAATCGTCTGTGCACAGCACGAAGTAGCGTGAATCGAGACCGTGCTCGGTAACCGCCTTGATCTGTGCCGCGACGTCGTACCAGGCGGAGCCGAGTCTGAGCATGGCACGCATGCCCTGACGAACCCGGGCAATGGCATCTTCGACGCGCGTGCCTTCGTGGTCGTCAGCCGCGCCACCGGCAACGTAGCCCGCAAACGGCAAGCCAAGATCGGTCGACGCGTAGTGGCCGCCGACCGTCTTGCCTGCGGCGCGCGTAGCCGCTATCTCGCCAAGCATGGTAGCGTCTCCCGCAGCGACACCAGGGAAGTTCATGACCTCGCCCAGCCCGATGATGTTCGGCCAGGCCATCGCGTCGGCGACCTCGTCCACACCGAGTGCGGCACCGGCATGTTCGAGGCCGGGGGCCGACGGTACACAGCTCGGCATCTGTACGTAGACGTTGAGCGGCAGACCCATCGCCTCGTCGTGCATCAGGCGCACTCCGTCGAGACCAAGCACATTGGCAATCTCGTGCGGATCGATGAACATCGTCGTCGTGCCGTGAGGCGCGACCGCCCGGGCGAACTCGGTCACCGTGACCATGCCGCTTTCGACGTGCATGTGCGCGTCGATGAGCCCCGGCACGAGATAGCGTCCAGCCGCCTCGACAACGCGTGTATCCGCGCCGATGGTGTGCGCTGCATCGGGCCCGACATAGGCGAACCTGCCGCGGACGATCGCCACATCGGTGGCGGCGACGATCTCACCGGAATGCACATTGACCCAGGCGCCGCCGCGGATGACCGTGTCGGCCGGAGCTCGCCCGGTCGCGACGTCGATCAACATGGCCGCGCTGTCGGCCCAGCTGGGGAACGATGTCACGAGCAACTCCTTCGGGTGCAACTCCTTCGGGTCACGGGCAACTCCTGCGGCGTGTCGCTGATCTGGCCATCAGTGTAGAGCGAGAAGCCTACCGCTGGATGTCCAGTTCGAAACGGTGGGGCTGCTACTCATGACGCCCTTGTCAATCGGACTCGGCTTATCGGACCCGGCTCCGGACCTGGCGAGCATCCTGCAAAAGAGTCGCGCAAGGTGCCGTCCCTGCTCCGGTATACTAGCTGTTCCTGCCGGCGCTGAACGCCCGCGCCCGCCATGACCTTCTCCGCCATCCACTGGTGATTTGCCGACGATCGCTTGCCGATCGCACAGATTCGTCCAATCGCCCGTTCAATGGCCCGAACTTACCGCCCCTCAGCCGACGACTGCCTGCCCGCCCAGGCAGCAATGACCGCCTTTTGCGGTCCGTCTGCAGATTAAGTGCAAAGAGACCGTTCCGTGATTCAGAAACTGCGCAATATCGCCATCATCGCCCACGTCGATCATGGCAAGACGACCCTCGTAGACAAGCTCCTGCAGCAGTCCGGTACGCTCGACATGCGCAAGGAACAGACCGAGCGTCTGATGGACTCGAACGCCATCGAGAAGGAACGCGGCATCACCATCCTCTCGAAGAACACGGCGATTCGCTGGAATGACTATCGCATCAACATCGTCGACACCCCGGGCCACGCGGACTTCGGCGGCGAGGTCGAGCGCGTGCTGTCCATGGTCGACTCGGTACTCTTGCTGGTCGATGCGGCGGAAGGGCCGATGCCACAGACGCGATTCGTGACCCAGAAGGCGTTCGCGATGGGTTTTCGCCCGATCGTCGTCATCAACAAGATCGACCGCGAAGGCGCCCGCCCGGACTGGGCGCTCGACCAGACTTTCGAATTGTTCGACAACCTCGGCGCAACCGACGAGCAGCTCGATTTCCCGGTCATCTATGCCTCTGCCGTGAACGGCTATGCGGGCGTCGAACCGAGCGTCACCGGAGGCGACATGACGCCGCTCTTCGAGACCATCATCGACGAGGTGCCGGCACCCGATGTCGATCCGGATGGCCCGCTGCAGCTACGCATCAGTTCGCTCGACTATTCGAGCTATGTCGGGGTCATTGGCATTGCCCGCATCCGTCGCGGCCGCTTGCGCCCGAACATGCCGGTACGCGTGATCGGTTCGGATGCGAAGGAGCGCAATGCCAAGGTCTTGCAGGTGCTCGGCTTTCACGGTCTCGAGCGGATCGAGACCGAAGAAGCCAGTGCCGGCGACATCATCGCCATCACGGGTATCGACAAGCTCAACATCTCGGACACGATTTGCGATCCGGCCACCGTCGAAGCCCTGCCGGCCCTGACCGTCGACGAACCGACCATCAGCATGATGTTTCAGCCGAACAGTTCACCGTTCGCCGGCAAGGAGGGCAAGTACGTCACCAGCCGCAACATCTGGGACCGATTGCAGACCGAACTCCTGCACAACGTCGCCCTCCGGGTCGAGCGTACCGAACAGAGCGAGACCTTCAAGGTTTCCGGCCGCGGCGAACTGCACCTCTCGGTACTGATCGAGAACATGCGCCGCGAAGGCTACGAGCTCGGTGTCGGTCGGCCGGTGGTCATCACCCGTGTAGACGAGAACGGCAAGCTCGAGGAGCCGTTCGAGCAGATCACGATCGACGTCGAGGAGCAGCATCAGGGCGCGATCATGGAGAAGATGGGCACGCGCAAGGCCGATTTGAAGGACATGGTGCCCGACGGCAAGGGCCGTGTGCGACTGGACTACATCGCCCCGGCTCGCGGCATGATCGGCTTTCGCACCGAATTCCTGACCACGACATCAGGCACCGGACTGATCTACAGCGTGTTCGATCACTACGGCCCGCAGATCCAGATCGCCGGTATCGGCCAGCGGCGCAACGGTGTGCTCATCTCGAACGGCATGGGCAAGGCTCTCGGCTTCGCCCTGTGGAACCTGCAGGAGCGGGGACGCCTCATCATCGGTGCCAATACCCAGGTCTATGAAGGCCAGGTGATCGGCATTCACTCACGTGAGAACGACCTGACCGTCAACTGCCTCAAGGGCAAGCAGCTCACCAATGTCCGCGCCAGCGGCACCGACGAGAATATCCAGCTCACCCCGCACATCGACTTCAGCCTCGAGCAGGCCCTCGAATTCATCGATGACGACGAACTTGTCGAAGTGACCCCCGCCTCGATCCGCGTCCGCAAGAAACACCTCAGCGAGACCGAGCGCAAGAAGCACTCACGACAAGCCAAGGCCAGTTGACAGGCAAAGGCAAGTTGACCGGCAAAGGCGAGTCAAGGGTCAGGAAACGACGGTTGATAGCTTCCGTTCGCCATCTTCCGGGACACTTCGAGTGCGCGCAAGGCACGACGTTCGGCATCCGGGTGTGACGAATACCAGTCCGAGGCGGACTTGTCGGCAGACTTGTCCGTCGCGTCGACATTTTCGCGGTCCTGCCCGCCTTTCTCGGTCTCATCCGGCGCACGCGGCCGACCCGACTCGCTCAAGCGACGGATGATCGTCGCGAAGTGCTTCGGATCTCGTCCGGTCGCCGCCATACCGGCGAAGGCAAATTCGTCGGCTTCCGTTTCGGCTCGTCGCGAGTAGTTGCTCTGCAACAGGAACACCGGGATGCCTGCGGCAATCTCGCCCAGCGCACCGACATCCCCGATGGACAAAGCCAGCACCAGGGTGATGGCCGACGCCTGGATAGCCTGCTGCATGCCGTGACGCTCATGCACATGACCGATCTCGTGCAATAGCACGCTGTCGAGTTCGTCTGGATTCTCGACCAGGTCGACCAGCGCATCGGTTACCACGACATCACCACCCGGCAGAGCGAAAGCGTTAGGAATATCGCCCAGACGTCGAAAGTGCAGTTTCAGGGTGAAACCCTGATCGGGCAAGGCCTGCACCATCGATCGGAATCGGCTGTCGATCTCGGCCTGGCGTTCCGCATCGAGTTCACTCTCGTCGAGTAGAAGCCGATCCATGGTCGCAAGCGTCCCGCTACCGATTGTCTCGTGCGCTGCGACGGGCAAACGATTGCTGAGGTATTCCGCACCCGCAGGCAGTCCCCAGCGGAACACAGAGAAAACCACGGCGATCGTGGCCACCAGGCTCAGCACGATCATGCGCCCGCTGTTCTCGAGTCGGTGAATGCCGATCGAACGGCGTGCCGCATGCCCGGTGGACCCGAGCCAGGCGTCGATCGACGCGTTGTCTGCGGTCTCGAACAGTGACGCGTCCTCAAATGTGATGCGACGTGCGGTCGCGCCGAGCCGATCGCTGATGTCGAGCGAGTCCGCATCACCCTCGATCACCGGGTCACTCTCATCCCGATCTGCTGCCTCCCCCTTTGCGGCTTCGCCCTCCTCTGCTGCTTCACTCCACCGTGCTCCTTCACTCTCCTCCGCGCGCACCGAAGGCGGTGTGAATGCGAGTCGGAACCGGCGACCATCGAGCATGAGCGTGGCGGCCCGCCGGTCGGAACTGAGCGCGGGATACCAGTGACCTGACACGACGACGCTCGAACCGGCTTCAGAACCGACTTCAGAAACCAATGCCGACATCCATGTCGAAGGCATCGCCGATTTCCTCGCCCAGGCTCGACTGCCGTTTCCGCTGCACATCGATCACCGAATGCAAGCCGTCATCAGCTTGCGCGGCGGTGTACCGAGCCTGGAAGCGCGCCGTCCGCACCTTGGTCCATGCCCAGCCCAGCCCGAGTGTGACCACCAGCAACAGGACGTTCGTGACCATCAGCCAACAGAGCGATCGCGCGCGAAATGTCGACTGGATTTCCACTTTCCCGTCGATCACGGTCGACCCGAGTACATGGTTTCGTACCCGCGAGCGAAAGAACGCCATGATGAAGTAGCCAAAGAAAAAGAAGGAGGCATAGAGCGCGAGTACAAACCAGAATACTAGCGCGCCTGCGCCGTCGGGCAGGGCCGGTGGCTCATCGGCTTCCAGCCAGGTCTTGAGGGCCTGGGGATCGAGGTTACTTGCAAGGAAAGCGAGAACGGCAAGGGCCGCAAGGACAACCAGGACCAACAGGGCCAGCAGGAAGGACTTCAGGTAGATGCCATAGAACCGTCGCGTGGACAGACTTGCCGCGAAGGGTGCTGTGCCATAGCTGTAATTGTTGAAAAGAAAGCCCGCGAGCTTACGATGGACCCAGGGACTGATCAGGTAGAAGCCGAACACACCGATTGCGCCCGCGGTGACGGCCACCGCTCCACCCGTTTCTGCGAGAACCTTGCTTGCTATCGCCGCAATGCCAAAGCCCAGAACCAAAGGCAGAAAAGGCAAGACCAGCACATAGAGGTACATGCGCCCGAGCGAGCCTGCAAACTGGAAACGCACGTTGCGATAACTCGTCATGCGCGCGTTGAATCGGACCGAGCGCCAGACCGCCCACGGCAGGATCAGCAGGAAGACGACGGTCGATATCGCCGACAGCAAGGGATTGATGACCGAGGCGACCGTCACACCGATGAAGAGCAGCACCGCGATGACTCGACCGATCAATATCTGCAGCCCGGTCGCGTGATAATCGAAGCCCGAACCGTCGAGCAAGGTATTGCCGAGGAAGTACCGCCGTGTGCGGACCTTGGCCCAGGCGGAGTAGATATACAGCGTGATGATCGACAACAGCACGTTGACGATCCAGATGGGGAAGAACTCACGGCCAGATCCCGTAAATTTGAACGGGTAGCGCTGTCTTGCAGGCTGCGGCTCGCTTGCAGGCAGCCGTTCGCTCGCAGCCGTTGCTTCGTTCATTCAGTTGTCATCCCGTGTCAATCGCCGACTCGCCAGATAGTCACGGCTTCGCATCTCGGTCAAGCGGCTCACCGCACGCGTGAATTCGAAAGCAAGACGCTGGCCGACATAGATCTGTCCGATGGGGGCAGCTGCCGACACGATGAGCTTGACGCGCCGGTCATAGAATTCGTCGACAAGATTGACCAGGCGCCGCGCCTGATCGTCCTGGTCCTTGCCGAGCACCGGAACGCCGCTGAGCAAGACCGTATGGAACTCGTTGGCGATCTCGGCGAAGTCAGCTGTCGAACGTGGCGAATCGCACAGCGTGGCGTAGTCGAACCAGACCAGATCGCCGGTCACGCCGCGCACCGGCAGCGTTCTGTCGTTGATCGAGATGCTGCCTGCCACAGGCTCCACACGTGATGCGAGACGAACGAAATGCGCATTCATCGACGCCTGGGTCGCGGCATCCATCAAGCCGTCCTCGCCGCGCTCACCGACAATGTAGATCGGCTCACTCTGCATCAATCGCAGCCGATAGTCGCTCTCGCCCAACATCTCGACAACATCCGTGTGCTTGACGATCTGGGCAATGGCAGGCAGGAATCGCGCACGCTGCAAGCCCTCTCGATACAGACCGTCCGGCGGTACGTTCGAGGTCGTCACCAGCGTCACCCCACGAGCGAACAGCGCCGTCAGCAAGCCACCGAGCAGCATGGCGTCAGTAATGTCGTGAACATGTATTTCATCGAGTAGCAGCAGCCGCGCCCTTGAAGCCCAGTCGTCGGCAATGCGCGGCAGCGGGTCATCGACATTGCCGAGTGCGCGCAAGTCCGCGTGAATGCGCTGCATGAAACGGTGAAAATGCAAGCGTGTCTTGTCTTCGAAGGCCAGGCTCTCGAAGAACATGTCGCAAAGGCAGGTCTTGCCGCGCCCGACACCTCCCCAGAGATAGAGCCCGGTGACCCCGCGTACGGCCGATTCGCTCGGCGAGCGCCAGCGAGAGAACAAGGATCGCGACGGCGGCGTCCAGCGCTTGCGGCGAAGCAGATCGGCGCTGATCGCATCGAGCCGCGCGACGATGGCAGCCTGTTCGACGTCAGGCTGCAGCGCGCCGCGCAAGATCGCCTCGCGATAGCGGACCAGCGGCCCGTCGGCGACTTCGATGCGCCGGCGCTCAGCCACCACGTCCTGCACGGATCGAGCGAATGGCCTCTTTCTGCCGAATCAGCACATAAGCGTGCAAGGCGTCGAGGTCGTCAGCCCCGAGTTCCACGAAACGACACTGCAACAAGCCCTCATCACCCCCGGGCAAGGCATCGACATAGCCCGACAGGGGCGCGCGCGCCGTCGGTAGATCCAGACTGTAGGGGTAGCGTCGGCCGGGTGTAAGAAGATCGGAGACGGCCGTGAAGCCGTTCGCGCTGATATCGAGGACCCGGGTCAGCTCGCCGTCGAGCTGGAGGATGATCGGGTCGTCCGGGTTCGGCACGACCCGGTAGGCGGTACGACCGCTGTTCGGTGCCTTGACAGTGATGTAACTCACGCGGAACAGCGCTCCACTCAATCTCGCAAACCGGCGGGGACGAGCATCACCAGCCGGGCACGCAAACGTTGAACATCGTTGTCCTCGAGAATGATGGAGGCACCTCGATAGGCGATCTCGGCGGACACCAGTTCGCGCATGTGCGACGCGCGCAATCGACCGAGCAGGATACAGATCAACATGGCAAGACTGACACCACAGACGAAGGGCAGGAAAGCCATGCTGGCAGGCGCCACCGATTCGCCGCCTGGCGCGACCACATGGACCAGTGAGCCGAGCAGCCCGGCGAAGACCGCATAGACGGCCGTGAACAGGAAGACATCGGACGACTGTCCGCCGAAGGTCCGCTCCCGAGCGAGGCAGCGCTCGAGGCGGAAGCGTATGACTGAATCTTCCGCCGCGTCGCCGATCAGCTGACAAACCTCCTCGATCTGCCGCGAGTTCGAGCGCACCTCGGCGACCCCGAGAAGACCGTCGCGTCGGCTGACATCACAGACCTTCATCAGCGCGCGAATCATTTCGAGCGGCGAGCTGCCGCCGTGCACGCCTCTGACCAGTGCCGTCTGCAGGGCTTGCGTCAACTGCGCGATGGGAAAGGTCGCAAGCAAGGCCACCAGAGTGCCCCCGAAGACCACGATGACGGGCCGTAACACATCGAGCGGATTGATCGTATCGCTCAGGAACATCGACAGACCGATGGTCAGCAGTACCGTCGCCAGCACCAGCGGAAGGGTCTGCCAGATTTCCACACTCTCGGTGTTGCGCACGGTCGGGCCGTCTGTAGTCGTTGATGACACGCAAGCGAGCTGCCTGGGCGAGCTGCCTGGGC
>Ga0114953_1001744_pt1 | contig 15401 bp, 23 predicted proteins | sample SidtaG_FD_87298 | JGI IMG/M metagenome (GOLD analysis project Ga0114953, IMG submission 87298) | Marine algal microbial communities from Sidmouth, United Kingdom - Sidmouth_Male2 metaG | ecosystem: Host-associated > Algae > Red algae > Unclassified | place: Sidmouth, United Kingdom | collected...
CCCACCCTCTCCCTCCCCCGCTGCCGCGCCCTTGCCCTCCGCCCATGCTTCCACCGCCGCCGACCGACACGACCGCCACGTTTCCGGCCCCTCGCCGGCGTACACCATGCGCAACATCTCGCAGTACTAAACCCCCGAGTGCCAGTTCAACGGCGGCCCACTCGAGTCCCTCTCCCGCGCTTGCTCCGAGTTCACCCGCGTCTTCGACGCCTTCTCCGTCCTCGCCTCCGCCCTCGCCACCTGCCTCCCGTTTGCCGTGCGCCAGTCCGACCTCAGCCTGCCCTCCCTGCTCACCGACTCACGCGGCCGCACAGCGTCCCAGCTGTGGGACCTCATCTTCGCTCGCTTCAACAACCCCGCCCGCGCCATCCATGTCCGCAGCATGTGGCACGCCATGACGCTGGCCGGCCAGCCCACCCTACCCGACGACACCCCCGTCACACGCTTCGACCGCATGCTCTCCCACCTCTCCCTCCTCCAGACGGAGCTGCCCCCGTCATACCAGACCGCCGTCATGCTCTTCGACGAGCTGATCAACGCCACCCGCACTGAACGATTTTCCTACGCTGTCCTCGCCCTCCCATCCGACAACCCCCACGACCTCATCTTTCACATCCAACTCCTCCTCACCGCCGGTCCGCCCCTCGCCCGCCACCCCCCACCCCGCCTGGCGCCGCCCTCCCCAGGACCACCTTCCTCGCCGACGGCGCCCCCGCCGCCTCGCCCCGCCCCGGCGACTCCTTCCTCGTCGACGTCGAGGACCATCCCGACGACGCCACCCAGGCTTCGTATGTCTTCAAGCGTTTCCGTGCGCACGCCACCGGCCCGTACCGGACCGAGCGCACTGCCTTCCTTGGCACGCCACCGAGCCGTGACAACCCCTGCCACAACTGCGGCGCCCCCGACCACTTCGCACGCACCAGCCCCTCCCCGCGCCGCTCCGATACCTCGCCCCCCGCTCGCGCCCACCTGGCCTCCCCCCACACCCTGTCCTCCGACGTCCCTGCCTTCACGCCGTTCGCCACGCCGGCCGCCCCGGACCCGACCCCCGGCCCGCCCGCCATCCTCTCCCAACCACCCCCCGCTCGCGACTACGACGCGGCCTGGTTCGCTCCCCCCGCCCCCATCTCCGCCGTCTACGCCAGCAGAGAGCCCTCCATCTAGACGGCCATCACTGACACTTGCACTCCCGGCGACATCGTCGGGGACACCTGGCTCAAGCGAAACCCGCAGCTGCTCACCGGTCCTATCCGCCCGCCAACCACCTCCTACACCCACGGCCACGACGTCCCCGCCTCCGTCGGCGGCGTCGCCATGCGCCTTATCACACGCACTTCCGACGGTCGCCCCCTCCCCCTGGATCTTCGCGCCGTCCACATCCTACGCCACGACGCCGTCCCCCTCCTCGTCGGCTTCCAGTCCCACAAGCGTCTTCGCCTACTCTTCGACACGGCCGCCGACGTCATCTATGCTGGCCCCACCCGCGCGTTCATCCCCTGCCGCCTCCGCCGCGGCCACATCACCCTGCCCCCGGCCCCCTGCCCCTCCCCCAGCGCCACCGCCTACTACACCCGCACGGAGATGCAGCAGGCCCACCGCCAGTTTCGCCACGCCAGCGTCGGGGCCATCACCCGCGCCTTCCCCCCGGACACCTTCACTGCCGCCGACGTCGCCCACCAAAAGGCGGTCACCGACACCTGCATCCCCTTTCAGCAGCACGCCGGTCTCCCCCGCCTTCCTCGCCACGCCCCGCCCAACCCGACGCACGCTTTCAACCGCATCCTGACCATGGACGTCTTCTAGCTGTCGCCCACCCTGCCGAAGGTCCTACGCATCACGGACTTGCATACTGACTTGGGCCAAGGCCGATTTGTCCCCTCCATGCGCGGCAAGATCATCTTCAGCACGCGTTACCTCGCCTGGTTCTCCATCTGGGGACCCTGTGAGACCCTCATCACCGGCCGCAGCTCCAAGAACGAGAACGACGCCCTCCTTCACGCAATGTACTCCATAGGAATCCACTGGCGGCCCGCCCCGACCGAGGACCCGTGGAGCATCGGACACAGCGAGCGCCACCACGGCCCTATCCGCGACGCCCTCACCCAGATTCAGGCGGAGACGGAAGCCCTCGCCCCCGACCTCGCCCTGGCCATAGCATGCAAGGCCCGCAACGACGCCCCCCGCGCCCACGGCGTCGCCCCCCCCGCGGCCGTCACCGGCGACCTGCCGCGTCTCCCGATCGGTGACAACCACCACGCCGACCCCACCATCGCCGGCCGACACGCCGCCATGCAGACCGACCGCGCCACCATAGAACGCTACAAGGCCGCCGACCGCCTCCACGATGCCCCTTCCCTCCCCGACACCAACGTTCCCTTCGTTTCCGTCTACCAAGAGCTGAGGTTTCACCGCCATTGCCTCGGATGGCTCCGCGGCCGCGTCCACACCGTCGACGGAAAGACCGTAAACATTCAACGCGACGGCAAGCTGGTCTCATCCCACGAGTCCCGCACCAAACTATACGTCTCCGGCACCCCACCCCCGCTCCCGCCGCCCGCCGCCGCCCCGCCCCGCCCCGCCCACGCCCCCGCTTCGCCCACCGTCCCCATCCGGACGCACACCCCCGCTGGGGCGCCTCCAAGCGCCACGAGAGCGCGTCCCCCTAGCACCCGTCTGGTGGCTCTCGACGCCCTCGCCGCCGGCGCCGGCGCTTGCGTGTCGTTCGGCCCGCTCAGGACCTCCGAAGCCTTTGCGTGGATGAGCTTTTCGTCGCTAGCGCTCGTGGTGATGCTCTGAGTGGTCTTCCTGGCGGCGGACGCGTTTGGAGCGCTTGTCGCCAATTTCCGCCCGTCGGCCGACTGGCCGCGGAGCGCGACGGGACGGCTGGTATTGGCGGCGGTGCTCGCCCGCGTGACTCGCTCGAAGCCCCTCTCTGCGGCCGGGGGTGGCCGCGGCGTAGCGTCCATCGCCGCCAGCGGGGGGGGGCGGCCGGGGGGTGGCTGGGGCCTCGTCGTCTGGTCGTCGGCCGCCGGCTGTGATGGGGACGTGGAAGGCGCGACCGAGGCGACAGGGGTGAGCGGTGTCGGGGTGGCTGCGACACCGCCGTATCAGGCGGCGCCACGCACGGGCGCCCCACGCAGCCCGCGAACGGCGTCCCGCACGGGCTCCACACGCAGCCGTGGAGGCACAGGCGCGGCCGCCCGACGCTACCTACCGCGTACGCCGGGAATCTGACGCGTTGTCTCGGTGTCGGTGGCGGCGGCCGCGGCCGCCGTCTCCCCACTGAGACCGCCATGCCCTCTGTATCCACGTCCATCGCCGCTGCGCGCGGCGCACCCCAAAAGAAAAACACACGGACCACGTCCGCGGCGGCCGCAGCCTCCCACTACCCCAAGACGCCGTCGCCTCACAGGGCCGCCGCCGCGGCGGCGGCCAACGCAACGGGCCGCACCGGGACGGCCCTCCGCAGCCACAGGGCGGCGGAGGGGGGCGGTGGGTGATAATACACAGTCGGACGTGACGCCGACTTCTCCACCGTTGCCGGCGTGAGTGATGGCGGCGGAGGCGCCGCTGCTGGCGATGCTGGGTCTTCGACCGCAGCCGGCTGCGGTGGCGCCGTGGGGAGGTTGGGGGGGGGGGGGGGGGGGGCGGCGGGGGGGGGGGGGTGGTTGTCCGCCGGCGGGGGGGGGGGGGGGGGGGGGGGGGGGGGGGGGGGGGGGGGGGGGGGGGGCCGTGACGGCGAGGGGAGCGTGGCGGGCGGTTAGTGCCCGACCATCCTGCCCGCAACACCATACACAAGTCAGCGGTGCGATGCGGCGCCGCATGCACCCCCGACACGAAATCTCGAAGAAAATAACACAATTTCAATCACGCACGCAGATGGACACACCGTTTTGGCCATGACTACGTCACACAACCCGCTCAGGGCGCCCTGTGAACGTCCCCGAGTTTCTGACTGTGCTGCTGGCCCCTAAGCCAACGCCATCACTCGTATCCCTTGTGCAATACCAATGGGATCACTAGTATCAGTAAATTTAAAATCCTTGACCCGCATCACTTAACTTCTCCACACATATATGATCTGTTGCCATTTTGTTGAGTACAGCCATGAAACCTCGCCTGGAGAGTGCTGGGTAAAATTTTGCCGTCTTGTGGAGTACAGCCATGTAACCTCGCCTGGAGAGTTGTGGGGCTCGCAGAGCCTGTGCCCCACCCACCGCATTTTACACTTGCTCGTCTCGTGCACTCGGCAGCACTTGCTAGCATCCCAAGCCTTGCGCACTCCACTCTTTGAGGGACTCTACCTGTCCCAATAGAATGTCCTGCTCCCACAAAACGAGGTTATGGCCGGCACCTACCTACCGTCTGAGCAAGGCACTTATCCATCTCGGCTGCCTGATACAACGAAAGAAGTGCGGAGCGGAAGCCTTCAACAGTCCCTTTCACTTCCCTCCCTCCCTCGATTCGATATCCTCCCCCTCCCTGTCCTCCCCTCGCCCTCCAATGCTGCTCCTCGTCATCTACTGACTCGTTTTAGCACGATCAAAGATACAGGGTGTTCAAAGGAACTGACCCCAGCCACAGACAGCTCTATGAGACCAGCCAAGGATTGATAAACAAAGAGACACGCGCTCGGCCTCGATGAGAGGCAGGACGGTCGCTGAATCTCTACCTCCGCCACGCCCCGTACGCGACCCATACTCTACGCGCAATCTAACACTAGCCACACCACGGAAGATAAAGGAAACTCAAGACTATCCCCTCCCCCCTACCAACATGAAGATAAAAAGAAGAAACACATAACAACATGACGTAAGTCATCCCAGCATGGGTGGCAACAGCTGTTCCATCCAGAGCAAACTGGATCATAGGAGGACAACAAGTACATTGGCCCTGCGTGGGCCGCCGTGACGGGCCCGGCCAGGGCCCTCCTCGTCAGGCATCCCTTGCGATTGCGGTTGTTAGAGCCAGCCTCCCCTGAGCCACGCGCAGGCCCGGAAGTGCTCTTGGATTCCCCAATCTTTCCCGTGCCCACGGCCGCGCTCTCGGCCACTCCCATACGGCCCGCGTACTGGGCCGTGTCAGAAGTATTCCCCATGGTGCCAGCCTTCGCTGCCGTGCGAGCTGCCAAAACCACGCTACCGGCGTGCACGGCCAAGCTGTTGGGCGCCGCCACGTCTTCAGCATGCGCGGCCATGCGCTCGGCGGCCTCCACGGGGCGATATTCCCCAACCGTGCTCCCCGCCACCTCGAGCCCGGCCATGTAGCTGGCCGTAGGCACCCTCAAGTTGTCCTTTTCGAGAGACACGCCGACGACGACGACTTCGTTGTCAGTGCCCTCTACTGCCGCCGGGCCGCCGTCTGGCGAGCGGCCACACGCTGCGTCCCGCTCCGAGGCCGAGCCGGCCTTTCCCGTAACGCACTTGAAGGCCGGGGCGGCCTTTGTGGTGGCCGTGTTTTTCCTGGCCGCCGCCGCATCTGCGCGAGCGAGCGTGCCCTCTTAGTTCTCCTCCATCAGCTCTATGGCTTTCACACCAGCACAACACCAGAGCACAGCTTTCCGGTACGTCTTGCCAGTTCGCGCCAGGTACCTGTCGACGGAGAGCGTCTTGTACATGAGAAGGCGCGTAACAGTCCCGTGGTTAAGCGCGGGACCAAGAAGGTTTTGCAGCTGCACCTCAAAAGGAAAAGAGCTGGTGCCGATATCCTCAACAGCCTTGACCGCAGCCACGTACGCGTCGAGGTTTCCATGCGGCCCTTGTTCAGGATCTTCCCGAGTGACGTGTGCGGGGGAGTTCGCGCAGGTCTCGTTCCAGGCCTCCGCGCTCACCACCTTTACCTTCTTTCCGAGAACTTTCTCGCTTGTCAAAAGGCCGTCAATGGCCCTGAGCTTGCTCCCGTCCACGGCCACGCTCGAGACCGCTGCAGTGCTTGCCTTTGACATGAAGAAAGAAGAGCCTTGGACCAGGGACATGCCGCCGTCGGCCTTGTCATTGGAACCGCTGCCCTTGTCACGGGCAGGCGCGCAGTCCGCCTTCAGGCCGGCGCGGGCGACATCTTCAACGCCGTCAGCGGCCGCGTGCACGGCCGCGCGTAAGATGACGGCTGCCTGGTCGCGCACCTTTCCGGGTACGTCTTGCAAAGCAGCAGCCACGGCCGCCACAGCGGCGGCCGTCTCAACAGCGTCTTCAGGGTTGGTGATGCCAATGTCAGCCTCTTACTTCTCGGCGCGGGCCGCAGCACCTACGTGGTCCGGTGCGGCCTCCATTTGAATCGAGCCGTCATTGCGAGGGCCATCGCCGCGCTCCTGGGGGGCACGCTCCACGCTGGCCATGCGAGTGGCCACAGGGGAGTTGCGTGTCTCTCTGTTCTTCCGGCCCGCGTCAGCACTAGGGGATGACGACGTGACGACGGGGATTTCGTGCAACGGGGGCACGTGTGCGTGAATGTGAAGCGTGTGAGACGGTTCCGGGGTGCCAGGAGGGGAAACTGTGATGCAGTGCTGGCTGTGCGCCGTCCTCACTTGTCGAAAGGAGCGGCTCCGCTAAGAAGCCTGCGGATCCGGCTACCACGCGCCGCCAGCACCGCCACACTGTGGGTGCTCACTGCCTCTGTGCACTCGAATATTGTGACGCGACGCAGTGTCAGCTCAATACGGGCGCGTGGTCCAGCAAACACGCCACACATTGCCCCAGGACGCTGGTCCACGACTAGATCTGGGGGCAGGCTATCAGCCTAGCCGCGCGGCCGCCAGCCATGTAAAGAGACCTGCTCGTAATCTTTCCTGAGTGCATGTCCGAGCATCTGTATCTGGCTCATGCCTGGCCCTCTGGATGATGCTGGACCCCCTCGCTCGGCCAACGTTCCCCGAACCTTCCCCTCCAGAAACGTACTTGGCTTCAAAGATCCTCAAATCGAGTCGGGCCACCTCATTGTGGAGTGGAGCCTCTCATGTGCAGGCGCCCAGAGTCTTGATCCGAACGCTTGATCCGACTCGTGTTGCGACAGGACCGAACATCTCCCGAGCTTGTTCACATTTTTCTATCTCGTCCACTGAAATTGTATTCCGATACCTCATTCGTCGGCAGCGAACCGTGACAGCGACCGCAGTGCTGTGGCGTCTTGTCGATAAATCTTCCTCGAACGGGTGGAAGGGGCCTTGTGGTCACCTCGCCACAGATGAATAGCAGAGGGATTCCCTCTTGGGCCCGCGTTCGTGCTGGGTAACCCGGCGTGGCTCTTGCCTGGACGTTGACTGCACGCCGTGTCACGAAGGCATCCCCCTGGCTGTCGCGGGTGGACGAAAAATCCCACTAGACCCCTACGAGGCAATCGCCGTGCTCTCCCAGAAGGTGAGAGGACCACCGGGCCCCCCCACAAGAAACGGACAGGAATGCATATCCGGAACTCTCTTTCGACGCACTGAAAGACTCTCGGCGGGGCCGCCATCACCATCAACTGCCTTGCACATGGGCCGCCCTGATTGGTCTCTTGTGAGATTCTCTCGGGCTCGTCTACGCCCACGCGTTTTCTCACTACGTAGCTGCCTGCATCGTCTTCGGAAAGAAGTCAGGCCGGAGGCAAGTGACTCTCTGATCCGATGGTGACGCTTCCAGAAATCTGAGGCACGCTGCGACTTCTAACGTGGCACTCAGGAGAGGTTCGAGCCCGTCAACGACCGCATATTCATGCTAAAATGAACGCATGAGCCTGCTTCCCGTCATATATGTAAGGACGATCGATGGCAGATCTCGTCTTAAAAAGAAAATGATCGACGAGCGACACGCGGCCTCCCTCGAGCGGTTCTGCACGGGCTCAGTTCGGAGAGATGCAACCACCAACGTCGCCGTCGCTTTCCGCAAACCGTTTTATAAAGTAGCCTCTGATCTTTGCGAGCTACATTAGGTCCGTGACGGCCCTTTCGTAAAGGGCTCGACACGGGGTCGACACCCAATCAAAAGCCTACACGGTGACATACGTGGCGCCCTTCAATCTTGTGGAACTAACTCGATGCGGACGTTGTTGGCAGTGCTCTTACGTGCAACATTTCAGACCCAATGGTCTTGAAGAGCAGGTGGGGAGTGGTGCTCAGGCCGGCCATCGACGCAATTGCAGGAAAAAATTCCATAATACTGTGTGTCTCCTCGAGCGCAGTCCGGCGAGCGGCCTGCCGCGAGTAGCGACGGTGCCCGCTGGCCTCGGCTTGGTGGCGCAGTGTCCGCAGAACGTTGCGTTCTTTGGCGTTGACGGCCCGCGTCCTCCCGCAGTCGGCCAGCTCCACGTCACAATTCGAGCAAGGGTGCCAGCACATGCCTTGCTTGAAGACGTAGACCGCTCTCTCTTCAGGTTGGTCCGAGATTTAAAGAAGTAACTTCGGAAATGTCGTCAGAGGCCTGCCGTTGCTCCAGTGGACCGTCACACCCGAGTGGCTGGCGTTCACGGCCGAGCGGAACGCCATGTAAAGGACACGCTGAAATACAGCGCACCGCCGCAGCTTGGCGCGCTCATCCGCAGCCGTCTCGGTAACCTCTCTGACGACGGGCACGTACGCGATGGTCACCGATTGCGGCTCGCCGGTGATGATGTTGACGACTCGAATCCGAACTGGATACAGTTTGTGAGCTGAAGGGGAGACAACCAATCATAGCACCAGCCAGCGTGGCTAAAACTCCGAAAAGGGAGAGCAGCTGTCCAGGTAGGCTGACTCCTGGTGGTCACATATTGGCCTGAGGGACTGTAAGACAGAAAACGGGTGGCTAAAGACAAAGATCGAAAAGCTCCCTTGGCCGCTTCCTTCCAGGCTGAAGAAATGTAGCCCATGCTTTTCTGGCATCAAGAGGAGTTGCCATGCGTCAGTTTCAACTGTACGGAGTAGCACCAGCCAGCCAGCACGGCGCGCGTGAGTACACGCAGCCAACGGCTTTTTCCGTCGGCTCGCCCTCGACGAGTTTCCGCCACCGCTGCCGACCTCCGCGAGCCCGATCCAAGTGCTTTCGGAGCTGAGAGCCATCACCTAGTCGTCTACTGACGCTAGAGAGGGACTGTAGGATCTCTTCCCTGGCAGCGGGAGCCTGTAGGGTCCAGGTCTCGCCTTTCCTGACAGATAGCGAAGTGCTGCTTTGGAGAGCCCCTGGAAGGAGACGGTTGGCTCTGTTCTGCACCACTTGTGCGCCCTCCGCTCGGAATTTTGTGTGGGACCTCCAGCGGAGAGGCTGCTGCGGCTCGGACCTCTCGCAGCGGTCCCGGTGCGCAGCTACCGCCTTCTCACCACACTCTCAGGATGCGCTTCTGTTGCGGCTCAGAGATTGGCGCCTTATCCCTTGGTGAGCACTGTGGCGGCCGTTTTTTCTACTCCTTTTTTTTGGCGCGCTTTCCTTTCCCTCCACCCCCTCTTCTTCGCCTACTCGCGTGTTACGACGTATGGATGACTGAGGACAGACACGCACAGGATCGCCCACAAAATGTGTATAAGGGTTGACATGCAGAAGTGGCGGGGTCGACGCTGCCTCAGCCGTCCCCACCACAACCTGCCTCCCTCGCGCGCAACCCGCACTGCGTTGTTGAGTGACTGAGCACCACTGACTGCCCCCGACGCTCTCCCTCGTTTGCTGCAAGACCGAGGAGCTGCCATGGCTCCCAACCACCCGGGCGCACGTGGTTCGCCTGCTGGCCGTACCGATGCTAGCGACGGCGCTCCGTGGTCCCCGCCGCCACCCCCCCGTTTCCATGCGGAACAGAGTCTCCCCGAGAATTTCACCAGCGCTAGCTTACCTGCGCTCGGCGCTGCTGCCGCAGCGTTGGATGGTGTTAAGCGGGCTGCCCCTGCGGCAACACCGCAGCTCTTGGTAACCCTGCCGGCTACTCAAGCCGACTACACGCCCCTGCACACTGGGCACCCACTTGGAGCCGTGGCTGCCGCTACGACGGTCAGCTCATCGACGACCGTGCCCGTGGCCCTCATCATGCCGGCTGGGAGAGCCACATTGGCGGGCGTGGGTGGCACACGTCCGCCCGTTCCGGTGCTGGGCATGTCATCGTAGCCTTGCAACTCTGCGGGCCTGGTGGTTGGTGGCTCGCGCCGCGTGTTGGCGTCTTCTCCGCCGCCGTCGTACACGGCTCGTTGTCTCCGCACTGCAGCCGGTGCGGCGACGTTTCAATTGCCGCCCCGTGTGGGAGCAGCTGCTGGTGCTCTGGGGACTACCGTTTCTCCCCGTGTGGGGTCGGGGACGACTCCCCCGTCTGTGAATAGGGCATAAACTGCCACAACGCCGCCTCAATTGTCTTCTTCTCCCAATGCTGAAATCCCTCCACCGTCGTCCCGCTCGATATTCCAGACCGTGGAATTGCCTCCCCGACCCCAGCTGAGCGGCGCCGCCGAGCGCTCTGCTCAGGCGGCGCGCAAGACCTCCGCACTGTCCTTCATTGGCAAGTGGATTCAGAGTTTGGCTTCCACGGCCACGGGCGAGGCTACTTCCACACGCAAGTTCCCATCGGGAAAGCAGCCCCGTACCGAGCTGCAGAAGGAGGTGATGAAGGTTGTGAGGGTCGGAGTTTTTCCGTTCCAGGCGGGGCTGGACCGGGTGGAGAAGAAGGTGGCCGCGATTACTAGCACCCTTGACGACCTCTACGCCATGGCCGACCGCCGCGGCCAGACGGACGAGATGGCGGCACAGTCAATGGCGCAGTTTGAGACGGAGACATTCAAAGGGATCGAGAAGGCCATGAGGTTGGTAACAACGTTTTCTGCGTCACCCGCGTGGCCCCAGTGATGGAAACGACGGTGATGCAACTCAAAACCCGAAGGATAGAGCCGTGGGCTGCTTGGTCGACCATGCGGATTGTGACGAGGGCAATGGCAGCGATCCCGAGAACTTCGCCCGTGTTCCCGCCGCATCGTCAAGTGAGATTAAGCACACCGCCGCGGCTCACGGCGACGGCGACGAGGTCGAGCTCCTTGCTGCCGAGTGGGACAACGACAATGACGACGACGGCGGTGCCATTGACTTGCAGTTTACAGGGGGGAACAATGAGTAGATGGTCGGGGGCTCCGGGGATGGCGCGACGCGCATCCATGGTCGTTGATTCTGCTTCTCCTATTGGTTGCAGGTGGGTCTCGTGAGTCTGCGCCGCGGGCGCGCTGGTTCTTGTGTGCTGCGTACGCGCTTTTGTTATGGTGCCTTTCTTGCTTGGTTGCGCTTTTCAATCGTAGTCTCTTGACGTGCATTGATGCGCACAAATGCCATGCGCCAGAAACAGTAGCATGGTAAAAAAGCAGCCGTGCCGGTAGCACCACAGATAGAGAGACACCAGTGATCAAAATTCCTGGCGCCGCCCATGCCGCCGTCCGGCGCAATCCGCCGCACCAGCATTTACCTCATTCCCTCTCGTACTCACGTCGGAGTTAACTCCGCACGCTCGTCCGATGCACCTCCCATACCATGCGTGGCACTGCTGAGTCACGCGTTTCTCACGAGAGCAGAACCTCATCGGCAGATGGACGCTTTCCCCATAAGCAAAACCCCATCGAGAACCCCCAGAAATGTCCGCCCAAACCCCTCAAGGATGGGGCCATCTGTCCCCCTCAAAATTGGGGCTTTGATGGGGGGTTTTGTCCTTGACGACGAACGCGTCCCCATTCGAGCAACCGGCCGACTTTCCCAGTGGGAGGTGTCTGCACGCACCCGGACAGCCGCACGCCAAGACACCTCTGCCAACGACAGCCGCCACGCCTGTCTCGCCTCGAGCCCCAGGGCCACCGCGATCTCCGAGGTGGCCAACCCCTCCAAACGACGCGCCGACATGGGCCCCGTCAAAAATGTTATAAGTGGGGGCGGCTCCACCCCCGCACCACCCCCGGTCCACCACCCTGGGACGTCGGCCGCCCAAAGCACAGTGCAGATACTGGCGTTGAGGACGATTCCTCTACGAGACGTGCCCACATCATGATCGCTTCTTTTGTTGCTATACAGCCGTTCTCCCAAGAATCCCACACTCCAACTGGTGCAAAAGAGTTCCAAATCGGCCTCTACGACCCCGCAGAGGCCGATTTGGAACAATTTTGGAACTGTTGCAGTGAGAGATTTTTGGGAGAATGGCTGTAGTATAAAGTATAGGGGTGACAGATATCTCTCCCCTGCAGGGCACTGGAGGTGGCTTGGACCGGGACAGCGAGGCACGGTGGCGCTGTGGTGCCATCTTGCAGCAGGCATCAACCCTGCAGGGGACCCCACGAAAAACGTTCTGCCCTGAAATCGCTCTGAATCTAACTGTGCTGTTCGAGTGGTAGAAAATTGTAGGTTTGGTCCTTTTTAAGTGTGTCCACCAGGCACGTCTCCGTCCGTACCCAAAGACAAGGACACCGTCCCCTTCCCAATTCCATCTATCACCACCATCGTCGTCTGCCGCAAGTCTATAGCCGATCATGGCGGGATTACAATCGCCTGCAAGCAACAATGACGGCGTTGTCTGGTGTGGACTGACGAGCCTCGGCAGGGCATGCATTGTCTGCCACGAACCGTACGCGTGCCCAACGAGGTCACGACTCGGCGCGAGGACTGCGGCGGACTGGCAGAACTTGCCTGGTACCGAGTGGTGCCTCGGAAACGCGCACAGTCCGCGGCTCGACCGCTGCGAGTCTGCATGTGCCCACCGCTTGGATGTCCCCACTCTTCTTCCTCTTGGTCTTCAGATGCATATGATCTTGAGGCAGCGATACCCGTGAAGCTGTCGCAAACGCTGGATACCATCCCGGTTCGTGCGACGTTCCAGTGCCTGTGAGGCCTCTCTTCCCTCGGCGGCCAACGGCAGTCGGGTGAGGTGCTGGCCGGGCCGGATGGCGTCGTTCGAGACAGGCCCAGCGAACATTGACGGCCTGTACAATGCTTGTACGGCAGGAGATGATGCGCTCGTGATTCTTGCTCTCAACGCCAATCGGTATGCGGTGCTTACGGCGACTGACGGCCTGGGTCGCACTCCCCTGCTCGTGGCCGCGCGCTCGGGGGAGGACGACATTGTGCGCCTTTTACTGGCTGCTGGTATGCTTCCAAACGCCCCTGCTGACGTGTCTCGCATCTCCGCCCTGCACTTGGCCGCTGAAGCGGGCCATGCCGATGTTACCAAGACGTTGCTGGCAGCCGGTGCCAATGTCAACGCATCTGATCGGTGGGGCCGAACGCCGCTCGGCTATTCTCTCAAGCCGTTCTCAAAGAGGAGCCACGACTCGGCTCGTACGACGGTTGAGCTGCTGGTTGCGTGGGGGGGCTCTGTTGGAGCGGGTGAGCAGGAGTCTCTGCGGAGTGTGCCCACCACGGCGGTGCTGACGCTGGAGCAGCGGCGCGCAGCGGCTAAAGAGCTCGACGATGATCTGGTGGAGATTGTGCGCAGGTGCTGCCCTCTGCTGGCCGAGCCGGGGTTGGCTGCCCCACTGAGTGACCCTGCCATGTACAGCACTGCACCGCAAGCCGGCAGCTCGTCGCTGTCAACCATGAGCAACACGAGGCTGCTGCAGCGGTACCAGCTGGCCGACGGTGCCGGGGTGCCTGCAGACACGTTTGGTGCGGCGACCAGCTGCCAGCCGCAGCCACGGTGGCCGTGGGACGGCGCACCGCGTCTTTCACATCACACCTCTTCCTCTGCTTCAGCGGATGACCCCCAGACAGCGGCGACGGATTGCCCCGCGGAGAGCGCTGACGACACTGTGATGGTGGAGGGCCTGGCGTCCACCAGGACAGTTGGCAGCCGACGGCGGCTGCGGCGATCAGGGCGACTTAGATGTTATTCGGCCCCGGCATCGGACACCTCATCCAACATCCTCACGGTTGAGGATGGCGCTTCCACAACAACACTGGGCAGCCGCTGGTTGCATCGGTTGGCGCGGCGACGGACGACATCCTCGGCCGCTGCTTCGATCGCCCCGTCCGCCGGCGTTTGCTCGGTGCGTGGCGGCGCGTCGGCGTCCATGGCTGGTCGATTGCGAGCGCGGCGCTCTCGGCGCCCGTGGCGATCCTCAGTGGCGACATCGGTCTCATCGACCAACGACATTGCGTTGACGGGGGTGGCGCCGTCCGAGTCGGCAGCCAACCCGCGCCTACCCACCCAGGGGCCACCGTTCGAGGAGCCGGCCGATGTACCCGACCCGTCCGAGGCGCACCGGGACGCCCTTGAGCGTGCGCGGGCGCGCTTCATCGCCGACCCCGACTCCGCTACCGTCGATGCCGTCATGGAGGTGGTCGCTGGCGGCCAAGTCGTGGACCTCCACACCCTGACAATCGCCCATGGGCTGCTGAAGCTCGCCGCCCGCGTCGACGGATTGGCGCCGCTCACCGACCCGGCGCTACACGAGCGTCTGTACCTGACCGTCTACTTTGCGGTCGTGCGGCGCCTCCACCGTGCCGATGTACCCATCGCTGCAGCGGTCGTGCGCGACGCACGCGCCGCGCGCTTCCTCGACACGGCCGACACCATGCGCCTGCTCTCCTTCCTCAGCTACGACGTGGCGGTGCAAGCGGACTTGACGGCGCTCGCACGCCGCCTCGGTCGCGTCGAGTCGGACCAAGACACGCTCTTTGGTGCCACCCAGCGGCTGTTGGACAATGTGCGGGACCTGCGGGCGACGCTCGGCGCGGCGGAGCGGCGACGGAAGCACGTTGCCGTGGCAACGGCGGCGGTCAAGATTGGGGTGAGCCTCGCCCCGCTCGTCGGCGCGTCGCTCGCCGCCATGGCCGACGCGGCGGCCGCCGCCGCCACGCCCATCCTCGGGTCCGTGACGATGGCGGGCGCCGCCTACACGTTTTTGGCCGACGGCGCCAATGTGGCGGCCGCGCGGGAGGTGCTCGACGTGGCCGCCCGCGCGGCGCCGAGCGCCGCCGCCGCCGCCCTCGGGGGGGCGCCCTTGGCCGACATCCGCGCGGCGCTCGCCTATGTGGAGGACGCCCAAGCCGCGTGGCCGCCCACCAGCAGCGACGGCGGCGGCGGCGGCGGCGGCGGCGGCAGCGGCGGCGGCGGCGACAGCGCCGTGGGGAATGGGGGTGCGGGCAGCGACGGCGGCGTTGTGGTGGCGGGTGTGGACGGCGCAGCCGGCCCTCGGTCGGGCACCCCATGCCCGTCCGAACCCCCCTCCGACGTGGAGGAGGTGACCGCCACGGTCCGAGAGGCCGCCATCGAGCACGCGGTCGACGCGGGTATGCGCGGGGGCGACCGCCGCTTACCCCCTCCCCCCACGGCCGACGCCGCCGCGCCCACGGGCGGGGCCGCGGCCTCGTGTGCACCCACCCCCGCCACCTCCGTGGCGGCGGGCGGGGCGGGCGCCCCCCCCCCCCCCCCCCCCCCCCCCCCCCCCCCCCCCCCCCCCCCCCCCCCCCCCCCCCACGCCCCCCCCCCCCCCCCCCCCCCCCCCCCCCCCC
>Ga0114953_1001748_pt1 | contig 15369 bp, 9 predicted proteins | sample SidtaG_FD_87298 | JGI IMG/M metagenome (GOLD analysis project Ga0114953, IMG submission 87298) | Marine algal microbial communities from Sidmouth, United Kingdom - Sidmouth_Male2 metaG | ecosystem: Host-associated > Algae > Red algae > Unclassified | place: Sidmouth, United Kingdom | collected...
CAATGCCACGTGCTGTCTGTGAGCATCGTCGCGGCTCTCGTTTCAGCCCGCTGCGGCATGTGGCGGCCTGTGGTGGAGGCGTTGGAGCGCCAATGGACGGACCCCTCTTTTCAGCGTCCTCTGTGCTCGGGTGGCACGACAGAGGGGGGGCTCGCCTCGGCCGTATCATCGGGCATGGACGTTGGCAGGAGGATGCGGGCAAAGGGGGAGGAGCGCTGCATGGCCGCGGCGGGGCGCTGTCAGAGGACGTCCGACTGACGGGGGGGCGGCGCACGCCCGTGCGACGGCCGCGTGGCCACCGACGGGGGCGCGCGGGCGTGCCGCAATGGGCACGCGGCGTCACCCGAGGGCGAGGGCGGCGCAAACGCAACGCGCCCGTGCGGTTGACGGCGTGCGCAAGGGCGGGTCGACGCCTGCGATGGTCGGCCGGCTGTGGCGAGCGCGTCGCGGGTGGCGGCCACACGCAGCGAAAGAAGGAACAAAGCAATGAGTGCGGCGCGTCGAGGGAGGTGGCCACGCGCGGAGAAGAGAGAACCAGACGTACCGCCGAGTGTGCACGGGGGAGAACAAGCCCGGGTCGGCGCGGACAGCTGTCCGCCACATGCACGCGTGCGGGTGCTGTTTCCTCTGGCGCTCGGCAGCGGACGTCGCTCCCAGGCGGTACGGACGGCACGTCCGTGCGCACGCGGGAGCGCACCGACCTGTGCGGGAGGGCACTGGCGCCACAGGCAGTGCCTGGAGTACACCGAGGGCCCTACCGTTGGGCGGGCGTGCCGGGCGACCGCCTAGCCGGTGGAAGTGCGTCTCTGCCTCTTCCCGCCGCACCCGGGCGTGGAAGGCAGCACTAAAGCGAGAGATGGCCGGGCATGTCGGTGCGCACATGCGGCGGGGTATGTCCGGCGGGAAGGGGAGGGAGAGCGGACACGCGTCAATCTCCTGGGAATCAAACCGAGCACCCTCCCTACGAGCGACCCTATGATCGTGTCCGCCGTAGGCTGCACAGCACGCTCGGGAAGAGGTGTAGGGGTCAACGTCGTAGACAGAAGGGAAATAGGGGACCGGGCCTGTGACTCCAGCACTCCGTGTGCCGAGCGGTAGTCAAAGCGCCACCTTCCCAGAGCTCACGCGGGTGAGGCGGGTGAGCCTCGGCGCACGACCGGTCCATCAGGAGCTCCCATTGAGCGGGGGCGTCCCGGCCCGAGTCGGTGCCAAGCAACCCACCCCGAACGGCGGGCGCGGCCCGACACAGTCGAGATTTGTCCGCCTCGGCGCGAATGTGATGGGGGGAGGTCGCTGCCCACAGATACGCGCCCGCCCGATCCGTTGCGCGAGGAGCCGCCGCTCGATCGTGGGGGAGGTGGAAAGTCGAGAGCAGAACAGCTCAGCAGAGCTCCCCTGGCCAACAGCGGCCGCCTGGCTTGTCTATCGACACTCGGACGACCTGGCCACGACGGTCCACGGCGGCCCCGTTCACGACACATCAGCCGTTGCAGCGCCTGCACGGACGTCCGTGGATCTCTCGGGCTGGCCACCGCGGTGTGTGCTGGCGAAGATCTGCGTCACGGTCGGGCTCGGGCCAGCCGGCCAGAACCTCTGACGCGCAATGCAGGCAATCAGACTCCCAGGGATCGTCTTCTCTCAAGGCAACGGACCAACGGTTGGACGCTACCGCTCCTTTCAGAATTGGGTCGACCCGTGACCATTCATGGTCCTCCTACTGTGGTGCGCCAGATGGACATATAGGTGCTGGAAACGCGAGAAACACCACGAAGCCTTTGCGCCAGAAACTGTGCTTGGCAGATGATAGTGGTGCCCCGCACAGCAACACTATGGCGGGCCGCCAAAGATTGATCGGATCTGACAAACTCTCACAGCAAGTCACAGCAGTTCACAACAGCTCACAACACAGAATGAAAAATATTGCTGTGATTGCCCCGTCTCCCACAGAGCCATCCAGGAGCCCTGAGGATGCACTTCTATTTCCAAGCACAATCACAGCACAGTCACAGCATGCTGTGACCTGCTGTGAGCTTTTCCAAGAACCGATCATTCTTTGACGACGCGACATATCCATTTGTCAAGAATACAGTACGAGGCGAACAGCGCAGAGACTTCAGACAAACTGAAGGTGGTTTGAGCCACAGGACGTAACTGCGTCAGCGATGTCGAACCAATGACGGAAGGACATATAACCCGCCCAGCATTGCTGCGCCGCCTTTCTACAATCTGCGGGCGAACGACTGTAGGGCAAATCTGGTGGTGTACCCCATCACCTCATGCCGACAAGCACCACAAAATTTTGGCTGAGGAATAAAATACATGCCTACAGAATGACCTTGCCATGAAGCGCAGTTCTTGTTGATAACAGAGATATGCGAGGTTCTTTCAGTCTGCGCCACATTGATACACTTTTAGGTGAATATTACAGATGAGATCTAGACGCAACTGTGTTGGACAAAGCCCAGAGAGTGGCAACCAGTTATGTTAAAGCGAGTTTGAAAAATATCCGGCTGGCACATCCTTTTCGTGCTGCTGCCCCGCTTTCGGCAGACAGGTGGGGTGCGATTGACGTGTCTACCCCGACCGCAGCTGCCTGAAATCGCCAGACGCGCGTCTGGTGTACGCATGGTCTGATGAGAATGAGTGGTCTTGACGGGAACGGCACGCACCGGAGCCGGCACGACACGGAGCACGCACCGTGTTAAATCTTGCTGCCAAGCGGCGAGGGAGGAATGAGATAATGAAGGTTTCCTTAGATGCGATCGCACTAAGGACCTACTTTCTTCTGATTGATGAATTTTGGCCGATGTGAGCAGGGACAACAATGGTGGATACTGCAGCCTCGGCCAATGATCGAAACAGAAAGAGGACGTGCACCAATAGGATTACGTTCCGGTCTTGTTGCGTACCTATTAGAGTGGGTCACACTCGAATAGGTACGAAAGTTTAGAAACAGCAATAGTCCGATCCGGACCATACCTTCATCGGGTGACCAATAGGACGCCATAACTGCCGCACCGGATCACCGACAGTGGTGCCACGAGTTCGCAGGCGGAGTGCATGGGCTCGTCAATGGCAGCGTGTGCCCCCTGTCGTCAGGCGGACGACGGCCACGGCGTCCGTTGATGGCGCCCTCGCTGCTGCCGTCTGTTTCCTGCCCGCGCTCAGGCCATCATCGTTTTCCCCCTCCCACCTCCCCCGCGTCGCTGTCGCCACTGCAATGAGCAGAGTTGATACGCCGAGTCGAGAGGGTGGCCCCGCCCCGGCGGCACACGGCGTCAATGGGCCGCCGCCGACGGACGTAGCCGTGCCACCCCCCGGCGATGCGGCGGGCTTACCCCCAATTGTCGCTGATGCCGCCAGCCCCGTCGACATTTCTGCGCCGGCGGAGGGGCCGGCGGCGCCTTCTGCCCCCGATGCTGCGCTTGATCCCCCCCCCCCTCCCCCGCCAGCTCCCGCTGCCAGCGGCAGCAGCGCCAACTCCCTCGTCACAAACATCCTCACCGGCGCCGTTGCCGGCGTTGTTGGCCAATCCACCGTCTTCCCCATGTACGTGCTCAAGACGGCCGTCCAGAACGCGGCGCGTCCGACGACCATCTTCGCCGCCGCCCGCAAGGTGCTCCGCAAACAGGGCATGCGCGGGCTCTATCGGGGGCTCCCCCCCGCCCTCGTCGGCGTTGCACCCGAAAAGGCCATCAAGCTGTCCATGAATGACTTTTTCCGCTCTCGCCTCGCCGACCCCGACACGGGTACCGTGTCGCTCGCGTCGTCGGTGCTCGCCGGCGCGGGGGCAGGGCTGTGTCAGGTCGTTGCGACGTGCCCCATGGAGATGCTCATGATCACCATGATGACCAGGGCGGCGGAGGATGGGCGCAAGCCAAAGTCCTTGACGCACCTTGTGCGGGAGCTTGGATTGCCGGGGCTGTACCGGGGGACGCTTGCGACGCTCGCGCGGGACGTGCCCTTCTCCATGGTATTCTTTTCGATGAATGCGGCGGTCAAGGAGCGGCTCGCCGACGACAATGGGTCCGTCTCCATTGGCCGCGTCTTCCTCGCGGGCATCACCGCGGGCAGCACCGCCGCCGCACTGTCGACGCCGATGGACGTGATCAAGACGCGACTGCAAGCCGACGTGGGCGGCGGCAGCAGCCGCCCGCCGCCGCCGCCACCGCCGCCGCCGCCGACGGGCGGGGCGGCGCCGGGGGTGGTACCGCCAACGGCCACCGCGACGGCGCCGCGGCCGTCGTCCGCTGCGTCGTCACCTTCAGCGGCGGTGGCGGTGGCAGCGCGGCAGCCGTACCGAGGGATTGCCGACTGCATGCGGCGAGTCGTGCAGGAGGAGGGCGTGCGGGCGCTCTTCAAGGGCGTCGAGGCCCGCGTATTGATCATCTCGCCTCTGTTTGGAATTACGCTCCTCTTTTACGAGGCCCAGCGGCGGTTACTCGCGGCCAAGGGGTCGTCATAGGGGCCACGGGTGGTGGCCTGTCTTGCCGCTCCTTTGCTTTCCTGGTCTCCTACCCTCTCCCCTCCTTTCTGAGAGGGAAACATGTACCATTCGTCTGTAAGTTGTTCTTGTGTTCCCTTGCGCTTTGTTGACGAGCGTAGTGTTTGTTGCGCGTGAGTGCTTTAACTCTTGCAGTGCGTTATAACAGTAACGTTACTGTCGGTGCCCGAGTTTATTTCGGTGCTCCTCGCGCCTCCATGTCGCACGTTTCAGCGAACCGCAGGAGATAGAGCACCGTGTTGCTCTCTGGACGGACCGGGTCATCTGGGACTGCGGACCTCTGCTCTCGACCGGAGTAGTGATAGGAGCGGTGGGTGCTAGTGGAGATGATTGTCGTTCGGTGCGGACATGACGACGTCATGCTCCTACGATAGGATGCCCGACGGACAACGCCAGCGAAAAGAGAAAAACAATTGAGACGAGCTCGGCCCTGAGCGAGACCCTCTACACCCGGTCAGCCAGCGTCTCAGACGGCCGACGTACGTCGTTGAAGTCGTACACCTTGCGGGGGTCTGTTACCTTGCCGGTAATCGCCGACGCGGCAGCGGTGTACGGGCTGGCCAGGAAGATCTGACCTTCCGAGTGCCCCTGTCGCCCCGGGTAGTTGCGGTTGGTCGTCGACACGCACACGAGCGGCTCGTTGATGCGCGCAAAGGTGTCCTTGGGCCCGCCCAGGCAGGCGGCGCACGACGGCGCCGCCGGGTCAATGCACCCCGCCGACCGGAAGATGCTCTTAAGCGTCTCCCCATTCATGGTGATCGTCTCCAGGTCCGACGCGACCTTGGCGGTGGCGGGGACAAGGAAGGTCGGCACGCACACCTGGCGTCCTTGCAAGATGCGAGCGGCGGCCAGAAAATCCTCCGTCTTGCCCCCTGTGCACGAGCCAATGTACACCCGGTCGATGCGCACGTCCGCACAGTTGCGCGCCAGGTCCTTGTTGTCGGGGGAATGGGGCTTGGCAACAACGGGCTCCAGCGTCGCCGCGTCGTACGTGTAGTCCGCATACGTGCCGGCCTTACCGTCCGTGTGGAAAATCTCATACGGCCGGTCGGTGCGACCGGCCAGGAAGGCCTCGGTCGTCGCGTCGGCCGCAATCAGACCATTCTTGCCGCCCGCCTCAATGGCCATGTTGCACAGCGTCTGGCGTTCCTCCATGGACAGCGCGTCGATGACGTCGCCCGAGAACTCCATCGCACGGTACGTCGCACCGGCAGTGCCAATGTCCCCAATAATTTGGAGGATCAGGTCCTTGGCCATGATGTAGTCGGGCAGCACACCGTTCAACACAAAGCGCATCGTGGCAGGCACCTTAAGCAGCAGCTTACCGGTGCCCATCACGAAGCCCGCGTCAGAATTGCCGATACCGGTGGCGAATTGGCCAAACGCACCGGCATTGCAGGTGTGGGAGTCGGTGCCAAACAGCACCTCACCGGGGCGGGTGTGGCCCTCCTGCGCCAGCGCGACGTGGCAGACGCCCTTGTAGTCCGGGTTCTGTATATGAAACATGACGAGCACCACGCAGCACATCGAAGCACGAATGAAAAGCAGATGACGTGAACACGAGCCATGTCACAGCGTGAGAAAAAAAAGTCAAAAATGGTGGCGCAGTTGGGCGCACGACAAGCAGTTGGACGCACGACCGCCAAGACGTCCGTCCAGATGCACTGGCGAGCTCGAGGATAGCAAGGTCGCAAACAAAAGCGCGATACAAAAGCACCGCAGCAGCCAGAGACCGGTAGCAAAAAGCAGCGACAAACGTACCACTTTGTAGTCCGAGCGATCAATAATGTCGTAGAAATACCTAATGCCCTGCTCGTTCACGAAGTCGCGCAGGATGTCGACGTTGCGGTTGGCGCGTACATCCTCCGTAAAGATGTAATGGTCCGGAATGATGACCACCTTCTCCGTGTCCCACACCTTGGCGTCCTCACCAAACTCGCGCTTGAAGACGCCAATGGTGCCCGGCCCACACACGTCGTGCGTCATCAACACGTCTGTGTTGACCCAAATATTGTCGCCGGGACGCACCGAACCGCGCTCAGCGGCCTTCGCCAAGATTTTCTCCGTCAGCGTCATTGGCGTCGCAATCTTCACGCCGGGCGCCGTGCTGGCGGGGCGGGGGGTGGAGATGACCGCCTTGAGGCCGCCCGCGCCGGCGCCATTGCCAGCGCGACGGGCGGGCACAGCAGCACACCCGGCGGGGGCGCACGTAGCCGACGCGCCGACCCGCTGGCCCGTGAAGGCCGAGACCGCCGGCCCAAAGGTACCGACAAACGCCATGGTGACGACGGAGGTAGGAAGTGCAATGGGCTCGTAAAAAAAAGGCAACAGGCAACAACCGGAAAGGATAGCACAGGGTCTGCACTCAACGACGAAGGCGCCGGTCGGTCGGACGGCGGGGCTCGCAGCTCGACGTGTCGTTAAAGAGGCACCCGAGCTGGCCGTTGTGGACCTCTGTCGCCGGCTCCAAGGAGCAGCTCCGGCCCCATTCCAGCGGTCCAATCACGGTCGTCGTCATCCTCACACGACCGCGGTCACCCGTGAATTCTTTCTCAAGCCCGTATCACGCACAAAAGTCTTGTGTATGGAGCCAATCTTTCGAATCGAATTACTTTCTCAACTGCTCGGGGTTCGCGAGCACAATACTACAGTCAGGTTCACAGGAGGGCTACAATTGATGCACGAAAGTGTCAGAACTGAAAAGTACGGGAAGACAAGGGGGGAACAGCATGGACTCCACGTCATCTTGTGAAGGAGACACCCTGGCTTGAAGCGCAGCTGCGCTGGTCTTCTTGAAAAAACTGCCAAGGGGCTTCATGGAATCTTCGGAAACAGAGCAAGAAGTGCCACACAGCCACAGCGATCGCGATTGCGACGGTCTGCGCTCACGTTTACCTCCTCGGTGTTTGAACGTAGTCGCGCATCATGCAGGACTGGAGGATCTAGCTCGACATTGAACGAAAATGGGCCTTCCACTGTCATGGAGCGTGGGATGGATACCAGCGAGCCTTCTTGCAACCGAAACGAAACCGACCCTGCCACTCAGCCGCAAAAGACTGCGCGGCCGATCGCTACGAAGTCCCAGTCAAAAGCCGCGAGGTGGCTCCCTACCCACCAAACTCCACACCGTTGTTATCGAAGACTGGTGTGGCCTCTGCCGGCCTGTGTGGTGTCACCCAGAGCCTGCGGAGGTGACTCCAACAACCCCTGCTGAAACAAAGACCGCACGAGAAGATACTGTGGGTTCCTCCCTGACCAAGCTGATTGGGGCACAATCGTGCCACCATCAGCAGCCACGCGGCTGCCTGCTAGCTGTCGTGGCTTCACAGAGGCTCTCTCTGCTGTCGGTTGGCTCCTTTTCATGGGCTTGGCCAACAGTGACCACCCACGACGTCTTGGGCACTTGTACCACGCAGGAGAGCGTAGCGCGGCAATGAACGCAGGCTCCATAGTAGCCATGGACCGGTGGCCAGCTTGAAATAGGACGTGTTCTCGCTGATCTCCACAGTACAAGGTACGACGCTTCCCGTGCAAGAACCGTCTTGGAGCAGCGAACGCTCGCCCCCCATGCAGCTATGGTCGTTCCGTCAAGAGCTGGAGAGACCCCAGTCAACCCAATCGCTGTCTGGGCCAATCAAATGCAGAAAAACGCCTCCTTGTTAGGCTTGGACTCTCCAGTTTTTGGCGCAACGACAATATGTGTGTATGAGGGGATGCAAGTCGAACAACGTCGTCACGCCAACTTTGCAATCGGGCTGCGAGCGCACCAGCCATCGCCATAGCACCATGATACTATCACTGCTGCGGATACACGGCGACGAGCTGATGTCGTCCCGACGGAGGCTCAAATGGCATCCGAGCCCCGTGTCGTTCCCGTGCTGGAAGAGAAGGAAGACGCTTCCTTCCGTACTGCCAGGCGCCAGTACGTATTGTCTACACAGAACAGTATCCCTTCATTGCTGGCGGCAGTCCGCCACCGAGACAAAGGGCCCGACAGACGACGGAGGCGGTTGAAGCGGCCAATGGCGTTCCACAGTCGCGGCACCCCAGATATTTCCGAGGCGGCGGATCAAGCACTGCAAAATATCTGAAGGCGGAAGGCCTTGTCTCTCCCATTGGTCGACGCACGATATCCAGGATGATCCTAAATAATCGGATGGCGGAAAGGTGACCGTCAGTGTCGTGCTCCCATTGATTTCGACACCTCGTCGGCCGACAAATCAATCCCCGCGTGCATATCGGATGCTTGGTGTGGAACGATAGGCCCACGTTCCCCCCGCATCCATTTTACCGCATTGTCAACTCGTTGATACTTCGCCCGAATCTCCCGCCTGATCTCACTTTACCTTACAAACCGCCGCCGCCGCCGGAACACCACCGTCCGCGGCGGCCAACCTTCTTTGACATCTTCACAGTTGGGGCCCCTGCGGCATCCCGGTGGAGACGCCCCAAGCGTTGCGTAGTGGGGCCGTGAGGTGCGGCCAAGACCCTGACTGTATCTCCCCCTCCCGCGTGGTACCACCCCTACAAAGAGTTCGTCGCGCTGGCCGGTTTTTTTCTTGTCGCCACGGGTGTTGGCACGCGCGCGCCGCAGGGTCGCCGCCGGGAACGCGCCCCCCCGCGCATGGGCGCGGCCGCCTCCCCCCTCCCACGCGCATGCGCACGCCCCTTTTTGCAAGCGCAAAGTATCTACCGCGTCGCTCGCACGCACGCCTTTGGCGGGGTGGCGACCGCGACGCCGATGCGGCGGGGGGGGGGGGGGGGCGCAGACACTGGCGGCCCACGGAATCGGCCTCTGACCGAGGTGGTGGGTGGTGGGGATACGCAACGCCCCGACGGCGCTGCGCCGCCGTCTGCGCCAGCCGCCACCCACACTGACGTCGGGCTGCCGCCGAGTGGCGAGGCGGCTTGGCTGCACGGGGTGGTTGTCCCCGCAGACGGCTAGCCGACGCGGCCGACCTCTGCCCACTGCCGCGCTGAGCCGCCCGCCGACGACGTGCGCCTGGGCGACGCCCCGCTGCCTGCACGCGCTCGGCACGGCCGCTCCGCCGCCGCATGTGACCCCCGTGCACGAGCTGCCAGTATCACGACGCAGGCCAACCACGCACTTCCCCCCTCTCCCCAAGCTTCGACTGCTGGCGTCTCGGGTGCGTCCACTGCACCGCACCACTCCTCTGTCTCTGCTCCACGCACACGCGCCCGAACGCTGCGCCCCCGCCGATTGCGTCCGTTGCCGACGCGGTGTGTGGTGCTCATCTTCGGCGTGCCGCTTGTCCTGGCCTTCTGTGGCCGCCCGCGGCGGGAGAGCGCGTGAGCGTGTCCGCCACGCCGCGGTTTTGACTGCGCCATGTCCCTACCGGGCCGTGGCCCGGGTCCGCCGCATCCGGTTGATCAAGGTACGTTCTCGTTTGTTTTGTTGTGAGCACGCACGTTTGCTATGTTACGATGTGGCAAGGGGGGGTGGCGCGGGCCTGCACCGACGCGGCGAGCGGCACGTGGCAGGGTCCCGTCTGCGCGGCTAGCGGTACCTGTGGTAGGTGCGGGTGGCGGTGTGGCAGTCGTGTTGGTCGAGGTGGGGAGGTGATTGCCGTATCCACACCACCATCTGCACCTTGTGTAGGGGGTGGCACGCCAAGTGGCAGTTGTCCTACGGGGTGCGACCGCGACCGTTGCGACTGGGATGGTGGCTCGGCGGCTGTGGCGTCAATCCGGTACCGTACGGGGATGCAGCTGTTGTTGGCTTTGCCATGCATAGGCTCGTCAACGTGTTGTTGGCGCGGGGGGCGTTGCGGCTGTTGGCTCCCTTGCCGAGCGCTGTTGTGCATGCACATGCTGACTGATCTGGTGTTTGTATTCCTCGCTCTGTTTTTTTTGTTGCGCTGCCACGTGCTGTTGTGTTCTGTTTGCGTGTGATGCAGGGATGACGCTGGACGCTGGTACAATGGTCCCACTGAGGCCATTCTCTGCTATGGGCTCTTCCGCGGCGCCTGTTGTGGCACCCCCGGTGGCCCCAGGTGCCGCTCCCGCCCCCCTTCCGGGCTATCTCTACAACCAGTTGTTGCCGTCGACGATGCCCGGTGGTGCCGCGCCGCCCCTGGAGTATGCGACTCACGGGGGCGCGCTGCCCATTGCCCCCCCCGCGGCCGCGCCGCACCCCGCCTCTGACGCTTGCCCGACTCCGCAAATGTGGTCGCCCAGCCTCCCGCCTGGCACGCCCGGCTCGCAAGCCAACGGCCTCCCCCCGCGGCGCCCGCGCAAGCCGTACACGTCGAGCAAGACGCGCGAGATGTGGACCGACGCCGAACACGACCGCATGGTCGACGGCCTGCGCCTCTTCAAGCGCGACTGGACCAAAGTGGCGGCACACGTTGGCGGCACCCGCAGCACCGCGCAGGTTCGGTCGCACGCACAAAAGTACTTTGATCGGCTTGCACGGGAGCGGTCCGACGAGTTCGTACCCCCCGCGCGGGCCAAGCGCCGCGCCTCGGCGCCCTACCCGGTCAAGGCGCGCCCCGCCGCCCCGGGTGCGGCAAGCGCCCCGCCGGCGGGCGGCGCCGTGGCGGGCGGCGGAGGCGCTCCGCTGCCACTCATGCCCCAGTCACCCCAACCGTCGGCGGGGGCGGCGGTGGGCGGCGCGGGCTTCCACTCCCCGGCTCTGATACAGCCCGTGTTACCGCACGTGGGGGTGGCCAAGTCCCCGGCGCTGGGGGAGCTGGCGGCCGGGTACATGACGCCAAACTGGCAGGAGCGGGCGGGCGCCGGGATGGCCGCCTACCCCCTTCATCCGTCGGCGGCGGCGGCGGTGGCGACGGCCTCACCGTTGGTCGACGGCACGCCGCGGCTGCCTGGCGGCATGCAGGTGTCCCCGTCGTTGGCGTCGCCGGCCAACATATACTTTTCCCCTGTGCTGGGACACACGCCCGTGGCGATGCATGGCGGCGTGGCCGCCGCCCCGATGCATGTGGCCGAGGGTGGGGTGGCGCCGCCACCACCCCCGCCCCGGCCGCCGCCGCAAACGCTGGCCGCGGGTGCGAACGGGGGCGTCACGGCCGCTGCGGCGGCGCCTTCATATGGGGCGGCTTGGACGCCGTCGCCGGTCGGCGCCGCCGCGTACCTGCCGGGCTCCCCTGCCACGCCTGCTGGGCTTGCCGCCACGGTGCCGTCGGTCAGCGCCAACCCACACGTGCTGTACGTGCATCGGACGCCGGTGGCCAATTGCAAGAAGTGCAAGGCCCTGCACCAGTACGGCAGCGTCATTGGCGAACTCCAACAGCTCGCCTCCAAGGCTCGAGCGAGCGCGCCGTCGTCTCCCGACCCTGCTCCGGGAGCGGCGCCAGCGGTGGCCCCGCCGGCAATGGCGCCGCCTGCTGCCAAAGTGAATCTGTCGGACAAGCAGACGCCCGCTGCTCCTGTGGCGGCTGACCCAGCACCAGCGCCGGGCACGAGCGGCCTGCCTGGAGGGCTACGCCCTTGGGCAGGCCCGGCCGCCCTCGAGACGCCGTCCAAGCTGCGTTCGAGCCGTGCCCCGAGCCCGGCGCCATCGGCACGTACGGACGGCGGAGATGATGTGCCTCAGCAACCTCGCGCTCCCGAAGCGGAGCCGCAGCTTGACGCATCTGTGGAGCCGCGCACTGCCCGACTATCCGCCGCGGCTGCGCCACTGCCCGCCTCGTCTGCCGCGCCACTAAGTCGTGCCGACACCACTCAGCAAGCACAGTTGGACGAGAAGAGCCTTTTGGAAGACGTGGATCGTCGGCAGCGGCAGCTGACGGAGCAAGAGGAGGAGCTCGAGAAGAAGAATCGGCAGCTGCACGAGGATCAGGCGCTGCTGGCGCACCAGATTCAGATGCACGAGCAGCATTTTGCGCAGCGGGGCCAGCAACTGCAGCAGCAGCAGCAGCAGTTGCTGTGCTTTTTGCAGTACCAGCACCACCAACAGCAGCAGCAATGCCAACAGCAAGTGCAGCAGCAGCAGCAACAACAGCAGCATCAGCAGCAGCAGCAGCAACAGCAGCAACAACAGCAGCAGCAGCAGCAGCAGCAACAGCAGCCATCGCCGGCACCATTCACTCCCTTTCCTCCCCCCGTCGACTTGTCGTCGCTGTTCTACATGTCTCGACCGCCCTACAACGTGTGGGACATGAGCTACCCCCACGCAATGCCGTATGGTATGGAGCGCTTTCCAATGCCCCCGCCACCATACGCGCCGGCAATCCCGCCGGTCGTGCCCCCTGCCCTGGCGCTTACCTCGCAAGTGTTGGTGCCGCTGCCGACGGTGCTGGCAGCTCAGCGACGGGCGATGGTTAAACTCCGGCGTCAGCAGCGGCAGGCGACAGGCGGCCTCGCGCCTGCCACCACCGCGTCTGGTGATCTGTGTCTCCACACGAGCGACGAGAGCGGCCGGGGGTGTGGCGGAAGCGGTGCGGGGCTGTCAGACAGCGGTAACGGGACACCCGGGAGTGGTTCGGGCAGCACCAACAGCAAGAACAAGAACGGCGTTGCTGGCGCTGCGGCGGCGGCGGTCACGACGCCCGATCGGGTGGGTGCTACCGGGTTGCGCGCCGGCTCCAACGGGTCGCCCGTCCCGTCTTCCGAGGCGGTGCCGTCTCCTCCGTCGACTGTGCTGGCGGCGGCGGCCGTCGTCGGCCCGGCCCCGGGGCGAATGCCGAAGGACCTGCGCCACCACCCACCCGGCCCGATGCCGAGCCCTTACTCGTCGGGCTCGTCGACGGTGCCCGCGACGGCACCGTCGTCGTCGCCCGGTCGGGAAGAGTCGCCGCCCTTTTCCAACTCGTCCCTCGTACCCATCCCGTCAGGATCGTGTTGGGGCTACCGCCGCCCAGCTACTGATGGCGCGGCGGCGATGGATTCATCGGCGGCGCGCGGTCCCCCGCGGCCGGTTGCGCCTAAGGAGCGGCTGGCGTCGGCTGCCGCCCCCGCAGACGGCAACAAGGCCAAGCGTGCGCGCCCGATCGGAGCGGCCGCGGGCGTCGACGTGGCGGCCAGCGACGACGCGGTGGCGGCTGGGTCCCAGCCCCGCAAGCGCCAGTGCGCCCCCGCGCCGGCTCCGGCGATGACGGAACCGGACAGCAGCGCGGAGACGGCGTCCAAGAAGGTCAGCCCCACGCCCGCGGGCCAAGAGGACGCCCCCTCCCCGCCATTGGTATCTCCGTTTGTGGTGGCCGCGTCTGAGGGCGGCAAGGCGCTCGTCGGCGTTGCGCCGGCGGGCTCACCCCCGCCGGCGGGTAGGCCGGGCTCGGCTGGCCACGGCTTGGCCGGCGCAGGGCCGGTGGGAGCGGCGGCTCGCGCAGCGGAAGCACGGCGAGGCTTGGCAGCGGCCGCGGCGGGTCCGCCAACACCGCCGCCGCCGCCGCCGCCGCCGCCGCCGCGCGCCGCCGCGGTCTCGGCGTCGGCGGGGGGCGGCGGCGAGCGTTTGGATGCCATGGCCGACGCGGCGGCAGCTGCGCGCCCAGCGGCGTCGTCGAACGCGTATCGGTTCTTGACGGCGACCAAGTTGGTCAACCACGGCGGCTCGGGCCTCCGCGACCGGCGCTCGGTCTAAGGGTGGTTCTTTGGTGACGCGCACCTGCTGTTTGGTTTGGGTTTCTCTGCGGTCTATTTTCCTTTGCTTTTTTCTGTCCCCTCTATTCTTGCGCCGTGTCGTTTTGTTTGACGTACCTCCCCGCGCGCCCTTGCTTTTCTACCCGCATGCCTTTCGGACTGCGCCCTTGAGACGCGTCGTGTTTCGTGCTTGCGTTCTTTCTACTTTGGCCGTGGTCATGGCTGTGGACGCCCCGGTAGCTCTGCCACCCAGTACCGCGCCCGATGAGACAGGCACTCGAGACGCGGGCGGGAACCCCCACTTGTTCGTGGTCGAGACGCGCCTCCCACCAGCGACGCCCGCGCCTACCGTGGACGCACCCCCCGGGGCACGACCACCAGGACTGGAAAGAGCGGCACGACATAGTCCCGCTGTCCGAGTAGCTGGCGCAGCGTCCACCCCTTGGGCACCCCCACCCACGGGCCGACCTCGTCGGCGCCCCGCTCCGAGCCGAGGCGCGTCTCCTCCCCGCCGTCGTCGTCGACCCCCCCCGTCCCCCCCTCCCCGACCGTGTACGTCCAGCCGACGCGGTACAGCACGTCGACCGCCGCCGCCGTCACAAACTGGCGGCGGGCGTCCCACGGCAGCGCGTCGGCCGACGCGTCCGTGTCCCCACCCGGGAGGACGGTGGCGAGCACGTCGCCAACGGTGGCCGCCTCCGAGACGGCCTCGAGGTAGTCGCTGTGGGGCACGTCGCCCGCCGGCGCCGCCCCCGCCCCGTCGCCGCCGCCCGCATACACAACCAGCAGCGGCCACAGCAGTGGGCCGTCGCCGTCGGCGGCCGCGCCGTCGGCGCGCGGCACCTGCACCGCCGCCGCCGTTTGGGCGGCGTAGAGCGGCGCGCCGAGCGTCACGCGGCGGCGGCCGAGGGCGGCGGCGAGCGACGCGGCGGCCGCCGCCTCGTCGGCGGCGCGCGCGTCGGCGGCGGCGGCGGCGGCGGCTTGCGCCGCCGCGGCGGTGGCGGCGCGGGCGCAGAGGGCGGCGGCGGCGGCGGCCGACGGGGTGCCCGCTTCTGTGATGCCGGCAGACGGGGGGGGGCGGCGGGTGGCACAGGCAGAGCAGACGGGGACCGCGGGTCGACACAACCGCAGCGGGGGGGAGGGGCGACACGGTTAGACGGTCGGCACACCATGCAACCGCGCCACGCCACCAAACGCACGGTGCAGGGCCAGCCAAACGTCACCCATAGGGGCCCGTGCGCGCGCAAGACAACCGCGGCGCGCCATGCGACCGCCGGCCCTGCGGGGCGGCCGCCGCAGTAGTG
>Ga0114953_1001758_pt1 | contig 15321 bp, 27 predicted proteins | sample SidtaG_FD_87298 | JGI IMG/M metagenome (GOLD analysis project Ga0114953, IMG submission 87298) | Marine algal microbial communities from Sidmouth, United Kingdom - Sidmouth_Male2 metaG | ecosystem: Host-associated > Algae > Red algae > Unclassified | place: Sidmouth, United Kingdom | collected...
CGGGGGTGGGGGGGGGGGGGGGGGGGGGGGGCGGGGGGGGGGGGGGGGGGGGGGCGGGGGCCTGGGGGGGGGGGGGGGGGGGACGGCCGAGCGGTGCGAGTAGCGTGAGTGGGCAGCGAGATGGCTGTGGGGTAGGGTCTATCGTGGTAATGGGTACAGCGGATGGCACAATAACAGCGGGGGCGGAATGGTGGTGACGACGGCGGTGGGATCTTGTAAGGCGTCGCCGCAGATGAGCAGCCGTGATCGGATTGCCGCGCCCCCCTTCCCCCAATGGAACGCGTGCGTGGGTGCGTATCAGAATGGAGGGCGGCTGGGGGGGCGCCCCTCCCCAACGGGGCTGATGGCGGGCGCGCCATCCTGGCGCGACCGTTCAGGCAACCCGCCCCTCTGAAACAGCTCTGAGGACCTTCCAATCGCCGTGGCGCAGCAGCAGGCCCGACCGCAACACTCCAGAAAGCGCTTTTTCCGGCCTGTGCCGCCTCGTGCCAAGTACTCCCGCAATGTGCGACCCTCGTGGCCCAACAGAGGCGCGGCACACCTGGGTGGCGGTCCTCTCCCTCTCAAATGGTTCTGTGAGCGATGCGAGGGAGCCACGCACACTCGTAAGAACGACTGTCGGAGGGTCCTTCTTACGAGTGTCGCTTTGAATACCAATCAGCGGCTCGCTCTGCCATATCCAACGGCTTTGCCTCTGTGCACGTTGGGACCATAATATCTCGCAAGCTCCGTGGGTCCGCTCTCGAGAGGAGTGGTCCAAATCGACTCCTTCTCGTTTCTGAATGATTATGAAAAATTGAGGCTGTTCCTCGGCTCAGACGTTGCTATCTTAAGCGTGCTACACTCAATACTGCTCGGAATCGTTCGAACAGTGAAAGTGATTAGCAGATTGGGGCTGGCTCCGGACCGACCCCTTTCCCGGTCGGAAATGGGGTCGGTCCGGCTCGGGCCCCATTTCTGAAATCTACATACGAGAGGTACTTACAGTACTTGTCTTCATTGGAGGGAGACCCAAATGGGGTCGATGACGTTGATGCGGGAACAATCCGGCCCCAATTCCTTACTATTGAGACACGTTCGCGCAACGTGGCGCGACGTCTCACAAATAGGAGATGAGGCCGACGTTGTCAGGCTTTCTCTGAAATGCTTTACCCAGACCTTCCACACAGTGTCTGCGTGCGAGCTACCTACAGAGGTCTCAGGCCACTCAAGCACCCTGGGTCCCTCCTGAAGGTGTTCTAGACACTCCAAACGGATGCGTTCAGAGAACGCCGCCGTCCCATGCCACAGCTGTGCAGTCATTGACTGTTTGGCCCTACCCGCGACGGAGGGCCACACAGCAGTCTGGCGGTCAAGCTCGCAGCTATAAGATGCTCGTTTAAACAATGTTGTACCACCCGAACTGTAGCAGCTCCTTAAAAGTCGCCTGGGACACTCACAAAGCGGCAGAATTTCCCAAGACATCTTCAACCCAAATACAGCCGTGTTCCGTACCGTAGCAGCTCCCGACTGCTTGAGCCAGGGGGGGCGAGGAAGTGCGAAAGACACACAGAGGCGTGGTCGGTCGCCGCAGGAGCGGCGCTGACCGCGAGCGGCGGTGACTGGGAGCCGCGTTTGTCAAAGTGGCAGCCGCGAACAGCGGCGGCGGCCGACCTAAAGGGGAAAGCAGCCCGCGGCGGCAGCAGCACCGGGCCGCAAAAGAGGGCAGGAGCTGGCCAGCAGACGGCAGCGGCGGCAGCTTCAGCCCACGGCAGCGGCGGGGACGGCAGCCGGGGGTGGAAATGGCAGCTGAGTCCGCGGAAGGGCGCAGCCATGCGCGGCTTCAGCGACAGGCAGCGGTAGCCGGCCAGCCGCAAGCAGCCGCGGCACCGGCAGCTATTGACATCGGCGGCAGCGGCAACCGGGTGTGCCGGTGTTGACAACCTGTTGGGGCAGCGACAGCGGCGACCGCCAGGGACTGCAGTGACAGTGGCGGCCGCCGGAGGAGGCAGCGACATCGGCAGCCGCCAGCGACGGCAGCGACAGCGGCGACCGCCGGTGGCGATGGCGGTAGCGGCCACCGCCGGGGGCGGCAGCAAAGCGGCGGCCGCTCGTGGCGGCAACGAAGGCGACTGAGACCGGAAGCGGGGGACGGAGCGGCAGCCGTTGGGGGCTGCCACGTGAGCAGCAGCCGCCGGGGGCGGCAACGAAGGCGGCGGACGTCGGGGGCGGTGGCGGCAGGGGTGGCCGCCGGGGGCCGTGACGGCGGCGGGGGCCACCTGGGGCGGCTGTGGTAGCGGCGTCCACGGACGGCGGTGGCGGTACCAGCGGCTGGCGGCGGCGGTGGCGGTAGTGGCGGATGCCGGCGACGGTGGCGGTAGCGGCGGCCGGCGGCGGCGGTAGCGGCGACCGCCGACGAGCCATCCGCAGTGGCAGGGGTGAAGATATGAACATAAGAAAGCTGATGTTGACTCTGCCAACTGATGGTCTCCGGGGGGCCACTAATGTGTTGCGAGGTGGCCCTACGTGGCCAGGTGCCCATTAGGGGCTGCAATAACGGGATCGGATTGGTAAAGGGGCCTTAAGGATCGTGCACAAGCCTTCAGGATTCTGCGCAGCAATACTAAAGGCTGTAGTTTAGACCCACCGATGCCGTACACACTGGTCTTCAAATCACTTAACTTTTGTCGCCGACCAGACAGACAGGCAATCCAGTATGTAGAGTACCTTGAGAAAGGCAGAAAGCACCCATTTATCGCATGCGGACCATCCCGCTCTAGTTGAGCTGGCTGAGTGGCGACACCTAGAATACGAACCTTCATGAGTCGGACGGCCTCCTGAAATTTTCTGGAGCCTCAGTCACTCTCGTAGAGCAACTATACCCTCATGCCAAATGTCCAGCTCGCTCCGTAGCGGTGCCGTACCTTCTTGACCCTTTCAGCCAACTAGCGTCGCTTTACGGAATGAGGCCCCAGACGCCCACTCGAGGCACAGAAGTTCTCGTGTCACTGTCGCACTGACCCTTTCCAATGTGCGGCCGCCGTAAATCACGTTCTTCGCTTTTTGTCGACGGCCTGGGAGGGTACTGACCGGCCCCAAATCAGCAAGGAGGGGGCGCTCAAACGGGCTCAGACGCAATGCGGAGGAGGCTGGTCGATCAAAAATTGTCACGTGCAGATGCGAAAATTAGGATTGGGTGCCCGGATGGCTTTCGGAAACAAAGAAATGCGGTGATGGAATCCAACACGAAAAAACGAACAGAAAGTGGCAGATGTGCCAGAAAATGCGCTGAAGATCGTCTAAAATCAGATGAGCCCTGAATTATTTCAAGCAACAGCAGAAGCGAATACTTCGTGCGGCTGAAAACGGCCCTGCGTGCTCGTGACTTAGCTGACGACACGCTATCATCGTTTGCGGAGGTGAATGATGGACCACGATATTATATCGTTAGAGGAAGGCACGTGCACCGGTTCTCTAACCATGGGACAGGAATCGTTCCCAGTGGCCGGACTCAGGTATGTGGAAGGTATGGAGTAGGTTGGTGAGCACGAGCATTTTTGGCAGTCGTGAGGGTGACACGCCAAATCACGTTAAAAACATCCAAACACGCCCTCTTTTCGATCAACACGACCATCACACCCAAAGTCGCTCCCCCATGGATCGACTCATAGCCCCCTTTTTGATGGTATTATGAAATCCAGGCACCACATCGGTTCCTTGTTTCGGCCGTTATGCCAGACGGACGTGGGGGCTGCACTAGCCTTCCAGTGGCCTCAATTCCGGAGGGAAATGACCACGAGACAGCCCCACGGGTCTATGACGCGTGGCTTCCGCATCAATGAAGGCGTTAGCTCAGCTCTCTTTGCTGACGTAGTGAGCGTGGTTCGTAGCATGGAACGTACACCTTCAGATGTCTCCATGCCGTCTGAGCGTCGGCATGATGCGCACAATGCAGACATCATGCAGATGTCTGGAAAGTATTCATTCATCTCTCAAGATGGGTGTCTTATTGCAGACCTCCCATTTTTGGCCGATCCGAACAGGAACACATGTAAGAGGAGACGAGAACAAGAGTGCGAAGTACGGACTGACAGCCTTCAAAGACCAAATCACAATACATCTGAGGCTCTGTTCTTGGAAACATCTTAGTGGGAATCGATCTGCCAGAGAATCGATGAACCGCGGGCTGCCCTGTCTGCCCTGCCACGAGCGATTTGGTCCGAACCTGACTCGAAAGGATTTGACGGTTGCACGAAGTGCACCTCACTCTTGTTGAAATGAATGTCTACGAGGCGATTATGCCTGGATCGGGCCTGTCCTGCACACCAGCGAAGCCTCGGAGGCCGCATCTGATGCGGATCCGAGGCAGAACGCCCGAGAAATGACGAGAAACGACAAGAGACGAAGGGAAACGACGGTACGGAAAGAGGGCCCGAACGACCTTGGTCGGGCCGCTGGACACGCCATCTGTCGGAAGAGGACCTGTTTACAGCGCCTCACCTGCTGATTGGCTGAAACGAAAAATCCTTGCACATGAGATTCGGTCGCTGATTGGCTGTTTATTTCTGCTTGCGCGTTTTCGTCTTCGTCTTCGCCGCGCAGCAGTCCCCCCCCTCCCAAGTGGTGTCACAGCCGGGTTCCTTGTTCACGCCGCGGCAACAGAGGGAGAAAGACTGCCCAAGTAAAGGGACAGTGACGATAGAGTGAAGAAAACGAGGGCGCTTTTGCCTGGGTTATTTTTTAGCGCGATCCGAAAGAAGATCTGACTCTTCACGCCCTCCCCCCTCCACCGCCGCCGTCTATGCTGCCCGCCAGAACGCCCCACTCAGCGGCAACCAGAATGTCCCACGTTACCCCAACAAGCATATGTGGATGGTTGAATCAAAACGAGAGGGGCGGGTAGCAGTGACGACTCATGCATAGTATACAGGCTGATGCCACATCATGTTCACCACAGCCAATGAATGCCGAGGGGAGAGGGACAAAATGTACAGCAAAACGACACAGTCACAGAGCACAACATTAAAGATCGCGCCTGCCGCCATACACTAAGCTCCTCCTCGGGGCAGGAAATGTAGCGCGACAGCACGCCCATGGAAAAGGCGATGTCCGGCCTCGACGTCGTGGACAGGTACAGCAGCGAGCCAACAAGCTCGGAGTACCGGTTGACCTCGTTCAGTAGGTTCTTCCTCGGCTTCAAAAGCTTGGTGCCCGCCTCCATTGGCGTCTTGCTGGGCGCAGACTTGTTCATCTGGAACGCCTCAAGCAGAGCAATGAAATGCCCTGGGTTGCTGAGGGTGATCACGTTGGCATCCCAGTCGCGCATGACCCTCATTCCGATGATGTCCTTATCCTCCCCCGTGTTGCGCACGTCAAACGTCGCCGAAACCGAGGAATTGACCTTCTTGACCCCGTCGAGGCTCTTGCCCGCCACGATGAGGTCGTCGACGTACAAAAGAATGTAGACAGCCCCGTGTACGGGGTGGCTCCACGTGTAGAGGCACGGGTCCACCTTAGAGAGAACAGATCCCACAGCCTTGAGCTCTTTGTCGAGCTTGATGCCCCATAGGCGCCCTGCCTGCTTAGTCCCGTACAGAGATAGGTTGAGGCGGAAGACTTCATCGGCCTCCCCCGGCTCGACGCCGTCCGGAAGCTTGATTTACATCTCCTTGTCCATCTTGGCGTTTCGGAATGCCGTCTTGACGTGTACGTGGTTGATGTCCCAGTCCTCAGCCGCCGCCACCGCCAAGAGCGCGCGTGTGGTAGGCGAGCTGGGCACTGGTGCCCACGCCTCATCAATGTCCCAACTCGGCACTTCGTTGAAACCTTGCGCCACTAGTCGCGCCTTGTAGCGCATCACGTTGCCCTTGGCATCGTGCTTAAGGTCGTACACGTACCGTGTCCTGGCCGCCTTGCGCTTGTTGTTGCCCTTGGTATTGGACCAGGTGCCGAGTTTTTTGTGCGCCAGGTCCTTTTCCTTCTCGGTCGCCTTCCATAGCGTCCAGTCCGAGCGCGCACGCGCCTCCTTCGCATTGGCTGGCGGCTTCGTCAGGTCCCAGTCTGACGTACCTCCGACTGTGAGTCCTGCAGCCGCGTCCACCTTCGGGTTTCTCTTCCACCAGGTCACATTTGGTGCAGGCGTGCGATAGGACCGCCGGGGTGCATGCTCCCCGTCGCCAGCACTATCCGTGGTTGAGTCGGGCAGCACTTACTGTCCATCATGAGCCGCCGCATCCTCGCCGGCGTCATCTTCATGGCCGTCTTCCGCTTCATGGACTGACTCCTCCTCCGGCGCGCCGTCGCTCTCTGACGACTGCTGCAGAGAATACTCGTCCCCGCAGGGGACTTCCGTGTCCAGCATGTCCATCACGCCGTGTTCCTGCTCACCATCCGTCCACACCGTCAGGCGAGGACTGGCGCTTGACCCAGAAGCAGACATCTTGTGGACGGTCTTTCTTTGGATCTCTTCCATGAGTACGTCTCGGCGCTCAAAGACCTTGTTCGAAGCATCCTAGAGGATGCGGTAGGCCTTTCCACCAACGCCGTATCCGACAAAGCGGCCAACATGATGCTTGGGCTTAAGAGCCCAGGCCCGGCTCCCCCAGACGCGAAACTACTTCACGTCGGGGCGTCGCCCCGTGAGCGCCTAGAGAGGTGTCACATACTGCCCCGCCTTGGGAGACATGTTAAGCACGTGGATGACCAAGGATATCGCTCCAGCCCACTGCTCCTCTTCCGCGCCGGCGTCCAGCAGTGCCGCGCGAGCTCGCTCAATATTGTAGCGGTTGGCGCGCTCCTCCTTGCCGTTGTGCTGCGAAGAGTACGGCGTTGTCTTCTCCGACGTGATGCCCTTCTTGTCATACCACGCCTTTCGGGTCGTGACTGACGTACTCCTCTGCGCCATCGTAGCGCACCCGCTTCACTTGGAGCCCAGTGAGCGTTTCAAGCGGCACAATCTGAGCCTTGATGACTTCCGGTACCATCCCCTTTGACTTGATGGGTGTCGCCGTGATGACGCCAGTTGAGTGCTCGATCAGCGTCATAAAGTATACTGAACCACCTAGCGACTCCGTCATGAGCCCATCGACGTCGGTGTCAACCAACTCGCACTTGGTGGCCGTTGTAGTCGAGCGATGGTGCGGAGCACCCGCCATCTTGTTGCCGACACACGGGACGCACACCGTTCCAAAAACACGTTTAGCGTCTGCCACCGAAGCTGGAATCCCGTCAACCATCCCGACCACTCGCTTGAGGTTCTCGAAGCCCAAGTGGTTGAACCGGCGGTGTCACAGCTCCGCCTCGCCGTCCATGCGTGTTGAGGCGGCGCTTGCCGACGCCTTGACCGGAGTCACCTTGAGCACGTAGTTCTCGGACTTGTTGACCAAATCGGTGACAGACGCGTTGTTCAGCACCATGATCGCAAGTACGGCCTCTCCATCGCTGAGGATGCAGCATCACCAACAAACACTACCGCTCCGCTGCGGTGGTCGACCGCACGGACAGACAGAACGTTGTTGGTCAGGTCCGGCACGAGCATGGCCTCGCCGAGGACCATGCGATCCTTGGTGTTTCCCGTCCCCATGTCCATGGAGACATATCCGTGCCCCGTGATGGACACTTTGCGACCTTCTGCCAGAGTGACACTGGCCCCGCTCCCCAAAGTTTTGAACGTGAAGCCGTTGTCCCCGGTTGCCATATGGTTTGTCGCGCCGAAGTCCAGCACCCAGGTTGACAGCTCGCGGGTGCCCCCGGGAGCTTTGTGTTTTCCGGCCTGGCCTGCCGACGCCGTGTAGGCCAATGCAGCGCGGGGAGGTGCACCACCGCCCTCGACACCTTCGCGACGCCCGCCGTTGGTCTTCTTGGTGCCCTTGGCGTCGTCGGCCTTCTTCTTGAGGCAGTCGCGCTTCATAATCCCCTTCTTGTCGCAGTAGTAGCACAGGACCGCCTTCTTGTCCCATGGATGTTTTGCAGCCGATGCCGCAGACGCTTGCTACTTGAAGCCGATCGTCTAAGACGACCGCCCTTGGATTCCCCGCTGCTCCACTGTGAGCAGCTTTGCGCTCACGTGAGCGAGGTTGCGCGTCCCTTCCACTTTCTCCAGGACGGTCTTGATCATGTCGTACTCTGCTGGACGACCCGAAAGAGTCTGCCGCACGAGTGTGTTCTCGTCCACCTGGTTTCCCATCATGGAGAATTCTTCGCGGAGGTCTTTGGCGCGGGTCTTATACTTGATGATGCTGTCGTCGCCGCTCTTCTTGAGGATGATCAACTAGTGCATGAGCTGCAGCAGGCGTGTGTCGTATAGAACGCCGTGTCACCCCAGCCCACAGAAACAGATAAGGACACCTGCCTAGCTGAGCGAACCCACCCGCACACCCTTGCTCTACTTTCGCCCGGTGACACGGTCACCAAGGAAAACACCCGAAGGCGCAAAGAGGGAGGAAGGAGGTGAGAACGCAGTTATGTTTTTGTGGGGAAGCCGGGCCACGGGCGCCCCGCTGTCCTCTTAAGCTAACCGAGCAAGCGGGCCCAAATGGCCCCGAATCCCACACAGTAGCCTCCCAATGGGGAGATCTGGGGATCCATACAAGTGGACCCCGCCACTGTAGAGCAGCTATTTCAAGCAATTGACACGCAAATGCAAACGACCCACAATCAATCAAGATCCCAACCAGCACCGACAGCGCCACCTGTCTGAACCGGGGCGTGACTCGTCATCCGCGTCGCCCGGCGCTCCATCGACCCCCTGGCCGGCCAAGGGGCGTGGACGGAGCCGCGTAATACGACATAGCTCCCTTCTCAGCGTGGACCGTCCCGGGCCAGCCCAGGCGATTCCCCAACCGGCGCTTCGTCACGACCCTTCGATGTCCCGTGGGTCTTGTGGGGTGGCGTGCGTGCTCGGCTGCCGTCCGTCACGGTCTCGGGGCCGACCGGTTCCCCGAGTGTGGGTGGACCTTGGGGGCGAGGAGGGTCGTCGGGGCTTGGAGCGCGGGTTGTCCATGGTATGAACGAGGAGGAGGGTACACGTCCGGGTGAGGGCGAGTCCACACGTGCTTCCCCCCCCCCGCACCTTGTCTTGTTCCATTGGTGCGCACCCTATCCCCGTGGGACCCCGGACCAGGCCCACCAGCCCCAGTTTCCACCTTGTCCCCTAGAGGAGGTCCGGTCTTGGCGGAGGTTGCAGGCACAAGGGCAAGGAGCCCCAGACCAAGGCCAAGGGTACAATCATGGTGTCCCAGACCAAGGCGAATATTTAGTCGTCGGGGTCCGTGGAAGGAGCGCCGGCGTCGGTAGACCACTCTGGGGAGCACGGCGGTCCTCCTGGCACTAGCCCGGCGCCCGTCGGTGGGTTCATCCCTGGCGTGGCCTTGCCCGCGGCCAAGCCGGGCGACGCGCCCCCACCGAGTCTTCTGGCACCCGCCATGTTGGTGCGCTCGTACCGCGTTGTCGTGGGTTTCGTGCCGGCGCCGCCCGAGGACGTCAACACGGCGAAGCGCCGCCAGGGGATTTTGGCCATGCGCCTCGACCTGGCGCTGAGCTGGACCCGGGAGCAGCGGCGGGGGTTCCTGGCGGGTCTGGACACGAAGGTGCTTGTCTCGGCTGACCGCGGGGCGGGGGAGGTTGTGCACTCCGCTCCGGGTCTGGCTCTTTGGGCTGACCGCGCGCCTTGTGCTCCGGGTAGCGCGTGGGCGACCTGTCTTGCCGGCCTCCCCGATTGCTTGGTCCGGGATCCCCCCATGCGTTACGACTTCATAATCTCGGCGCCGGATATCCGAGCACCGATCGAGGATGAGTACCCTGGGTAGTTGGCCGCGACGGTGTCCAGGGTTAAGGCCTTGGCCGCCCCGCCGGCGTACCCCAACCTGCTCTACATGCAGATTCCAGGTCCGTACTTGCGTCAGCTACCAATCATGCCCCCGTCATCGCATGCCAACTCCGAGCAGCTGGCGCGTCGCCGGGGCTTCCTGATCAGCCGGAACCACCAAGAATTTTGGCGCCTTCCCCCGGTGATGCGCACCCAGTTCTTTGCGGCGGTGCCCACTTTGTTCGCCCAGATGGAGACCCCGATTGGGTTCACCACTGGGGGCTACTTGGTGGCGTACTACGCCCGGGATGAGATCTCCCGGTCGTGTCGGGAAGCCCACTCGGTCACGATGGCCATCTGGGTGACCGAGTACTTGGTGATGGCGTGACACCGCTGGTAAGAGGAGGCGAGTGACTTCCGTTTCTGGCTGTTCTCGGAGGCCCTGTTTGGCTGGGTCAAGCAGCTCGAGCCGGAGGAGCTCGCCGGTGATGATGCCGATGCCTTGGGCTTCTTCCAGGCCATTATGGCTCTGCGGGCGGCTCTCCCGGTCCAGGACCAAGCCTTACACGACGCCGTGCGCCTTCTTCACGCCTCCCGCCGGGACCGGGATGGGCGGCTCACGGTGGTGACCCGACATGGCACCGACGGGGTGCGCATTGTCATCCAGGACCCCCTTGACGCCGCGGCGTACTGGATCCCGGCGTCTTGCATGGCGGTCTCGCCGGAGGCGCCTCTGGGTCGCTCGCAAGATCCACTTGCGTCTGTCGGGGTCCCGTCGGGGTGGGCGTCTGCCGTGGCGCAGCGAACCGGTGGTTCTGGCTCTTCGCCCTTCGGTGGTCTGCCTCTCCCGAATCATCAACTGGTGCCGCCTCCCCGTGCTTCCCTCCTCGCCAGCCCATTGACTTTGGCGACGAAAGCTCCTTCGTCTCGGGTGGACCCTGCGACTCCCGTGGTGAGTACCTTGGCCCGGGTTACGACGGCCATCCGCTTGCCGTCGGTCCCCATTGTGCCCAAATCACTCCTGTCGGATACCTCTGAGACACTGGGGTCGGAGGGTGAGGCCTGGCTGGAGCGCCTTGTCGGGCGCCTCCGTGGGGCGTCGGCTGGGTTTCCCACCAGCGTGCTCTTGGTCTCGCTGGTCGACTTGCTTGGGAGCTTGTCAAACGACTTGTTCACCTGGGCGGAGACGCACCCGGTGGGGAACCCAGGCGCTCTGGAGGAGGTCCTGCAGGGGTGGTCCCGTGCCGGCGTGAGCGACCAGCTCTAGCGTCTCCTGAACATCAACCAGCAGCGGCAGGAGAACCATCTTTGGCGGGCGGAGCAGGCAGGTATTTGGCGCGCCCGTGGGTCGGGCACAGGGGATCGTCGGGAAGAGGCCGCGGGAGCCATCGAGACCTGGTATCGCGATGCCCCTGGGAGTCCCCAGCGTGGCACCGGCGGTGGCGGCAACCCGACGTGGGGGGGTAACTGCTGGTACGAGTCGCGTCCTCGGCCGAGCACCCCGGTTGAGAGCACGCGTGGTTAAGGTCGTGCCTACGGGGGCCAAGATGGACCGTCCGGTGATGAGGGCCCGTCTGCGACCCTTCATCGTCTGGAATGAGGCGCGGTGCCCCAGGTCGGTGTCGGTCGTGTTAGGGAGCATGAGCGTGCTTCGTGTTGGCCGGGGTAAATCCCGGCCCCTTAGCGAGGGATGAATCGTGAGCCGTAGTACTTGCAGAAACGAGGGTTTGTTGTCTCTCGGCTGTCCCGTCACGCCTCCTGGGCGTCCCGACCCGGTTCCGCCTTGTCTGGGTCCTGAGGGAGAAGCTTCTTGCGGCGAAAATACCGGTGCACTGCTGCCACCGGTAGGCGACCCGAGTGTTGCCAGGTATCGTCTTCAGGCCCATAGCCAAACGAGCGGACCAGCAACCAGAGCATCCTCTCCTCGTCCCAGGTGTGGTCTACGAACCGCTCGAACACAAACTCGGACCCACCCGATTGGAGCGCGTCTGGTACTGCCCTTTGAGGTTGCTTGGGTCGGTTCGCGGGGTACACCGGTCCCGCCGGCACCACGTGGTCGCCGTTCACCCGGTACGGGAGGAGTCCAATCCCGGCAGAACGCCGACGAGACGTCCGTCGCGGTGACGCCAGTCAGGGGGACGGCTCGTATCAGCTTAGAGGACCGGTTTACGATGATCAGGAGCAAGACGTTTCCGGTCTTGGTCTACGTCAGGGGTCCGAGGAGGTCCATAGACAGGCTGGCGAAGGGGTCCGTCGCCGGGAACAACTTGAGCATCGCCCTGCGTCAATTTGGTGCAATCCTGTTCCTGGCGCAAGACGCACAACTGCCCACCCAGTCGTACACGATCATGGCCATGAATTCCCAGTAGTAGTGGCGCCTGATGGCGGCGTACATCCGGTTGACCCCAGGATGACGAGCGCGCACCACGTCGTGTTCCAACCGAAGGAGATCCTGGCGCAGGATGAAAGGGACGTACATTTGAACAGCCCCGTCCAGGGGGGCCACACGCACGAGGAGGCCCTCCTTGGTCTCCGTAAAGCGTAAGTGCTCGTTCTGGTCCATCTTGTCCCGTAAATGTTGGCACCGCTGGCCCTCCTTCTGCGCGGCCAGCATAGGCGCGAGCGTGACCGGTTGTTCCTTGTCTGGCTCCCCGTAGCTCGGCGCCAACCAGCCACGAGAAGAGGCAGCCAGAGCAAGGCAGGGAATCTCTTCTGGGATGACGGACCGATCCGGTGCCAGCGTCGGGAGACGCGACATCGCGTCGGCAGAGTGGTGTTCCCTTCCCGGTCTGGTGCATACCTTGTACCGGAACTCCGACAACCGGACGCGCCAGAAAGCGACCCGTCCTTGGGCCCTGTCCATGTTCAGCGGCCAGCGTAAACTGGAATGGTCCGTCCGGATCAGGAACTCTTGTCCCTAGAGGTAGGGGCGGAGAAGAAAACAAGCCCAGTACGTGGCCAGACATTCTCGGTCGGTCGTGGAGTAGTTTTGATCGGCCGGGATGCGGCCCCAGGTTTCGTAGCCGACCGGGAGGATGCTCTTGTCCGGTTGTTGCTGCAGGAGGGTACAGCCGACCTGGACGGCGCAGGCGTTGGTATCCAGGATGAAGAGACCCTCACGTCGGGGGAGCGCCAGAATCGGCAAGGACGTCAGGCGCTCCTTGAGGTACTCGAAGGCCGCCAGGTGGGCGGCATCCAGGGGAGGGAGTACGTGCGGTAGTTTCGTGCTGGTGAGCTTGGTCAGGGGCTTGGCGATGTGCGCATAATCCTTGATATAAGGCCGGTACACGTTACACATGCCCGGAAAGCTCTCGAGCTCCGTCTGGTTACGAGGGGGAAGCGCCTTCGCCAGGCTCTTGATATTCTTCTGGTTCACCAGCAGCTGCCCTGGACGGACGACATGCCCCAAGTAATCGACCTCTTTCTGGAACAGGTGGAACTTGGAGGGCTTGAGGGAGACACCGGCCTTTTTCTGCAGGAGGAGGACTTCACGGAGGTGCCGGATGTGATCATCCACGGTCCGGGAGAAGACAATCACGTCGTCCAGGTTCACCAGGCACGTTTGCCACCGTGAACTGGACAAGATGATGTCAAGCGCCCGTTGGAGGGAGGCTGGCGCGTTCACCAGACCAAACGGGAGCCGGAATAACTGGAACAAGCCCGTGTGAGACGTGAACGTCGTCTGGTCTCTGTCCTTGGCCGCCACAGGGATCTTCCAGTACTCGGCGATACATTCCAGGTTAGAGAACACCGTGGCATCGCCGACGGAGTCCAGGCAGTCGTCCATCCTCGGGGTGAGGTAGACATCCTTGACCGTGCGCTCGTTCAGCCGCCGGTAGTCCACGCAAAACCGTAAGTGGCCACCTGGCTTGGGCACGACGACCACCGGGAAGAACCACTCGGCATGTGAGGGTTCTATGACACCCAGGTCGAGCATTTTCTTGACCTGCTCCTCTATTTCCAGGCGACGGTGTGGTCCAGCCCTGTAGTGAGCCTAGGACTCGGGCTTGGCGTCTGGCTTGAGCTGGATGTGATGCGTTGTGGCCTTGAGCTCACCCATCTTCCCCGACCACATGCCCTTTAACTGATCCAAAAGTCCGTACACCTTGCCATGGAGTCCCTTGGGCACGCCCGCCCAGTTCACTTCGGGTGTCTCCGGCTCCTCGGGGGGAGGCACAACCGGGGGCTCCGGAAGACCTTCCGCCGTGGCCATGGCCGCCTGCGTGTTCAGCTCCTGTCGCGCCGCCAGCTGCTGTTGGACGGCCAGAACGGCCTCTTGGGATAGGGGTCGCGCCTCGCCGGTGTACGGCTCCGCGACCCCCACTCGGGTGCCTTTGGCAAACATCTTGGTCTTGCGACCCAGGTTGACCAGGAGTACAGTGAAGGGCTCGTGCCGGTGCACCTTCTTGTGGTGCCCGTGGGCCAAGTGCAGCCCTTGCATGGCCAGGAACTCCGCCCGGCCCTTGATGAGACAACTGCCCGTCGACCGGGTCACAACTTGGACCTCGGTTTCGGCACCAGGAGGAAGGACCGTTGCGCCCGCCAGCGTCAGCTAGTCCGGGCGGACCCGGGGCTTGGCCTGTGCCTTGTACTGTCGCCCCCTGGCGCCTAGATGGTAGCCCAGGATGTCTGAGACGGCGCCCGTCGTTCACTCGATCTTGCCGTCCTGGGGCAAGATGGCCTCGGTGTACTGGCGCTGGAAGTCACACCTGATGGTGAGCGGGACCGAGAGGCGTTTCACTACAATAAACCGGAAATGCATAGGTTTGTCATGTATATGCAGGGTGAGGGGGAGTCGAGCGAGAGTCCTGAGAGCCTGCCCCGAGGCATCCACGATCCGGGTGCGGGTAGGTGCACGCCAGGCATGGGCGCGCCAGTCCGGAGGGAGCAGGTCCTCGCTGACGACGCTTGGTCCGTCCCCTGTGCCCACCACCGCGGCCACAGAAACCGGGTCCTCACCCCCGAAACTCAGGGTGGTCTTGACCTTGAAGTTGTCTTTACGCAAGACGAGCAGGGTACCCCGACAGGCACACGGTGTCCAAGCGGCTACCTCGGCTCGTAGCCGACGACCGCATCGGCCCAGGAAAGCAACTGAGGCCGATACAGGGTTACCGGGGCCTTTCCCAAACGGGAGGGCGCTTACGGGCGCACCTCCCCCACCTCGTTTCCGGATCCCGAGGTACCCGTAGTCGTGGTCTCTTCCTCGGGACGGGAGTCCCAGTCCTCAGGAGGCTCCTTGTACAGGTTCTTCTGGATGCTCTGCAGGATCGCAACCCGAAGGTTGTGCACCATCTCCGGGTCCCGCCGCCCAGGGGAGGCGCCCTTGGCCTGCCGGTCAGCCCAGCGGACGGCCATGGCGAACTGGATCCCCTGGAGGGCTAGCTTGTCCTGGAGCTCCTTGGGCACCTCCGGGAAGGCTGCCGCGATGTGGTCCTCCTTGTTACACAGCCAGCACGCCCGTACCCGGTTCGGGCGTTCCCCCCCCCGGGTGACACGGGGCGTAGAGGGCGTGACAAACCCGCGCCAACCCTCCAGGC
>Ga0114953_1001764_pt1 | contig 15298 bp, 22 predicted proteins | sample SidtaG_FD_87298 | JGI IMG/M metagenome (GOLD analysis project Ga0114953, IMG submission 87298) | Marine algal microbial communities from Sidmouth, United Kingdom - Sidmouth_Male2 metaG | ecosystem: Host-associated > Algae > Red algae > Unclassified | place: Sidmouth, United Kingdom | collected...
ACACAAGTACGGGACCCACGATTGGTCTGGTCGAGTGAACCTGTCCATTCTCGGGATGTGTGTCGTCGATTCGTGGATGCTGTACTCTGGGTCTCGAGGGCCCGCAGATCGCCCAATCCAGGCTCACTTCTACGAGGACCTGGCAGCGGAGTTGATTGACAACCGCTACGACTCGGTGGGTTTGCGCGACCGGGCTGCGCGAATCCCTGAGGCGGGGCCGGCGGATGATCCTCCGTCCTACGGTGTCGGCACGCATTTGACGCCGACAACGAAGCGCCGGAACTTACCGGTACTTCCGATTGCGGTTTCCTCTCACAGCGCAGCTGTCGCGTGTGCAAGATTCGACGCACAACTCTTGTGTGCTCGACGTGCCGCAAAAGTGGGGGGGCCGAGGTGTTCTTGTGTGCCCCTCGGGATGTTCGCCAGTGCTTTGCGCAGCATGTGCGGACCGCTCATGATGTTGCGCTGTGAACCAGTGCGTGGAGAGGGCAGATGCCCGTGGGAGGTCAGGGGTGGGGGTGGGTGTATGACCGGCTCCTGTGCCTAAATGTGTAGTACCAAGCGCCTTTTTTTTTGGAGGAGTGTGTCTCATGGGTGGCTGACATGTCAAGCAGCATTCGTCGCCGCGATGGAAGCCGGCGTGTGCGTCTCCGCAGGCTGTCAAAGGAAAAAAGGACGGTTCTGGGGCCGTACGGAGCCCGATCTGTGGCTCCGGGTGCCCAGAATCGACGATTTTGAGTGAGGAGCAAATGATCCTCAAGACAGGATCAATTGATCCTCAGGATCAGGGGAATAGACACTAGCCTCGACGACGTGTGGATGCCTTGGAAGGCGGCGTGTCCGCGCGAACAACGGGCGTCCGCACGTGCACCGGGCGAGGGCACCCGGGCGCATGCGCCTCTCCTCACTCACAGACGCATTCCCTCCAGTAGATGTCTTGCTATTCACGCTCTACACGCGGTCAATGTGGACGAAAATTGACGGACGTCAATCCTACGCAGTCGACGACAGTCAGCGCCGTGAGATCGCCCTCGCCCATCACTTCCGTCCATTGCACCCCCACCTCCCATTTGTTTCTCCGGACTCGTTTCATTGCGGTGCACGTCCCCCCTCTCCTCTCCCGACCGGCCCCTCACGGACGCCTTCAGACCCCATCGCGAGCATCAGCACTTCAGACCCCATCGTGAGCATCAGCACGCACGAGATGACGACGGACGCCGGTGTGAGTGATGGCGTTCCAGCCGCGAGGGACGTAGTGACATGAAACTCTGCCAACACCTTGGACAAGCTGTTGTGGGGGAGGACGTATGCACATGTAAGCATAGTGGATGACAACGGCGCCCGGCTATGACAGGGCACACGACGATGCGTTCGACGGCCGGTTAATAGGCTTCTTAGTATTGCACTTAGCCGGGAGCTTACAGAAAGATCCATGCAGTTTAGTATGTAGCCCCTTCTAAAAGGAGTTCTGCCCAGAACTCCTCCCGTTCCGTCGCATTCTCGTATTTCAAACAAATGCCAGGTTTACGCATGGTATGCCGGCCGACGGCGACCGCTGGATGGGAGTCTCCTGCGTTCTCCGCTCTCTACGCAAGACACGGCTTCTGTTGAGGCAACCCCTCAAGCCCGCACTGGTAATTCGCAGTTATTGCGGACTGCCTGCGTATTTTCAGAAGTAAAGATTCGGTCTTCGGCTTGTTCTTCTGTACCTTTGACGTGCATTGCTGTATGAGGGTGGTGTATTTACTGGTTCTTTTATCTCGAGGGGAGCTCATTTTGGAGCTGAGCTCGGGCAGTTTCTCGTGGGCCCGTTAAAGAGCGTCTCGATTGGTCGGGTGGTGAGAGCATGTACCCTCCAAGAGAGGGAGCTCTGCCTCGGGAGGTGCGTCTTGGGCCCTGTCACTGTGTTGGCGAGGGTGTGCCTCCAGGACGTTGAGAGAGGGTCACACGGGGGCGGTAAGAGGCTGCTGGCCTCGCGCCCCGGACCGGTCTCGAGAAAAGCAAGGCATCCACCAACTTACCTCTCGCTTCACAGCCTCCGCCGTGGGTGGCCACGGTCGTCTGGGCGCGGACCATTTGGGCGCGTCCGGGCCAGGTTTTCGGCACCTCGCGCCTGTTCACAGCGCATGGTGTCACCATTGCCAGCGGCGTGCACGAGATTTTGCCAGGGCTGTCCTTCCTGGTCATCGCGACCAACTGGGGCACTCGCGAGGTCGTCCTCCGGCAGAAAGCCATCGTCGGCCACGTCGAGCTGCTCACGACGGGCGTCGTGCAGGTGCCCCACGGGGCGCCCCACCGGACGGCACCCACCCCGGCTTTCACGACGCCCACAGCCGCAGAGGGCATGGTGGGGGCGGTATCAGGCACCCTGTGCGAAACCGGACCGGGAAGGAGCCCGTGCCCGGAGGCGCCCGCGGGAGGCACGCCCGCGACCCCAGCGCGGCCCCGGGATCCGGGCGAAAGGGGCGCCTTGCCGGCCGCAGCGTAGCCCGCGGCCTCGCCACAAGTGGAGGACGAGGACCTACCGGGTGCCGACCCGGCGCTGCACGCCCGGGTCCGACGCATGCGGGACCAGCACGGGACAATGTGGATGGGCCAGGATCTGGGCGTCATCAGACCACCCAGCACCGCATAGACCTCAACGCCGGCACCTGGCCCGTCCGCTTTGAGCCCCGCCGCGCGAGTCACACTGCGGACGATGCAGAGACAACCGAGGTCAAGCGGTAGCTGGAGGCGGACGTCATCGAGCAGACGTTGTCGGAATGGGGCTTCCCTGTCGTCCTCGTACCCAAGAAGGACATAACCCTCCGCTTTTGCGTCTATTTATCGACTGTTGAATGTCGTGATCAGGAAGGATTCCTATCCGCTGCCCCGAATGGTCTAGTGCATCAAAAGCCTCGGGCAGACGACCATCTCTTCGACGCTGGATTGCAATGCGGGCTTCTGGCAGGGAGCCATCGCGACCGAGTACCGGAAAAAGACGGCCTTCTTGTACTACGAGGGCACCAACGAGTATAAACTGGTGCCGTTATGCCTGACGAACGCGCTTGTGACGTTCCATTGGGCGCTGGACATCATTCTCTCCGGGGTAATGTGGAAAAGCTGCCTCATCTACCTCGACGATGTCGTGGTGTACTCCAAAACGGAGGATGAGCACATAGGCCATGTCGACCGCATCCTTCGCCTGTTGCGCGACGCGGGCGTGACACGTCGCCTGCCCAAGTGCCATTTCTTCCGTAAAACCGTCGAGTGTCTCGATAACGAGATCAAACCGGGACTGCTCGGCTTGATGGACGCGCATACACGCGCGCTGCGCGAGGCGCATTTCCTCACGACCCGCACGCAAGTACGGAGTTTCGTGGGGATGTGCAACGTCTTTCTCGGATTCGTGCCAATCTTCTCCGGGATGGCGGCGCCATTAACGGACTTTATGGGGTCCACGGCGCCTTTCCCAGTGCCCCCCGCACCGCGCTTGCAGCATGAGGCGTTTTACCGGCTTACGGAAGTGCTCACGATCCCGCCGGTCCTCGCCCTCCCGCGGTGCGGGCTGAAGTACGTCCCCGACTAGGTCGCGTGTGGAACGCAGGTGGGCGCCACCCTGCTCCAGATGCAAGACGACGGGAAGCTCCAGCCCTTCGCGTACATCAGCCGACGGCTGGCAACGAGCGAGCTCCCCTACGGGGTGACGGAGAAGATGTGCCTGGCAGTCGTCTGGGCGTCCGTCAAGCTCCGCCGCCACCTCAAGGGTGACCACTTCCTCGTTCGCACGGACGACGACATCTTGCGGTGGATGCTCAACATCGAGGGATCGGGGAACCCCCGCTTGGAAAGCTAGCGCTTGCGCCTGAGTGATTTGGAGTTTGTCGTCGCCTACGATCCAGGGATGACTCACTACATGGCGGACAGCATCTCCCGCCTGGAGTCCGGGGGCAGCGACGAGAGGGCTTTCGATGACGCCGTCCCGGTCTTCGCCGTGCGGGCTGACACGGTCCGGGGGCTCGACGCCGCCAACTATGTTGGCGGCCCCACGGTCCGTGGCATCAGCCTCGATGCGGTGCTCCTGGCCCAAGCCGCCGATGGCAACTGCCAGGAGATCGTGAAGGCCCTGAACGCCGGGCGGCGCATCCCGTTCTTCGAGGACCCCGATGGGGTCGCCTGCAGACGCGCGGCACCCGACGGCGCACGCCTGGTGGTGGTCCCGGCCTCTTGTCAGGAGCAGGTGCTCCACCTCGAGCACGACGCGACCCTCGCAGGGCACCCCGGAGAATTCCCGCATGTGTGCGGCGATGCGGCTGTACTCCTACTGGGTGGTTATGGCGGCAGACGTCGTCTCCTACGTTAGTAAGTGCGACAGCTGTGCCGGGCAGCGGGTTCACCCCCTGGCGCGGCGCTGGCACCGCACCCTGCTCCCCGCCACGGTACCCTCCCAGGACACCGAGGTGGACCTCTATGGGCCCCTCGACAGGACGGCCGCCGGTCACCGGTTCATCCTTGTGATTACAGATCTGTTCACCAAGCTGGTCCGCGCCATCCCGATGCACGTCGCACGCGGGCCCTACCGTGTGGTATCCACGAACGGGCCCGCGGTCCTCCTGGACGTGGATGGGGAGCACCGCCGCGAGAACGTGCCGCATGTCGTCCGCGCCTCGGGCGCTGCCGTCGCGTATGCCGTCCAGCACCCAGCGCTGCGGGAGGCCCTCTCCATCCACGGGGCGAAGGCCGATGGCCAACGGTCCGCCGTGGACCGTATCGCGGACCACGTGACGTTTCCCGACGGGACCCTCCGGGTCCAGGTTTACTGGACCGGATAACCGCACCCCACCTGGATGGACGCCACAAACGCCCCGCACGAGACGCTGCGCGTCTATCCGGACCGCTCCGCGCGCGTGGGGTTGCCTCACATGTCCACCGATCCGCCTCCGGCGGCCCCGTGCGATGCGGCGCCCGCCGTCGGCGCAGCTGAGGGCGTCTCCGTGGCGCCGACCCCTGCCGTCCGTGCCTGACCCCTTGGGTCGGCGCGGCGGCCGGGCGCGGTGGGAGGTGATGGGGTTTCATTGGGTTTGTTGGGCGGTCGGGGCTCTGGGATCAGCGGAAGAGGAGCGGCGGAGCCACGAGGCGGCGCCACTACGGACCGCATTCACTCTTTGGGGCACAGTGAGAAAGCCCGCGGCTTTATGACAAGGCATACGACGTCCTACCGCCGTCCAAACAAGCGCGGCACCGACGGGGCCAGGGAGACCCCCTCAGTCACGACCGCGGTACTCCTACACGTGAACGGGGCGGTCCGCCTTGCACAGGATGCGTCGCAGGGCGACGTGGGACCGCTTTGACCGAGTACGCGGGGACTCCAGGCCGGGCGGTACGACGCCGGCGAGCCCGACACGGGCGTACTCCACCATGGCGGCAGTGATCTCAAGGGGACCCACCTCGGCCCAGTTCACGGCCGCGTCGTGGCCAAAAATGGCCCAGACCAGCCCGGACGTAGGCGAGTCCCGCCACGCCGTGGCCGTCACCGGGGTAGGGGGCTCCCACAAAGATGACAACCACCAATCGTAGGCGACGTCCAGCTGCCTCGGGACGGGGGTCATCTCGGGGCCCGCGACCCTCAAATCCAGCGGCGCCATCGCGGGGCAGTCTCTGTCGGGACCGGCATCCCAGCCCGCGGGGCGCGACCCGGCGGCCGCTCCGGCGCCGGCGGTCGGATATTCCCCGTTGCCACACCGGTGCTCCGGGCCCCAATAACGGTCGTCGCGGGCATCGCCCCCGCGGGCTTGGCCGCTGTCGGAGCGCCACACGGGCCCGTCGCGGCAGGCGGCGGCATGGCCGCGACCGTCATCCGGACTGGCCGCATGCCACGCGTGTTCACCCCGCGCGTCGGCATCGCGGCCGTGCCCGCCCTCCCAACGACTCTCGTCGTCGTTTCGGGCGCCAGCGGCATCGCCGCCCGACTCGGACACCCATCCGCCACCGAAATCGTGGCCTTCAGCGCCGGGGTGGTCGTCACGCCGCGCCTTGGCCCAGCTGCGGTCGTGGGCCGGCCCGGAACCGTCCTCACCGGCAGCCGTGCGCTGCCCCCACTCGGCGCTGCCCGCCGGAGCCGTTGCAGCTGAGCCGCGGTGGCCGACGGCGGGGCCCCAGCAACCCCCTATGCTTGCCTCCTCCTCGTCCACTCCAAAATCTCGGGGACCCGGCTCGCAAGCGGGCACCCCGGACGCAAGGATGCCGGCTGGCCAGGCAGCGTCACCCGGCGACGCGACGGCCTGGGACCGAGGGGCATGCGGCCCGGGTTGGGCCGGGGCGCCGCGGACGATGTCGGCGTGACGTCGCTTCCGCGCGTGGCATGAGGCCGACACGGCCGCCTCCTCCACCGACGGCGAGACGTCACCCGGGTCGGGTGAGATGAATCCGGCGGGCACCGCACAGGCCTCCCACGTCACGAGCAGCGTCCGTGGAACGACGTCCGCGAGCCGTGGCTCCGCCAGGATGACCCCCAACGGGGCTTGCGGCGACCGCGGGACGCTCACGACACGGACTGAGTGGCACCGGCGATCAGCGACGGTACCCACTTGGTGGGGCAGCAGCGTGCTGGGGGCTGGACGAGTGGGGTCGTGCTGGAAGGGCAACCGGTCAAAGACGGCTGCCCAGGACACCGCCCTCATAATAGTGTCGTACTCCAAGGTGTCCGCGGCGGAGCGGTCGCCCGGCGCAAGCTCGTCGACCGAGAACTCCTCCGTCACGGCGTAGTAAGACGGCGACGGCTCGAAGACGCGGTGTGTCTCGCGGTACGCGCGGAGCAGCCCCGAAATGACGTCTGCCGTCGTCATGACGTAGGTCGTGGCCTGGATGGGATGGAAAGGGAACGCTTGAAGCAGTGACTGATGCTGGTGCACGACGGGTGGGTACTCGTACGTCAGCAACCGCGGCGTCGCGCACCGCGCGGCCATCGCCGGCGGAGCGGGAGCACGCGCCGGCGCCAATCCGATGCCAACGAACGGGAAAGAAGATGGTCCCGTGCCCCGACCGGCGGGCGCTCACATGTTCGCCACGCGAGCGGCGCGCGGCTTCCAGCGCCAAGTCTGCCGGGGCGGTCGCCGGTCTCACCGGTTCCAGGGCGTGCAGGGGGCCCACGCCCCAGAAAGAAACGAGCGCCAAAGAGTAGCCGAACGGGACCGCGGGGCGGTGGCGCAGACGGGTGTGCCAGTCCTCGAGGTAGGCGTACTCTTCATCACCGGCGACAAACGGTAGCTCGGCCGCGGGGTGCGGTACCAAGAAAACCCGGCCCAGGTTACACCGCAACACGCACCGCAACCACCCCGCGCTGTCGCCGACGGAGCGGACGAAGGACACAAAATCGCGTTCGGCAGCCGGCCGGGCGTCGTACCCCGCCGCCTCGACGAACTTCCGGAAGGCCCGCCACACGGCGTGCGTCCCGTTCACGTAGTGGAAATGGGCTGGTTGGAAGCAGGGGCATTCATGAATAAAAGGCACCCTCATATAATGGAAAGATATACTCGGATATACTCATATTCAAAAAGAACCAGCCCAACTATACTTACTCGTACCTGAATGGTACCGCCATCTAATGGCTCCGAAGTGGATAAACGGAAGTCCAATGACTTATCTCTCGCAGGATGCAGGCACCCAACTACTGCAGGTAACTGCTGACAGGCGCGTCAGAACTCTCGAGTTCTAGACCAAGAACTCACCTGTATGTTCCAACAGCTCAGAATAGTAGCGAGCCAGCCCAGGGCCGATCGTCCACAGTGTGGGCGTCTGACAGACGCGGCGAGGCCTCGTCTCGCGTCGTGCGCGGTGGCTCATGCGACATCCACAAATGTGGGATCGCGTCTCAAGACACTAGGTTTACCGGGGATACCAAGCTGCGCACCGAGGTCTAGACCCCTTGTCTCGCGTTTAAGGTCACGAGCTGACAGCCCGTCATAGTCTCGCGTGGGCCGCGTTCAGAATTTGCACCACAACCGGCTCTCTGCTATTTCTTGGCAATGTGCATTGCAAAGACGTCTTGTCGGACATACTTGTTCAAGAATCTGATATATTCTAAAGAGAATCCGTATTTTTGTTCATACCAAACTTTTTTGGCTGTGGATCTATATGCTATCCGTATTCAAGAAGATGTGGCAAAAATATTATTTGATTCGAGAATTGCTGGGGTTGAGTATATCCGAGTGGTCCGAAAATTGGTAGATTCATAAGCCCCTTGTTGGAAGACGTCGCTGACGAGCGGCCAGTCGGCCGTGGCAGCGGTCGCTCCTAGCGGAGCGAGCCACGCTCGGACTGCGGGCGGCGCCGGCCGCGGCCGAAGCGCGGAAGCAGCCCGCCCCAGTAACGGTGGACGCTCCTCCGGCACGACCGCGGGGCCCTTGCCTGGAGATGAAGCGGGGCCCGCGCTTGCTGCGGGCACCAGGGACGTCGCGACCTCGCCCCCGGCGCTAGCCGTCGTAGCTGCTCCCGCCGGGCGGGGCGGCTTCAGCCACTCCCTGCCGTTGGGGTCGAGCGGCAACCGCAGGCCCGGCGGCACCGGCGGACGTATGGGGAGGGCCGGGCCGTTCCCGGCAGATCCCTGCGTTGCCGCCACGGCGGGCGCCGGCACCGCTCCTGGCGCAGCGGCAAACGCAGACGGTCGGGCCGGGGATGCGGCGGACGGCGCCCCGACGGGGCCGGCGGCGAGCGAAACCGGGGACGGCTCCATCTCAAGTGAAGGGGATGTTGTACTACGGGTGCTCCCTCTGTGCCAGGGGGGCCGCCACGGCGATGTCGGGGGCGCCGGGGGCGCGACGGCCGGCCGGGGATGGCGACGCTGGCAGGGGTAGTTGCAGGCCGGACGGCGACGCGAGAGCGGGGACGAAGGGCCCGTCTGTGAACAGGACCGAGCCACCGGCGGAGCGTACCGGCCGCCGCGCTGCGACAAGCGGGCCCCACGCGGGGCTGGGTTGTCGCGCCCGACAGTGCGCGGCAGGCGACATCCGACCGGGCGCCACGCGGCGGGTGCAGCGCGTTACGCGCGGAATAGTCACTCCCCCTCGTCTGTAATGATCGCCTCGGGGGACTTGATAAGCATGGAGGGAATTATCTGCATCGTTTGGCGACTGCCCGGGTCACTTCCCATTCGGGAAACTCAGCCCGGGTAATGGTTTCCGCCCTTTTAGGACGAAGGGCGACGACGGTGGGAGGCACCGTCGTCGCCGGAAAGTAAACCGTGTCTTCATGTCTTGGCGCTTCGATCGGCCTGACTTCCCGGACCTCGAGTCCCATAGCTGGTGTCGCGCGAGCGGCCGACACGGCCGTTACTGCCCTCCTCCTGAGGTAACCCCGCTGATTGTGGTACTACATCGTTGGATGTCGCAACTGCGAGGGACGCAATACCTCGGTGGAGAGCTGGTGAATGTTTTGGATCGGATGGACTGTGGAGAGCCAGGTCAGCCGACACGCTGCCCGTTTGCTTGCGGTGACCCCGCCTGGTGCGGACGGGGACGCGGTGTTACGGATGCTTGAAGCCAACATGGCGGAGGCCACAAAGACCGGCTAGGTTGTCGCCGACACGGACGGCAGCTGCCTGTGCGGCGTGCTTGACATGTGCTTCGTATTGGGTACTACTTGCAGGTGTCGAGTTCCAGCCACTTGCGGGGCCACAACGGCGTGGCCCCGTGCTCGCTGTGTGCATACCACAAGCCTTGCGTCTAGGGCGGACAGTACGGATCTAGTGGGTCTGCCGCAGGCGCCGGCCTGGTGCGCACCCCGGCGAGAACGGCTGCAGTATTGGAGGCAGTGCGGGCATCGGATACTTAGACAATTGTCGTTTGCTTATGTGCCGGTCGCATTACAGACGGAGCCGGCGCCGCCACGAGCACGTTTTCGCCCCTCCCATTTGTCTCGCCTGGGATTCTCTGCGGGAACTACCAAAGTAGCAGCGGCGCGTTCTGGCGCACGGGATGACACGGGCGGGCTCCCAGTCTTTGGACATGGTGCCGACGTGGTCCGCTCCATCCGCCCGGCGCCCCCCCCTGCCCGGTCGCCGCGCCGACTGGCAGCCCGCGGCCAACTGGAGCGCCACCGTCGTCCTCCCCCGCCCCGTGCGCGCCGCCGGTCGGCCCGAACCGCGGCTGAGAGGAGGGGATGGTGGTGAGGGGTGGCTCCCCCGCGCATGCTCCGCACCCGCCGGTCAACCCCGGCATGCAGGCGCGTCGGCCCGGCGCCTTGGGCTTCCTGGCACACGTCTCGGCGGAGGATGCGGTAGCTGCGGCTGCCACCGCGGCCACGGGTGCCTTTCACCTGACTGGCGCGCCCGGGTGCGGCGGGGGGATGGGGGGAGGGATGCGGTGGGTAGGGGCGACAAAGAGCGCAGAGGCGGAGGGGCAGCCGGGGCGATTGGCTCGCCATCATCGGGGGGGGCTGTAGGACGGCGCCCGCGCGCCGTCGGGGGTGGTGCCGCAGCCCGCGCCGCCACGCCCGTGTCGCCCGGGCGGGGGGAGTGGGAGGACGTCGTGGTGCAGCGCCGGCTGGCTGCATCGACAACGACGAGGGGGTGGCGGGGGGGGCGCACCCCTCCCCCAGTCGCCCCCCCCGCCCGTCTGACCCGAAGCTGCCGCCCCGGACCACGCACCCCCCGACGCAACTGCAACATCGGGTGCACCGCCCGCCGCACTTGCTGCGTCTCGCCAGCGGGGTGCGGCCGCCGGATTCTCTGGTATTTCTCATAGACAGCGAGGGGGATAGAAATCCCGTCGGTCGCGTTCTTGCGTCCGACGCCAGGGGGGGTATATGGCCGCTTTTACGCCGACATCGGGGGAGCGCACCTCGTGCGTGCTCGCGGAGGGGCGAGAGGGGGTCGCCGTAGACTCCAGGGTGCTTGACGTTTGTGAAAGGGGGGGGTTAGGCGGCGCCGCCGCGGGGGGGAAGGGGGGGAGTTGAGGACGATGGCAACGAGGCAGGCGAGACGGGAGAGCCAGCAGCGACGACTTAAGGGGGTGCCGGAGGCGGCGGCGGTGACGGCGGCGGCAACTGCAGCCGCGGCGGTGGTGGCGGCGCCGGCGCCGCGGCCGCCGCCCGGGGGGAAGCGGATGCCGCAAAGGCGAAGCCCAAGTAGGGTGCCCGCGGAGGGCATGCAACATAACGGCTACGCAACCAGCCCCACGCGTATAAATCACGCCAGTACGGCCTCTTGGTTTTGTAGCCCGCCCTGGCACCCGACACAGGTGGCCGACCTCACCACCCAGCCGCAGCTCCACTGGCTACCCTTCCATCTCCACAATCACCCCCCCTGATCACAGTCACCTGTTGTGTAGCGGTGTTCTCTCTTCTATCCGGATAGGAAATCGACAACCACTGGGCCCAAAGGAGGAAGGCCCAGAAGGAACCGGAAAGGGAACAGTGCAGTCCACGCCCGTCCCGAGGAGGAGGGCAAACTTATGACGGCACAAACCCGAGGGAGCAAGGCACCCAAGGCACGGTTGGTTTTTCTTCTGGACACGAGGGGGGGGCCCAGACCTCCTCTTAACAGCCCCCACTGGGGACCCCGAGCGGGGCCACAGCGGGCCAACACACGCCAGCACCCCGGCCCCTAGTGGGCAAACAAGGTTCCTTCGCTGGGTGGCCGCAATTCGGTCCCAACCCGCGGAAATACGTGGAAGCAAGCGACCCTTGGGAGCCCATGGCTCGGCCTCCAATCGGAGCCGGCCAATGCAGGGCACCCGTAATGCGAAAATCAAGTCCCTCCAAACAATGCGAAATACAATCAAAGAAAAATCAAATCTGACAACCGCCACCAGCAGCGGCGAAGATATCCAAGCGCACGTGGGCCAATCAAACGGGAACATCACGGCCACGATCCGTCCGCGAGGCGAGGCCAACGTAAGGCCCACGAAAGCCGTCCTGCAACCGGCACAGCCGATCCGCCGGCCACGTACACCACCACCCGGGCCGGCCCGCCACCGAAGGGTTCCAACAGCCACATGTTATTCCCCCAACAGCCAGAACGGGACGACAAAACAACCAGCTCGGCTCACTCCAGCCGCCTCGCCACCCATATCGCTGCCCCTTGAACGGTGGCGGACGCACGACCGCCCCGCCGCGGGCCGACCCCCCTGCGGCGCTCCCCGCCCCCACTAGCGACGGCAGCACCCCGAGCCACCGCCAGCAGCCGCTTTTGCACCGCCGGCACTCACTCTTGCGGAACCTGGTGACAGGTACCGTTCTTTGCGTTCAGGGTATACATCAGGCGCGCTTCGTAGGCACGCACCGACCAGCCGCCGGCTAACGCTAGAGGGGCGGCACCTGCTGAGGTAAGAAAGGCGGTACCGGCGGAGACGGCGGCTTTGCAATGCGGGATGGTGGGAGTAGGGCGGAATTAGAACGTAGGAAGACAGAGAGTCGATCGGGAAGCGCACGCTCCGCCGAGGTGCTGGTGGGCCACCGCGGTGGAGCGCGGTCGGGAGCGATGACGAAGCGGAAACAGCGGTGGATTGCAAGATCGTTGGAATCAAGTGGCATGCCGAAGTACGGAGATTCCTGAGCCGGCTGGAATCGTCATATCCGCGGCCACTTGCGTCCTGCCCACCACTTCCACCCCCGTATCCACCGCCGCCGACTTTTCTCCCACTGAAGCCACGCCCCCGACTTTCTCGCACCCTCCCCGCGACTTGCACCCATATCTCCGACGTTATGGGTCTTTCCGGTTCTGCTGGAACCCATCCTTCCTCTATAAGCGCTCCTGCTGGAATGTTCCCTACTGTGCCGCACGCTGGTGAAGTTCTTTCCGTCAACACCCCCCGCCCCGAAGACCCTCACTCTCTTGGCGGCGGCAACATCGCCCATGGCACTCCCCCAGATGGAAGCTTCCCTTCGAGCCGTTGGCCACCGGGGCTCCAGCAGGCTCCCATGCCGCTGAAGCGCGCGCCGCGAAAGATACCACTATGGCACCCTCCCACGAGCTTAGCGCTCTCCTGGACAAGGTTGAGGCTTGAGAGGGTCGTTGGGATGAGGCCGTGGCAGCCCGGTCGGGCTTGTCCGCCCTGCGCGCTATTGTCGTCCGCGATGCGCACGTTTCGGGAAAGGCGCTGGATGCCTGCGCTATTTACCGCGTTCTCGAGAAGATGCCCACACGCCCCACGTGGTCGCGCCCTCAGCGCTCCCGCGATGATCGCTCCGGGATTCTCAGCGTCGATATCGACTGCACCCGCAAGGCGATGGAGGAGTTTATTAGCATGAATAAGCTGGTGTCGGTCGTGACGCGGTGCACGATTGGTGGCGCCGTCCCCTGTGTGGTGTAGCCGTCCAGTTTATCGGCGCTGGCGTCGGCGCTGAGCATGACGCCCTCCGACTTGGCGTCTGCCAAGGTGTGTCGCTTTACGAGACGCACGGGGGCAGTGTTGACCAGGTTAATGTTGGAGGAGATACGAAAAGAGCGCGGGAGAATGTGGTACATAATGGAGCGCCACCTTCTGACCCAGGAGTTGACTGTGGCCGTACGCGAGAGCGACCAGCTGAGTGAGCGATGTGCCGAATTTTATAATCCCCTAGAAAAGAAGAGGGTGAAGGCGGCAGACCTGATTTGGGTGTGTGAGCGATATCCCGCGGCTCTGGTGTGGCGGGAAGGCCGACGCGTGGCAGATGTTAGAACGAGTAGTGACATCGAGGCCGGAAAGCTGGTTTTGACTGTTCCTATCTCCCTGCCGGAGTGTGCCGGCTTGGACGCTGCTTCCCTGTTGGACTAAATTTCCTACGGAACCGTTGCAATGTAAACTACCTTTGCCTGTCTCTCTAAAGCGTTGTGCGCAAGGAAACCATCAGTCGCAGCCTGCCCATCCCTGGACCAGTACCAGCTGTTCGGCTCTTCGCGGCGGTTGGTCCTCGACTTCGCTCGCTGCCTGCATCTTCCCCCCCCCCGCACCTTTGTTACACTGTTTCCAGGCCTGTGCCACTGCATAAGGTGGTGCACAGACGTTGTAGTAGCGATGTTCGGCGGTCGTCCTCAGTTGGTTGGTTGTGTGGCCGTCCTAGCGCCGCCAGCGGGATTTTCCCATCCCCGACCCAACGGACACGACGCTGCCTACTGCAAAGGCTTAAATTGGGCGCCCCAACCATATATATGACTGCCACGTGCTTCACGTGGCACAAACGTATGTGACGGATACGCTCAGCGGGTACTCATTTGTCCGTGTGCGATACGTTCGGGCTCGAACGTATCCAAATTGATCGTAGCGATCCGAAGTGCGGGTGCTGTGAGCTGAAGGACTGCTCCCGAATGACCCCCAGTGTCGTTGTATATCATGGTTCTCACAAGCTCTGAGGAACGCGCCATACACAACGCGGACTCGCCGATCCTCACTGAACCATTGAGAACCACCTGCTGAGGCCTGTTGGAGCACTGTGCGTGCAAGGGCGCCGGGAGCAACAGGCGTTCGAACGGAGCGCCCCTGAGCAACGCCCCTGAACAGCGCCATAGGTTTCAACCCCGGCCTACGCGACTGATACATGCGTGTCAGCCACGTGTCCCACGCCGCGGCGCGCACCCTTTGGCGCGTGCGGCAGGGCCGGGGTGCGCCGACGGATAGGAAACGAGTACAACCACACGCTTCTCGACATTTACAACAGGTGCGTTCCTCCAGTCGGTCTGACCCGTCGTGAATCATTCTACCATGGCGGCACAGACGGCTGCGCACTCAAGTAGCAGGACAGCGAATGGTCTTTCAGTAATCGTGACGTGTTCAATTTTTATTGTCAGCTGGTACAGCTTTCTGAGTTGCTGCGTGTGTGAAGATTGGTGCTCAGCGGGGAACTCCACGTGGTGCCCGGGGAACTCCACGTTGCATCGGGGAACTTCACGTTGCACTCTGACAAGCAAGCTCTCACCAATTACACAAGACTTACACGAAGGACACCCACATTCACGGGCATACTACCATGTGGTGAAAACGTTGTCATTTTCCTTCTCTTTCAAGGCTCCGTTTGCTTGAAATAGTGTTGAGGACACGCCCTCAGTCGGCCCCCACACCAGCGTCTCACTATGAGTGAGGCACTTTCACAAACTGTCAAATTTGAACGAAACTGTCATCTTGCAGAACCCCCCTCAGATGCATCGCCAGGGGGGGTTGTCCCCACTCACAGGGCCATAGAGGCCGATTCTGAGGACGCTCCGATACGGCCCTACAACAGCGAGATAAGCATGTAGAAACGGAAAACAAAGCCAGACCCTGTGAGAAGAGGTCACAAGGATGCATCGCAGGGAGTGGGTGTCTCTGAGGGTTCTTTCTTCATCTTATTTGACGGCATCAAAAAAACG